>TARA_R100000329_G_scaffold9570_2_pt1 | contig 14144 bp, 6 predicted proteins | sample TARA_R100000329 | Tara Oceans TARA_R100000329 (sample SAMEA2620783) | marine metagenome | biome: marine biome (ENVO:00000447); feature: surface water layer (ENVO:00002042); material: "saline water (ENVO:00002010), including plankton (ENVO:xxxxxxxx)" | depth 5 m | reverse complement strand
AAAATTGAAGTCATATTATCCTGCAGACTTACAAACGCAGCTTAATTTGATTATACCATATATTGTGGTTGTGCAAGTGTATATACTAAATATTGTATTATGTTTCTTCTAGTCCTGTAACAGCACCTTGTTGTGTACGTACTGCACCAAGTATTGCAGAACTTTCAGTTTCTACTTGTTGTAATACATTTTGTAATTGTTGTAATTCTTGTGCTGCACCAAGTTGTGTTGCTTGTACATATTCTGTAGCTGTAATATTTTCTCTTCCTTGTCTAGCAGCAGCACCTTGTATCCCTTTAAGAGTTAAAGCTGCTTGTCCATAACCTTTTCTAGCACCTTCTTGTGTTAGTCCTTGTTGTGCTAATGATGTACCTACTTGTCCAGTTATACTACCAAATCCTGCTGCCTCTGCTTCACCAATAATTTGTGATGCTCTAATTTGTCCTTCTAATATTTTTGTAGCAACGTTAGGAGAAACAAACATAGCAAATATAGATTCATTTGGTAAGTCAACACCAAAGTTATCTAGGTATGCTTGTTTTACTTGTGGAATGTTATTAACAACATTTTCGTATCCTGCTTCCATTCTCTGTCTAAACTCTAAAGGTGATACATCACCACTTATTGCATTAACAATATCATCTTGAAACTCATTAGGGTTTAAATTATATGTTCGTACAGTGGCTTTCATATTATCAACAGCAGCAACATATTCTTGTTCTGTCATTCTAAGAGTTCCATCTGTTCTTTTTATTCCAGGATATATAGTATCCATAATTGGGTCTGCTCTCATTTCTGCTAAAGCTAAACGTTCATTTCCTGATTCTGCATATTTATTTAGAAATAACCTAATTAATCTATCATCTAAATAAGGATATAAACCTTTAGCTTGTTCGTATGTTGATGGTCCTGTTTGTGCAATTTCTGCTACTTGTGCTGATTCTGCGTAACTTCCAAGTAATTGACCTAATAAATCTGTATTTATACCACCACCTTTAACTTCAGGTTTTTCATCAAAAGTAAAACCTATTCCTCTAAATTTTTCTTCCTCTTCAGCATCATCTACAGAAACTGGTACACCAAATTCGTTGTATAAAATTTTAGGGTAATCACTACTTACAGTTTCATCTTCAGTTTCATCTATAGTTTCATCTACAGTGTCATCTATAGTTTCATCTACAGTTTCATCTACAGTGTCATCTGTACCTCTAACAAGTCCTGTAGTGTTAACTACATCATCATATTTTGTTTCTTCAAATGGAGATGCTTCTTGTGCTGCTTTTGCTGCTGCTCTAGTTATAGGTCCAATAATTCCATCAGGTGTAACACCTAATTCTCTTTGTAACTCTTTTATCTCTTCTGTTGTCATAGCCATAATTAACCTACCAAACTTTGTCCTGTAAATACACCTGATACATCTTGCTTAAACACTCCTGTCATAGCACCAAGCACTGTGTCTTGATATGTTGGGTCATCTTCATATTGTTTTCTTATTTCTGCTGCAAACAGTGTCATATCTCCACCAACTTTTTGTGATATAATGTCTACTTTTTTCTTATCTTCATTAGATAATCCTGCTTTACCAGTTATAGTTTGAAATGTTCTATACAAAGGTGCAGACCATAAATTGTGTTGACTACCTGCATAACCAGGAAACATTTTATCGTGTGCAGACTGTAATTGATTTTTAATAATATCTAAATTAGTTGTCACACCTTCTCCTAATGCAGCATCTGCTCTTAACATAGCTGCGTATTTTTCAATAACACCACTTTTTTCAAATGCCATAGATGTATCTACACCTAAGTATTGTGTAACTAAATCTTTTGCATTAGCTACTCCACTATGAGTTTGATTTATTTTGCCTATAAAACCTACGTAATCTTGATTCATAACATCTTTACCACCTGCCATAGATAATTTATATGGGTCAATTAAATAAGATAATGTTAAAGCTGCTTCAGCAGTAGTTATATTTCCTTGTGCTACATCTCCTGCTAATTCTCTAACTAAATCATCTACACCCTCACCTGATATACCCATTTGTGCAATTTGCACTTTTAATGCTGTATAATTGTCTTTAACTAACTTTGCTGCTTTATCAGGTTTAGTATATAAAAGTTCAATAAAGTTTCTTTGTTCAGGTGTACTATCCTTAAACCAAGTTAATTGCTCAAGGAATGGTGATATATCTTCTCCAGTTATTGCACCATAAGCAAATAACTGTTGTACTTCATCATCTAAATACCATCTTTTACCAAAATTTTTAGCTTTTGTTTCTAAATCATTTTCTATATTTTGTAACAACCAATCAACATCTGATACATCTCTATCATCAGGGTCAATTAATTTTAAATCAGATAAATTAAACATAGAGAAAAAAGCATAACCATATTTATCAGCAAACGTTTCTTCTGTATATGGATTAGCTTTATCTATTGCACCTTCTTTAAAACTTTTTGGTAAATCTACACGTACCACTAAAGGCATAACTGAACCACTTGTTGTAGTGTATAAATATACTGCATAAGTATTATTGTCAATACTTATCAACTCATCAGGTTCTTGTAATAAACTACCTTCTATAAAATATTCAGACATTACCATCCCTATTATAAACATTATTTGCTAATTCATACGTTCTATTCATAATCACATTAGCTTCAGGTCTATTGTTATAGTACCCTGTTAATACTTTATCATAATCAATACTGTTTTGCATTTGCTCTAATTTAACATTACTAGGCAAGGATGAATAATATATATCGTTTTTCATATCTAAATCACTATTATCTTCTTCATATATTTCAGGAAACGATTCTCCTTGCGATTGTCTAAATAAACTATCTAAAGCTATACTCCATATTTTATCTCCTAATATTTCAGCAGGAGAATATTTTGATGCATCTTCTAAAATTTCTAATAGTTCACTACCATAATCTTTCCAAAATGTTTCTTCAACAAGTTGTTTTTCCCAATATTCACCATTAGCTAATATTTCATTTCTTTTTTCGTAAACATTATATAAATCAGGAATACCTCTCATAGCTTGTACTATTAAGTTTCCTACTTCATATGCTGCCCATACAGTTGCTAATGCAGCTACACCTGTTCCTAATGAAACAGCACCTGCTGCAGCAGCAGCAGCAGCAGCTTTTTGAAAACCTTTTGATATTAATGTTTCACCAATGTCAACAGTTTTCCATGCGTACCCTAAAGTTTTACCTGTTTTAGTTTTTGCAAATGCTTTACCTAATTGTCTTAAAGTTTTTTTATCAGGATTTACTCCGACTGGAGGTCTATTAGGATTAAAAACAACACCAACACTTTCTGTTCCTCCATCATATCCAATACTGTCACCTAAAGTGTAACCTGCTTGTACTTTTTCTATATCTGTATCATCTCCAATTAATGGAATTATTCCATTAGTTGTGGTAACTACACTATTTTGACTTCGTGTAACACCTTCTAGTTGACTATTAATATTTGTATTGTCAAATTCATCACTATTTGCATTAATTTTTTTCTTTATTTTTTCTAAAGAATTTTGTATAACACGATTATCAAAATCACTACTAGGTGCAGCTATTTCAATATTATCTACATATATTACAGCATTACCATTTAATATTGCACCTGCACCATTAGGATTATCTAAATCTCCTAATACCTCAATATTATTATTTTTATTTAAAACAATTAAATCAGTGTCAAATGATGGTGACTCTAAATGTAGTCCTACTTTATTAAATGTAGGTTGTTGCCCATGTCTTTTTACTATAGTACCTAATTCAGAATCTGTTAAATCAGTGCCTCTAAGTCTTAAACTTATTGCTACTGCACCTGTTGTTTTATTATCTATTAAGTCAAACAATTCTTGTATTGCTGGATTGTACACATCTGCTCTATTTAAATATGCATCAAAGTTTACGTTTGTATATAAAGGTTGTGGTGATATATCTGTAGTTGTTGTTTTTTTCTTTTGACTATCTTGTAATAATTGTTCTATAGTATCTTTCATTAGAACGTTATTAGGTGATGAATCTACTATATCATCAACAGTATTTTTTAAATTAGTATTTGTTGTAGTTTCATCAAAATTTATTCCTAAACTACCATCATCATAACGTGTTATAACACCCATAGCTTTACCAACTCTTCCTACAGGATGAATTTGTGTTTCTATTGTATTTACTGTAGGGTTACGATAACCTATTGTTGTTAATCCTGAATCATTTAACATCATAACAAATGCTTTAAATGTGTTATTATCTGCTAATTCTACTACACCACTACTTCCCATATCTTTATGTGCTTGTTGTACACTTAATATTTTTGCTGCAACAGTATCAGTTGTTCCTGTAGTGTCCATATTGGTAAAATCTACTGCTATTGTCATGTAATTTTTAACTAATTCAGTTCTTCCTTCTCTTGTTATTTGTTTAACTGTTCCAATTTCAAAATAATCTATTGGTGTACCAACAGAAGCAGTGTAACTACCAACGTATTCTATGTCAGCAGTAAGTAATAAAGTATTTTCTGCTTTATGTAATTCGTTTAATATGTGTGTAAATCTATGTTGTTTTCTTGGTGATAAACGTTCTATAAAACTATTACCACCTGTATAAAATCGTTCAAACATATGTGTATTTTGCAATTTAATTTGTCTATCACTTGCTCTACCAGTAGGACTAATTTGTGAACGTTCAGATGTTACTAGTTCATCTACACCAGTCCAATCATTTGCATCTACTAAACCACCTTTGTCTACAACATCACTAGGTGATACTTCCCTATTTATTACAGCACTACGAATTATTTGTATTATATTATCAGGTGAATTTGAATACATATTACGAAAATTATTTGTTTCTAAAAAGTTAGCTGTTGAAACTGCACTTGAAGAAACACTATTATCAAAATAACCTAAAGTGTTAGTAGAATGTGGTAAATTAGTTTGTGCTAATGTTCCATTACTCCAATTTTTCCAAAATTCTTGTGTTAACTCTGTAACTTGTTCATTAGCTTCTAGTCCTTCATTTACACTATTAAGTACTTCTTTAGGTGTATATATTCCATACTCTTGTCTTTGATTTTCAGTTAAACTATCTAATATTATTTCTACATTATTTGCATTGTTGGGAATAATAAGTGAATCAGGATTTCCTTTTTTTATTTCTCCTGTATCTATTTGATTATCTGTATTAAATGATATACCTACTGATTTTTTTAAATAATCAGTTATTTCATTAGTATTTATTCCTGTAATATCTTTTAACAAAGATGAATTAAATATTTTTTCTCCTAATATTTTATGGTCTAATGTTTCTAAAATTTCATTAAAAAATTTGTTTGATATGTCTGAATTACTAGTCCATATGTATTTTAAATCTTTTACAAAATTATTATCCACAGCATCATTTATGTAATTTATATCCATTCCACGATAATCAATTCCACCTAGTCTTAATATTGTATGTGTTAACTTTGCTTGTGCAGTTTTAAAAGTTGCATCTTGAATATCTAAATTTGGGTATCGTTTTTTTAAATCAGCTTCCATTAGTCCTAATATTGCCATGTGTCTTGGTGATTGTTGTATTTGGGTAGAAGTAAATTTTTTTCGTTGTGCAGTTACTTCTAAATCATCAGGTTCACCCCATACACTTGTTTCTATTCTAATTTTCTTAATTTTAAATTCACCATTTAATGGAGTAACACTCCATGCGTTTGAATCATCTAAAATGTCATCAACGTTAAATTTTATATAAGGTCCAGGATAACGTGTCATATATGTACTTAAGTCTGTTCTATTTACAGGAATTTCCCCTATAGTTAAATTATTAAGATTTTCAGCTATAAATCCACCTCTTTGATAAATATCAAATACTTGTCCATTAATTGGGTCACAATAACACACAACTCCATCTTTATCTGCTACTGCTAACATTCCACCAAACCAATACTGTGCAAGTCTTGTTGTGCCTCTTTTAAGCATTTTGTTAATTGATTCAACTATTTCTTTACCTTCCCTATTAGTAGTAGTAATATTTTGTAAAACATTTGGATAGTAACCATAAACAATTTGTTGACCACTTTCCGATACAGGTTTCCATGATATAAAATTAGTTGTTATATTTGATGTTTTTTCTTCAACACTATAACTTAAATCGTTACCAAATCTATTATCTGTTCCATCTGTCAAAGCTAAACTTATAATTCTTTTTTTTCCATCAGGTCCTGTATGTACTAAACCATAAACCCAACTAGGTGCATCATCTAATATTGCGAATTTATTATTAATTAAAGTTTGATTTTTATAATTATCTTTTAAGAATTGTTGTACTTTTTTCCAACGAGGATGTTTTTCTAATGTTTCTGTTATGTTATCTTCATTAATATTTATTATATCTTGATACCATTGACCATACCCCTGTGTATGTATTTCTTTTATTGTATTTAAATTTCCACTTTCTTGATTAGAAGCAACAATATCCCACCTTAAAGGTGAATTTGGGTTATCTTGGTTAATTAACGAATGGTCAATACCTGTATCTATAATATATTGCAATTCAGGATGCATTCTTAATTGTTGTAAAATAATAGAATTGTAACTTTTTATTGCTGTACTATTGTTAGGAAATAAAGGACCATCTTCATTTATAAGATTTACTAATTTATTGTTACTTGTATTAAAATCATCAGGCAATACTGCAGTTCCTAAACGATTTATTTGTTCTATATCTTGACTTAATAGTTCTAATCTTTTATCAAACCATTCTGTAAATTTATTTAATACTGCACTATTTTCTTCAGGATAATATATTTTTGTAACATCAATATTTCCTAATTTATTTTCAGATTCTACTCGGAAAACACCTTTTTCAGGCATTTCATTAGAATGCCTTCCACCTTCTGCTAATTTTGTTTTTACATCTTTTTCTATTTCTATTTGAAATACTGAATTGTTTTCTTTTACTGTTTCTATTAAATTATTAAGAAGTTTATCTATTACACCTGAACCCATACCTATATCAACACCTGTATTTGCTGATGCACTTGTTACACCTTTGTTGTAATAAAAAATTATTTTATCTTCATACAACTCTGAACTTTGTATACGTATATTATCTAACAATACTGATAAATTAATTTGCCCTTGTTCATATGGACTTGCTTGGTTATATAAATCTAGCACTTTTTGTCTAATTGTTTTTAATTTATTATCTAATTCATTGTCTATATATTTTGCTTTGACATTATCTACATTTGTAGATTCAGCAAATTGTGCTGCTTTTTCGTTAATAAAATTATCTAAATCTGTTTTAAATTCAGAAAAAGTTTCTTCTGTAAATCTATTTTCAAAATTTTCAATAGCTTCGTTGTAGTTATCAAAACCATAACCATTATTAACATATTGATTAACTTCTCTTATAACTATGTCTGGTAGATTTGCAGCTATATTAGAAAAAATAAACTCTGCATCACGTGCCTCATCTAAAGTTCTAAATTCAGAAGCTTTTATTCTATTTTTTATTTTTCTTGTTAACGCACCTTTTTGTCCACTAGTGATACTTAAACCTAATTCATTTAAATAATTTGCAACTTCAGTTTGCATAATTTTAACTATGTTGTCTATTGCTGTTGAATTTTGATTTAAAAAATCTTTAAATTGAAATTTATTTATAGTCTTAGCACTTTCGTAAACAGAATCAGGTGTATTGTTTACCATATTAAGTAATTTATCTTTCATTACTGTTGAATATGCTACTCTTGATTCATCTAATACTGTTTCTAAATTTTCTAAAATCCATTTTGCTAAATTAGTTTTAGCAACAACTCCACTTTCACTTTGTCTTATTATTTTAAATAATTGATTTGCAGTTTGGCTTACTTGATTTGGTCTAACATTTATAGAAATTAAATAATTAGCTATATCGTTTATTAATTTATTCATATACATCCTCATAGAAAAAATACGAGTTCAATAATCCCACAAGTTGTTCATAAGATAATTTATTAACATCTACTTTGCTAGTGTCTATTCCTAATTTTTCCCCATCTAATTCATTATTAGGACCTAGAATAAATTTTCTATCAGGATATTCTTTAAAATAATATTCTTTTAAAAACTTTTTAAATTCTTCCATTACCCACCAAACATATCAAAAAAAGCATCTGTATTTTTTGGAGTAACTCCTTGGTTATTACTAGGTTTAACTTTTAATATTTTTTCTAAGTTATTTAAAAACGTAGGTGCTGCTTGTGGTGTTTGATTAGTCATATTATTTTGTGGTCTTCTAGGAAACCTTGTGTTAGGTGGTGGTGGTGTTGTGGAATTATTATTATTAACTTTAAAATCATCAGTTACTTTTATGTATGGTTGTGATGTTCTTAATATATACTCATAAACACTTTCTATTTGTGCTAATGGTTCTGTTTCTTTTTTGTTTAAAAAATATTGATACATATAAGATTTTAAATTATTTATTCTTTTATTAACATCCATACCTGATATAACAGTGTTTTCTCCTGGAACATAATAATTTTCTTTTGGATTAGCAGAAGTGTTTTGTAACATGTCAATAATATTTTGACCATTTCCTAACATATTTACACCACCATAAGTTGCATTGTATGGAATATATGGATGTATGTTTTTAGAATAAAAGTTAATAATTTCTTGATTACTCATGTCAGCTACATTGATATTAGCTAATAAATTTTTGTGCATATTGTTTATATTTTCACCACTAATAGTTCTAACTCTATTACCACTATAATGTGCATACTCTTCTCTATTTAAAAATGCTTCCCCTTTACTAGCTCGTTTTACCATAGAGGACATATTTTTTATACTCATTGGATTACCAGGATATGACTTTTGTTGTTCTTCTTGCATAATATTTGGTGTTAACTCTCCTGTAATTTGTGTTATATTTCCATCTGCATCTTGCACTTGTGTTGGTTGTTCAATTAAATTTCTATTATAATTACTAGCCATCTGCACAAATTCTCCTGTGCCTGATTTAATTTGAAATGGGTCATCTTGCACAATTTCTACTTCTTCAGTTGTTGGATTAATTTTTGTATCTAATATTGTTTCCCAGTTATTAATACCACTTGTTCTTTCATCTCCTGTTTCTGCTTGTGCAACAATAAGTGCAGCAACAGCATTTAAACCAGGGTCATCTAATGCTTCTGTAATGTCATCATATCCTTCAAATATGTCGTATTTTCTTAATGTATCTTCCCAAACTGTATAATTTATCTGCCATGGTCCACGAGATTTATCACTATCTCCTGCAATATTTGTTGATTCACCATCATTACCTCTATGCTCTGCTAATGCAATAGCAATTAGTTTATTAACATCTTCTTCTTTATTTGGGTCAAGTAACAGTTCACCACTCTTATACTGCATACCTTGTTGGTCAAGATATTGTTTTGCAAAGTTAATAAATTGATATAATTGTTGTGGACTATACATTAAAAGTTTTCCTCAAATACCATAAAGTTTCTTTTAAATTCAGCAGCAGCAGCAGACCTAGCACGTATTTCAGAACTAGCATCTATTCTGCCTTCTTCAATGTCATCTATAATTTTACTAAGTTCAAATATTGGGTCTATAGGTTGCAACAATGGCATATCAAATTTTTCTCTTACTTCTTCAGGTTTAGGTGCTACAACACCAAATCCAGGATAAACGTAATTACGTTGTTCCTGTGCAATTTCAGATAAAGTTTGTGCCATTCCAATAGATTGATTTACATTAGGTTTATTTTGTTGTATTTCTATATCTCTAGCTGCTGCTTGTTTTCTTAAATTACCAAATATATCTGCATATTTTTGGTAATCTGCTGCAGTAGGATTAATACCTTTTTCTATAAACAATTCATCAACAACTGCTTTTACTTCTGATTCTGTTGGTGGTAATATTTCCTTATAAAATTCATCAAGTCCTTCAATACCATAATCAACTCCAACCATTTCTTGTACATTTTTTTGAAATTCTACATATGGTTTTAATTGACCATACAAAGATGCAGCATTTTTATTTATATAAGGTGTATTTGGAAAAGCAACAATAGAATCATTTGCCATCATCATTAATCTTGCAATAGCAGCTATTTCAGGTCCTGCTACAAGGTCTACAACACCAGGAACAAAATTATAACTACTTATATCTATCATACCTGCATTCATTAAATCTTGTTGTATTTCAAATATTGCATCTTGTGTTAAACCTTCAAACACCATAACAGCAGAACCTCTTTTAAAATGTGGTTGTAATATATTTCCTTCACTGTCTACTTTTGGTTTTCCAGTTATAGGGTCAAAATATTGATTAGCAGTATTTACAGCAACATTAGGACCTGTGTAAAATATTTTTGAACCAAATACAACCTCACCTTCATCAGTAACAACTTCAGATGGTGTACCTACAATATTTCCTATTTTAGGTTGAGAAGCAGTGTACGTTCTTGTGCCATCAGGTGTTGTAACAGTTTCTGTTTCCCACTCTATAACTCTTTCTCTTATTTTGTTTAAATTAGAAAAAGCATTTTCATCACTTTCTTCATCTCCAACTAATAATTGTACTTGATTACCTTGTGTATCAGTTGTGCTTATTGATAAGCTATTAAATAAATTTTCTAATGCAGTAGTATAAGCATCCCAATTCACTATATTTAAATCAGTTCCACCTAGTAATTGATTATACGTTTCTGCATCTAACATACTTGCTATAGTTGTGTAAAATATTGCATCTGATGTTTCTTGTGATGTTGTGCCTGGTGCTTGATAACCTATATCTTGAATTGATTCTACAACACCATCTTTAATTTTTAAATTACTTAAAAATTCTGATAAGGTAACAGATTTAATTTGCCCACCAACATTAAATTGTAAATCAAAATTTCTATTTATATTACCTAAAAATTCAGGCATCTCAACATAAATACCTGCTTTATCTAATCTTTTTAAATAATTTTGTATTTTTAAATATGTTTCGTTAGTCATCAAAATACCTTCTGTTATCTAATACTTTCCAAAAGGAACTTAAATACATATCTATCCACGCAGTTCCTTCATACTCTAAAGCTAACCTTCTAGCATACGCATCTAATTCTTCACGTATTACATCAATGTTACCAGTTTTTCCTTCAAGTGTAGCAGCAACTTTACCCTTAATACCACCTTTAGCTATTACAACTGCTCTATCTGAACCAGGTAAAAATATTTCTCCACCATTTAAAACTACCTCTATTGCTTTATCATATTCTTTTAAAAACTTTGTTAATGGTTCCATTTCAGGTGTATTAGCTAACAAAGGTTCGTTTTTCCAATCCCTAAACTCTAATATAACTTGGTACTTATCTGCCATTTGCACAGCATCTCCTAAACTACCATAAGCAATAACACCATATTCTTCTTGTAATTTTGTTTTACGTGCAGAAAATCGTTCATCTCTTGCCCTTGGAGATAATGATTTATCATTTTTTAAATCTTCTTTAAATTTTTCTAATTCAAATTGTAATAATGATTGTTGCACAGCACGTGAATATTGACTTGGAGTTAATGTTGAAGCACCTTCCATAAATGCAGGTAATGAAAATTCATCATCTACTTTGTCAGGTTTTAGAAAAATAGCTGTATATGGTTTTCTTTCTAACAACTTTTTATTTTCTATTTTTTGCCAAAACGCATATGATTCTTTTTTAACAGGAAATCTACCTTGTTTAGCACTAGCAGATTGTCTTAATGGTACTGGATTTATTCCAAATTTTTCTTCAAACTGCAACGTTGTAATAGTGTAATCAAATTGATTAGCTTCTAACATTTGTTGATATTTTTGGCTTAATACTTGTATTGTCCACCAAGCACCATTTTTGTCTTTAAGTTCATATCTAGGTTGTATTGGTGTAGGAAATGCAGCTTGTGCAGTACCTCTTACCATCCAGTGTAAAGCAGCAGCTTTTTCTGCTTCTTGCATAGCAATTTTTATAGATTCCTCATCTTCAGGTGACCATTTACCTGCATAGTAATACATAGTAAATATATCCATAACTGTTCTTGAATATGAAGCATTTATTTCTTCTGTTGCTTCTTGTGTAAATGGTATTGCTTTAAAAACTCCTTTTGCCCAAGATGGTAATTCATCAATAAGATTTATTTTACCACCAGGTGATTCAAAATTACCTAATACAAAATTGCTTATAACTTTAGGTACTGTTGCAATTTTTGTTAATATTTTAAATGGGAACGTAACAATAGGTCCAAAGCCAGGAGAAAACCCATTTGCAGATATTAAGTTTAATCCTTCTAAAAAGCCATATGGTTTTACTCTTACACCTTCATCTTCTAAATTTTCACCAAGCAAACCTTGTTGTAATGGTGAAAATCCAAATGCACCTGGTATAGCTGTCATGCCAAATGTCATAACATTCATTACATCAACATAGTTAAATAACAATTCTCCTGTTACTGGGTCTGATGTAAAAAATGCATTGTCTGTATCCCATGGACTAGATTCTTTTCCTCTGTCTATTGCTATACGAGTTCTATTAAATTTTTGTGGATTTTCTATTGTAAGTTTACCCCATGTTTTTAATACCTCTTGCCATATTTCAGGAAATGGAATATATGTTGCCATAACATCAGACAACACGTGTCGTTCTGAACTAGCATATAACAAATTTCTTACTTCATCCATAGCTTTGTATTTAAGTAATGTTTCTGCTTGTTCTAATGTTGTAATAGAATTTTCAGTTGGTGTTTGTTTTGCTTTTGCTAATAATGTTGTATATAAATCGCTTCCTTCTATCCAAGGTTTTGCACCTACCATAAATTCTTTTTTAACATCATTTGTCATAAAAGGCATTAAATCTTCAGCTAATGTATAGAATGTCCATCTAAACATTGGGTCACGATTTAAATAATCAGAAGGTTTAGCAAGAAACAAAGAATATAAATCTCCTAACCTTTCATCAAATTTTTCTATTGCTCTTTCTTTTAATAGCCCTGCTTTTGTAAAATTTTCATTATTATTGTAAGCTACAGTTCTTGGTCCTAAATCCATAGACCTTATTTCTTCATCAAATACTTTTTTAATTTTGTCATAAAATTTTCCAAAATATCTTTCTGTTTTAGATGCTAATACTGCATGTTTTTGTGATAACTCTAACCAATCTTCACCATCAACAAATCCACCATTAGCAATAAATTCTTTTACTTTTGCAGCACCAATATTTAAATCTACTTCATAATCAGGAAAAACAAAATCACCATTACCATCTCGTAACATTTTTCTTGCTTCTTGTTCTGAAATTTCTACACCTTCACGCAAAATTTTTGATGATTCATTTCCTTGTAATCTTCCTATTTCCCATTCAGCAGTTTTTAAATATTTTAATAACTGGTCTTTATTTTGTAACACTGCTCTTATTTCAGGGTCATCACTTCGGCTTATTAAATTTTCAATATATTTTTTACCTTGTGGAGTATTGCTAAAAAATTCCATAGCTTTATCTACACCATCTCTAGCAACAACTACAAACAATGGGTCACTTGCTCTATTAAGCATTTCGTGAATCCAACCTCTCCACCATTTAGGATTAATAACCTTACCAGTGCCTTCATATTTTGGTACGTTTATAAAAAAATCTTCTCTTGCATTTCTACCTCTTGCTTGTGGTTTTAATACTTTAAGTAATGATTGTTCTGACATTGTGTTTATATATTGTGGTGTAGTATTAAAAAATGTTCCTGAAGGTGCAGCTTGTGCGTAACCTGTTTTTTTATTTATAATTTTTTTAGCTGTTTGAAAATTACTATCAAACAAATATTCCATTACTTCTTTAATTACTGGTGAATCAAAATCTACATTATCTATACGAGGGTCAGGTTGACCATATACTGATATTTCAAATACATCACCATCCTCTATATACCTAGCACTGTTTTTTATAGGGTTACTATCAGGTAATAAACTAAATGCTTCTTGTCTTATATATATTTTTGGTTGATGTGATTTAATAGCAATACTCAAAGCATTTCTTAATGCTGTTTCTGCTTCTGCTAATGTGCTACCACTGTTTAGTTGTACAGTAACATCTAGTATTACAGAATTATCTTTTACTTGTATA
>TARA_R100000329_G_scaffold35225_2_pt1 | contig 14591 bp, 14 predicted proteins | sample TARA_R100000329 | Tara Oceans TARA_R100000329 (sample SAMEA2620783) | marine metagenome | biome: marine biome (ENVO:00000447); feature: surface water layer (ENVO:00002042); material: "saline water (ENVO:00002010), including plankton (ENVO:xxxxxxxx)" | depth 5 m | reverse complement strand
TCAAGGGTTGTTGTAGTACTGTTTATTGTTGTTGTTGTACCATTGACAATCAAGTTACCATTCAAGGTTAAGCCATTAAATGTAGGAGAATCAGAAGTTGCTAAACCTAATGATGCTCTTGCTGTGTTACCAGTTTCTAAAACAAAGTTAGAACCATCACCAACAATGAAACCACCATCAGTTACAGCTAGACCAGATACATCAGTAAGTCTTGCATTGAAAGCTTGTATGTTTGTCCCAATAACAAGACCAAGATTTGACCTTGCACCAGAAGCTGTAGTTGCTCCTGTACCACCATCAGTAATACCAATAAAATCAGAGGCTTGAAACTCTGATAAACCTGTCAGGTCACCACTACCGTTAAACTCTCCTCTTACTGGTGTTTTTACTGCCATATTATGCCGCCATTGTTATATCTTTGGTTACTGTAGAACCATCTTGTTTTGTAAAGGTGAATACCAAACTTTCTCCGTTGGAATTAGCTGGCATTATCATAAATTTAAATGTGCTACCATCTGATTTTAGCATCCTCAATGCTCGTGTGGACTGACCTACATTTGAACCTCCACCATTAACTGCTTCACTTGTAGTTTGGTTTATAAAAAAGTTTCTAAGTGGCATCTTGTCTGCTGTTCCATCTGCTTTTGTAAATACTAAAAACCCTTCTTTAGATAATCTTTCTAATGCTTCATTTCTAAAAGATATTTCAGAAGAACCATCATTTGTAGTAATTTCCATACCATCACCTGCTGCAAGATTCAAAGTATCTGTAGCTGAACTAGCAATAACATTTGCTTGTCCTGTCACAGCTAAAGTCTTAAATACTGCATCAGCTGCTGCTGGTACAGATAAAGTGTTTGTAATTGTTAAGGTATCTGTTGAAGCGTCAGTTGTTATTTGTATACCAGAACCTGCTGCAACTGTAAAAGTATCTGACGTTGCGTCGGCTGCAATAGTGCTTTGTCCAGAAACTGCAACATTTTGAAAAACATTTGGTTGTGTAGCACCTATGGTCAAAGTATTGTTTGAATTATCTGGTGTAAGAGTTACATTGCTTCCAGCAGCTATTGTAAATATATCTCCTACACTTGCTGCATTTAGATTGGTTGCACCTACTTTAACAGTTCCAAAAGCATTATTGTTTGCAAGCGTAGCCCATTCTATATTTCCATTTCCTGCATTTCTTATATATTGACCAGCAGTACCTTGTTGACCATTAATTTCCATTTTTGTGAAGTCAACATATCCACTTTCTGTGATTTTAAATCTTGAAGTGCTATTTGTACCTAAATGTAACTCTTTTTGCCCAGTTGTACCAATAGCAAGAGTTTTATCTGAAATAATTGATTTACCGTCAATATAAAGATTTGATTGTGGAATAGATGAACCATCGCCAGATTGTACTCTTATAGTGGCGTCGTTTACTTGTAGACCATTAAATGTGGATGCTGCACCAGAATTGTTATCTGTTGCATTACCAGTTTCTATTTGGTCAGATGGATTGTAAAAACTTATAAGGGTAGACGTGATATCTGCACGTTCTACATTGTTTAAAACTGCAGTAATCTCTGCCGCAGCTGCTGCACCAGAGTCTATTACCTCTATTTTTGAATCACCCTCATTAATAATATCGACCATATTATCCTTCCAATACTTCTATTCTAGCAGTCAAAGAATCGACTTTTTCTGAGAGCTCTTGTATTGCTTTAGTTAAGACTGGTATAAGCTCACCAGTTCTTAAACCATATTCGTTAGTATCATTTTCTTCATCAAAATCATCTGCGTATTGTGATTCTGTATATATAGCAATATTTTGGTCATCGCCTTTATGAATAATTAATTTTTCTTTTATATCTTGTGCAGAAAAACCTAAATGTGTTCTAGTTCCAGCTATAGGGTCAATAGTTTCATCATCTTCTTCTCCGCCACCAAAAGCTTTCCAAGTGTATTCGATTGGTGTCAAATCATTTATAAAATCTAAACCTAAGTCTGTAGTAACAACATTATCTTTAAGATTTATATCAGAAGTTTGTATGACTGAGTTTGTTGCTCTTACATCATCCCATTTCAAAGATGTTGTACCTAAATCATATAAATTATTTATTGAAGGAGCCCAATGACCATGAGATTTATTAGTGCTTCCTGCTGTTATGTTTGTACTGCCGCCACCCCTTATAAATACAGAAGTAGTTCCAAAACCTATATTAGAACTATTATTTGAAGATTGGAATGTAGAACCTTTAGTAATTCCAGAAAAAGTAGCTGAAGAGCCAGTAACTGCTCCACCAGCTGAAACACCTCCAACAGATGAGACAGATACAGCTGATATAGTTGCACCAGATATTGTCAAACCTTGCAATGTTCCTCCAGATATACGGTCAGCAGACATTGTTCCAGATGTTATAATTCCTGCATCAATTGAACCACCAGATATTCTGTCTGCAGACATAGTTCCAGAAGTAATTCGAGCTGCAGACATTGAACCTGTTGTAATTTTATCTGCACTTAAATTTCCTACTTTTGCATTAGACACCGTTCCATCAGTTATTTTTCCTCCATCAAGAGCATTAGAGTTTATTCTTCCTACAATATCTCCAGATGATATATTTAAATCACCAAAAGCAAACTGCCCACTTATAGTTAAGTTTCCAGCGTTAATTGTTGTACCTTCAATAGTTCCACCACTAATTACATCTCCAGATATAGAACCACCAGATATTCTATCCGCAGACATAGTCCCAGAAGTAATCAACCCTGCATCAATTGAACCACCAGAAATTCTATCTGCTGATATTGTTCCAGAAGTTATATTTGATGCACTTAAATTTGTAACTGCTATTTGTGACGCATCGATACTACCTGCTGTAATTTTGTCAGCATTCAAACTAGCAATGTTAGCATCTGTAATTGTTGCATTAGCTATTTTTGCACCGGTAATCTGTGCAGTTCCTATTTTTACATCTGTTATAGTTGCATCTTTGATATGAGTTTCTTCAATAAGACTTGCTGTTCCTGTTTGACCGTCTGATGGATTAGAAGCGTTACCAGATTTATCTACAGCTACAAATCTAAAAAAATGGCCAGATGAATCTGCTAAATCTGCACTACCTACTAACGGTATTTGTTGTAATAAGTTTCCTGCTGTTACTCTTATCTCACCAATCTTATTTGAACTAGATACAGTAAAGTTTGCCGTATTACCAGATTGAGTTACTGCGTGAACAGCTAAATAATCTAAGTCACCTTCTAAAGTAAAGTTACCAAAAGGATTTCCGTTACCATCTGTACCATCTTTACCTAAATGATGAGTAATCTGAACTTTTAATGGACCTGTTGCTATAGATGTAGCTTGCTTTGGTTTTGATGGAGCTTGACCATCTTTTTGTATTTCAACTCTTGCATTTGTTGCAAAGTTTGCATTCACAGAAGATGAATCAGTGTATAAATCTTCACCTGAACCATCAAATGCAGACATTTTCTTGAATCCGGATTTATCTACTACATGAACACCTACTTGATATGTTGTACCAACAGTTAAATCTTGTATTAATAAACTTTCGGTTGCTACACCTGTATAAGGAAAACTTTGAAAAGAATATTGAGCATCACCTATTTTTTTATATCTTACTCTATAACTTTGGCCATCTGTTATCTGTGAACCATCTGTATTTGTAGGTCTAGAAACTACAACTCTTATAAAACCTTTTGATATACCTGTACTATCTAGATAAGTTCCAGATTGCAATGTAGGTGTGCTTGGCAAATCTGGAATAGAAAAAACTCCAGCTTGTTCTCTGCTTAATGAGAATTCGCTAAATCTTAAATCATCTCCTATAGTTCTTAAAACATCCCCAAGCTCTACTTGTGCTGAACCAGATTCGTAATTTACATATTGACTTAAATCTGTATAGTTTCCATCTTTATCTCTAAAATAACAACCCATACCATTTGTAATAGGCCAAGTAATACCTTTGACTCTTACTTTTACTGGATTTATAGTTTGACCTCTAAAAGCTACTTCAAAAAGACTTCTTGATTCTGCAGTTGCTTCAGTTGCTGTATCTACAAAACCAATATCAGGGTCAAATGCAAATATAAAATCACCCGGTTTCATATCACCTTGTACTTCATATTGTTCTAAATCAAGATTTAAAACTTTCTTTACTCTTGATAGTTCATTCAAAATAGATTGAGCACGACTATTCAATAGTGCTTCTGGTACATCTGGTTCTTGAACTAGTGCAACTCTTTTCAAAGCATTACCGTGTAAATCTTTATAAGGTATTGAAGATAGATTTGCTTCACCAGCTACATCAGTAGCTGTATCAAAAAAACCTACCTCTCCAGTAAAATCTACTCTTGTAACAAAATCTGTTGCATCAAATTCTGTTCTTAATCCTTGTGGTACAACACCTTCTAGATTTGGGTCTTGACCATATGCAGTTTTTACAACTATTGTTTCTGGAGTAGCTGTTCCAACACCTTTGAATAAATTTGCTGCTGGTCCTGCATCAAGAGTACCATTCATATTTACTCTATATTCTGTATTTAATACTTCTGATACAAATTTGAGTGCTGATAATGATGTTTCAACAAAGTGTGAACCTGTATAAGTTCCAGCAGGGTTAGTTATAGTTCCTTGAGTAATTGCTTGTAAATTACCAGCTTCATCTCTCATTATTCCTAATGGTTTATTAGTTTGGGCTGTTGAATTAAATAATGTCTCTGCAAGAGTAGTTCCTGTATAATTTCTTACTTTTCCTACATTATTTGATTCTGCAATGACCATTCCTTTTGCTGCACCATCACCCATATACAGTTGTAGACCTTGACCATTTATAGAAACAACCCCTTCTTCTAATGTTCTATTAAGAACGATACCTGTATAAATAGATAGGTCTTTTATTTCTGAATCTGTAAGAGTTGATGTATCTATTTCTTGAGGGGTAATAACAATATGTCCCCATTCTTTAATAGCTTCGACTATTTCTGTTGGTGTAAATTCTTGACTGAAAGTTACAGAAAAGTTACCAGCTCCCATGTGCCTTTGTGTAACTGCCATTATGCTCTCACAAGTCTCACATTCTCGTACATACTTTCTAAGTACTGGTCTCTTACAGCATCGCCAGTATCTATAGAAGCTGGATTACTTGCATTGTATACATATCCAATAAAAGTTTTAAATTGTGGATTTGTAAGATGTATTAATTTATTTGATGTATCAGCTGTAAAACCTTGCGGACTTCCCATTAAAAATCTTTGTCCTGCATTATCATTTGCATTTTCAATTATGTACCCAGTAGCAGAAGTAAAAGTACCACCACCAGATACAACATCTAGATTTACTCTAGAGTTTGCTGCTCTATCTGCAGTTGGTCCTTGACTAATATTCAAACCAATGTGATGAGCACCTCTTTTGACGGTGGCATCAACTATGAGACGCCCATCTCCATTAGTATCTGAATAGGTAGTGAAACGAACAACAGCTTCGTGTGGTTCATTTCTTATTATTTGTGCAGTTTGCCATAGTTTGTATTCTGTTCCAGATGAGCCAGATGTTACAGCTATAGTTCTATCACTAACAAAACTTCCATTGTCATAAAATTTTATTGTAAATCTTGTTTGGTCTGCAGTAGTACCAGAAGTTAATTGAATAATACCATTCGATAAAGTTAGTCCTGTTGGGTCATTTTCTGATAAATATCCTGTTCTTGTTGTATTATTTATAATTACTCTACAAGCACCTTTGTAAAAATCAGCTGGATTTACAGTCCATTGAGCTGCTGCATCTCTAAGGTCTGGGTCATAAAAGAAAGCAACATTACCTTCTGAAGAAGCTCTTATTGCGTCAGTTGGTGCTTTTTCATGATTATAGTTGAAAGCATTTACAGGAACTGCATGCCATGGTGCATAAACTGTTGTTCCTGTTGTTACTGAATGACTATTAGTTAATAAAGAACCAGACATGTTACTTTCAAATAACATCTCAGATACTCTACCTTTGATTTCTAAATCAATATCATATTCAAAAAGTCCTGTTGCTAATTTTGCAGAATCAACGCTTGCACTATTAAGTTCTGCATAACCCTCAAATTTATCATCACCTGTATAAGTAAAAGGAACTATTAGAGCAGAGTTTGCCATTGATATTAATTCATCCCTTAAAACTTTTGCAGCCGATACTGAATCTGCTACAAATTTACCAGACAAAGATACACTTCTATCTAAAGAGTTTCTTCTTCCTGTTTTGATAGAACTAAAATCAATCGATTCGGGAGATGTAAAAGTCATTCTTCCTATTGTTATTGTATTTGACATTTTATGGTTCAATCATGATGCATTCGCCGGGACATTCTTCTGCTGACTCAATTACAGCTTCTTCTTGTCCTTTGGGAACTACAGCAAGACCTTTTGCTCCTTCCTCATTTCCATGTTCTTTTGAAAAAATTTTTTCTCCTTCTTTGACATAAAACAAACCATCATCTAAACCAATAAATACATCTGGTGCTATCTCTTCGCAAAGACCATCCCCAGTACATAAATCTTGGTCTATCCAAACTTTCAACACATATCCTTTTTTACACATTCAGGACAATACCTGTATTTTCTTTCAGGCATTTGATAAAAGTAATGTGAACAATTGTAAGCTTCGCACCTTACCATATTGTCTGTTGATTTATTATCTAACAACACCACTTCTTCCATCCTTTGATAATTTGTTAAGCTCTCTTTGAATATTTTGTGCTATCCTTCTAGCTGCTATAGGGTCAGTAGGCAATCCTGTAATATTAAGATTTAAATTATTAGTTTGATTCATACCAGCACCTTCTCCCATTGGTGTAACATATCCACCACCACCCGGGAACATTTTAAGCATTTCAGGTCCTCTTTCACCAACAACATAATTTTGACTTGGTTTTACTGAACCTCCCATAGCTCTTGCTCCGGGTTTAAATTTTGTAATTTGATTAAATGATGCTTTTACCTGTTCTGCAAGTGATGGTGCACTTATTGCTTGTGGAGTGATACCTCCAAGAGATGGAAGAAAATTGAAGTAAGATTTTGCAGCATTAAATAAATTATTAAGAGGACCTACTGGTATACCTAAAGATTTTGCCATAGCTACCATATTTTGTTGAGTTACACTTGATAATTGTGTAAAAGAAGCAGCTACTGCAATGTTTGCATCAACAATAGCTTTTTGTGCGTCAAGCACAGCTTTAGAAGCTTCTACTTGGTCTCTTGGTAATTCAGCAAGTCTTTCATTTATTTCAACTCTTCTTTTTTCAACATTCTCAATATCTTTTTGTCTTCTTTCTTGAGCTTTTTCAGTAATAGCTAGAGCTTTGGCTCTTTTTTCATCAGCATCAGCTTGTGTAACAGCTGAATCTTCTATGGCTGTAATTTTTTCATCAAGAGCAAGGAGTTCTAAGTCTGCAAATTCAAGTGAACCTTGCTGAGCTGCTAATTCAACTCTTCTTCTATCTTTACGAAGTTTTTCTCTTTGAAGCTGCTGATTAGCAGTAAGAGCCATCCCATCTCTTAATCTTTGTTCAATTTCAAGGGCTTCATTTACTAATTCTTGTTGCTCTGCTAATTCTTCAGCAGTTTCTACTTGTTTGCTCTCTAATTCAGTAAGTTCTTCAGTTAGGTCAAGAGCTTCCTCTCTTAAATCAAGTTCTTCTTGTATTAATTCATTTTGTTCTTCAATAGCTTCTGTTAAATCAAATTGTGCTAATTGTTTTGCAAATTCTAATTCTGCTGGCTTAAATAATGCATCAACTTGTTCTTGTAATTTTTTAGTAGTCTCAACAATTCTTTCCATTGGGTCAACAATATCTTTTACCTCTTTTTTAAATAGACCAAATTCATCTATTACAGCTTGTACATTTTTAGGTATTCTTCCTGAACTAAGAAATTCTTCCATTGACTCTAAATCATCAAGTACTCCCTTCATAAATCCTTCTGCAAAAAGTTCTATACCAAAAGCCTCTATCAAAGCTTTTCTTAGTTCAACAGCAGCATCTATTTGATTTCTCTGACCTTCAATAAAAGAAAGTTGTAAAGCTATTTGATTTCTAAGAAATTTTACTGTTTCGCTATGTTCATCATTGCCGTTTTCTAAAGCAACTTTAATTTCTTCAGAAAGTGATAAAACCTCTGAAAACTCATCCTCTAATCCATCTGCTCTTATACCTTCAATTACTTTTTCTATTTCTTTGAGATTATCAGTACCTTTTACTAAATCTCCAACATCTACAGCATTTCGTAAAGCATTAACTGTTTCTGAAGATAAAGCATCTGCAAATTCTACTGCTGATTCTATACCTGCTTCTGTGATTTTTCCTGACTGTATCCCTTCCATTACTCCTTCTGAAATAGATTCAGGCAACCCTTCTGCTATACCTTTAAGAACTTCTTCATTGAAAACCTCAGCAAACTCTTCACCACCTGATGTCAATTCTTTTATAGAGTTTGTTGTTTGGTCTACTGTTTGATTAAAATCATCAAATCTGCCTTGCAGTTTTCCTATCTTCATAATTCCACCTATAGCTGCTGCAATGGCTATTAATGGACCCGCCGCTATTTTTACGAATCTTCCTAATGTTTTAAAAGCATTACCTGCACCTGCAAGGACTTTTGTCAATCTAGGAAATCTTTCTGCATTTTGTGCTGCAAATTTTCCTAAATTCATAAATGCTTTGACAACAGTTCCTATAGCACCTGCAGATAAAAATACTCTTGCTGCATTTCCTAACTCTTTAAAACCTCTGACTAAACCAACAAGGCCTTTTGTAAAATTAATTACACCATCTAAGACTTTACTAATCAATGGTAGAAAACCTTCACCTAGCTGTTGTAAGAAAACATTAAATGTTGATTTAACTTGATTTACTTTTTGTGCGACAGTCTCGAATCTTGTTTCTGCCTCTTTATTCAAAGCATTTTGTTCTACTGCCTCTTTTCTTGCTAAAGATAATGCCTCAGCTAAACCTTCAGAGTTATTTGCTAAAGACAAAAGAGAACGAGCTGTTCTGACATTATTAAGACCTAATTCAGTAAGAACTGGTGTAACAGATTCCCCTGCTGCTGAAATACCGTTTAGTCCTTCAAGGAAAGCTTGTGCAGCAGATGCTACATCTTCTTCGGCTAGTTTTCTAAATTCGGCAACAGACATTCCTGCAGTTGTTGCAAAAGTTTCTAATTTATCACCACCTAATTTTGCTGCATCTGATAAGTTCATAAAGAATTTTCCTAATGCTGTCGAACCTGCTGCAGCCTGAACACCTGTTTCTCTGGTTGCTGCAGAAAACGCTAATATATCTTCTGCAGACAAACCAGCAATAGTACCCGTTGCACCAAAATTCTGTGCTAATAATATTATTTCTGATTCATTTGCTGCAACATTGTTACCAAGTTCTACCAAAACAGAACCAAATTTTCCAACAGTATCTGTAGTTTGATTTGTTACATTTAAGAATCTTGCAAGAGATGTAGCTGCTTGTGTTCCTGTTAAGTTAGTAGCAACAGATAATTTACCTGTAACATCAACAAACTGTGCAACATCTTCTGCTCTTACACCTAATTGTCCAGCTACAGAAGCTAATTGTGCTAACTCAGCAGACCTAACTGGTATCTGTGTAGCTAATGTTTGTAAATCACTAGCTATCTCTTTAAAAACCATTGGGTCTTCAACATCAGCCATAGTTTTCTTTACTAATGCAAATGAATCTTCGAATTCTATTGCTGCTCTTGCACCTGCAGTCAAACCAACTGCAACACCAGCAATAATTCCAACAGCTGCGACATTTACAACAGAGTTTAAAGGTCCTGCTATTCCTTTACTTACATCTTTTGCAATTTTTGTTGTACCTGCAGCAATATTTCTAGTAGCTTTACTAAAATCCGCAAGTACGTCAATTACTACCTGACCGTCAGCCATTAGACATACCTAAATCTTTCATTGCGTCTTCAAGAGATACTTGAACTTTGGGAGTTTCTAATTCTTTTTCTGAGTATTCTTTTTTCATATCCTCATACAATTCTTTCATGTAAGGGGCATAAAATGAGGATTCTTCTGATACAAGACTAAATATGAGATTTTTAAATAATCTCCAAGAAATTTCTAAGGGTTGAATGTTGTAGAACCTTAAGAAGTCTGCTTCGACAGCAGGCCATCTTTTTATAATATCACCATAAGTAATATTTATTTTGGGTCTTCTTCTTCTCCCCCTTCGACTTCTTCAGTCTGTTTTGGAATAACCCCATATTCTTCTAACAAATAATTTAGAACTTGCTCGAGCTGTGTCCAACTTACATTGTTGTCCAACATATCCTTATAGATTTTTTCGCCTAACAAAGCTTCTAACCAATCTCCAAGGTCTCTTTGCTCTATGCCACCTTCTTCATTTGTTAACTTTAATTGGGTTAACACTACTTTCGCAGGTAGCTGACTTGGTGCTTCGTACACTTTACCAGCTACCTTGAAAGATAACTTTTTGTCGTCGGCTTCATTCACCGCCTCGTCAAAATCTTTAAATTCTGACATACTTACCTCCTAATCGTTAATTTCTATTGACTAGTCTGTGTCAATAATTTTAAATATTTGTGCAAATGGAGCACCAGTGTTAGGTTTTAACACTTTATACTCAACTGTTATGGTCACCTTTTGAGGTGCTTTTGCATGAACCATTGAGAACGCACCAACGTTAACTGCACGAGGAACTTGAACATCTCTTGTCTTTGCAGTTCCTGCTTCATCATTTCCCGGAGCATTAACTCTTAACAACAATGACTTTTCTTCGAAATTGTCAGTTGATGGAGGAGTTAATGTTGTGAATCCAGAACTTGGAGTGCTTGCTGAGGTTGTACCACCAGCCATAGCAAACTTTAAATTTCTTAAAGATGCTTGTGCTAACTCACCTGTGATTCTTACTTCTTGGGCAGTTTTGATTGTCTTAATAGGGTCAATCTCTTCTGCGACAATGACATCTTCGAAAGTTTTATCATACTCTAATGAAAATCCACCTTCAGAAAAACCAATGTCATCCCAATAGGAAGCTGATGGAGTATCTGCTGGAGTTGACGGAAATGTAGCAGTTCCTGCATTTATATCCGTTTCACTGGCAACAAATAATGTTCCTGTTCCTAAGATAACTTCTGTTATACTTTTAGCCATTTAATTTACCTACCTATACTTTTGAAAAGTTTGTCACTCTTCTTCTTCTACTGTATCGGTACCGTACCATTCCTCATCGCTATCAATCTCTTCTTTTTGAGAAGAAACATTTTTAACTTCTCCCATACTTTCACCTTCAACAATAAATGTTGGAAGCATTACATCACCCTGCTTGGTTTGTGACTCAGAAAGTCTTTTCCAATCAGATTCTTTTACTTCTATCCAGTTTTTACTGTCAAAAATAATATCCAGTTTTTCGTCCCTAATGGCGTCAAACTGTCTTATGAAAGGATTCAATTTTACATTTTTCATGTACTTGCTCCATATATCATTACTACTTCTATATTATAGCGGGCTAAACCGAGCTCTGGTTCTTCTATCCTTGTAGGGCCTGATTGAGAAAAGAAACCATGTATAGTTCCTACTTCCCCACCCGAGCTTGTATATTTTCTTGGAGTTGTAAAGTCAAAAGTGTTTGCTATTGTTTTTGCTGCTAAATCATATGCAGATGCATAATCAGGTTGTCCTTTAGTTCCTGTGCTTCCATATTTTCCACCATAGGCATCTATAAATAAATTTGCTTCGTAAATTAATGCTTCATCTGCACTTGGTGCTCCACCAAGTTGAGCGACAACTAAAAAAGGTAAAGTTCCTCCATTTGGTAATCTTGTTGCAATTCTTGTTCCAACTAAAGATGATATTTCTGATTGAGCTAACGCCCAAGTACGAAATAATACTTCTGCGTCAGGTAATTGTTGTACCATTATTCACTAACCTTTGGTATTCTTACAGAGCCTAAGCCCATAGATTTTAATCTATTGATTGCTATGACAGCACCTTTTCTCATCATAGCACCCTTACCTGACTTGGCGTTTACTGCTCTTCTATTCACTTTGCTACTTCTAAGTTGCATTGCTTCAGTAGGGGCTTGAGGAAAATATTTCAAAACATGAGCAGCACCAACATTGAATCCCGGCCCTTCTCCATATTCAATTTTTTGTGCGTAATCTATACCGGGCCCACCAATGCTTGCTTTACCTATTGGTATTGAACCACCTTTAACTTTTTCTCTTTTGAGAGTAGTTTTTAAAGAACCTCTAAGTTGTCCTGTTTTTACAGGAGTCAAGCTATATGCGTTTCTTGCAATATCTTCGGTAACCATTTCAATAATTTTTTGAAGTTTTCTTTCTCTTGATAATCCTTGAAAGTTAACTTCTGCAAAAGTTTTTATTAGGGCTTTGCTTCCTGCAGGAGCTGGTCTAAATAATTGTTTTGTAAATTTATCAAATTCTGCCTGAGCATTAGCACCAACACCTGACCTTGCTGCACGAGCAAAAATATTTTGTCCGGGAATAGCTCCTAGTGCTTTACCAGTCAATCTACCACCTGCTCTTCTGAAAAATCTTTCACCAGAACTTGCAAAGTCTCCACTATCAAATCCATCTTGTAAAGCACCTAGTGTATTTGAAATAGCTTTTGCATCACCAAGTAAACGTCCAGCTTTTAGAAATGCACTCCTTGTTGCACCGCCAATATTTGGAGTTCCGGGAATAGACCTCAAGTCACCTACGAATAAAGAATATTCATAAAAAAATGTTCTAAGGTCTTGTACTTTTTTTATTCTCTCTGTTGCATATCTTTTGTTTGCACCAGCGAAACCTCTAGCAACTTTACGTCCTGTTCTTAAAGACCTTTGAACTTCTTTGATAGCCATTAGTAACCTGAGTCTATTCTTAACTCTTTATAGAACTCATTACCAAATCTATCTTTTACAGATTTTATATTTCTAATATTGTAATTAGTTGAATTCAAAACGACTCTATCTGCCATAGATACACTTGTAGATGCAGGTATAATTACTTTTAATTCTTCGTTTACTTCTGTTCTTCCTTCATCTTCTGTCTCAATAAATCCACCTAGTTCTATTACTCTTGCTTCTACTGATGTTCCTGAACCATAAGTTGATGTAGATAGACCTCTATCATCAACAGCAGAACCAGATAATGATTGTATTGATATAGTTTCATTTAACAAAGATGTTGGTACCTTAGGCATACTGATATTATACCAATAAAAAACCCCCTCCGAAGAGGGGGCTTTTAGTGCCACTCCTTACTCCACTTTAGTACTACTTGGGGGTAATTCCTAAATCTTGGAAGTAAGAAAGAGTCTCCTGCTTAGCTATATCAAATGCGTTACTTTGAGTATCTTTTTGTCTTAAATACTTTTGATAAAGACCTTGAAACTTTTTAGAGTATGTTTGTAGACCTGTTGCACTTCTTGTATTTTTTGCAAAATACTCTGCAGGTATAGGTCCTAGCTCTGGAACACCAGAACAAATCTTCTCTGATACAGTTGGAACTGTTACATTTCGTTGGTAGTAATATTTTCTAGCCATTTCTTTTACTACCTTTTTACTACGCACAGAATATCCATCTAAAGTATTTTTATCTTTATAGAATTCTGATACTGGTAACCATTCACCTGTAGTAGCACATCTCTTATGTGTTGGATTAAGCTTTCTTTCCATAGCTTGTTCTTCTGCCATCTTTACTTCGTTAGCTAGTGATGGATTTTCTTTTATCCAATTTAAGAATGTTACTTTACCAAAATTGTAGTGTTCATATGTTCTTGCAGTATTGATAGTTCCTTTGCCTTCTCTTATAAACTCAACTATCTGTCTTGCTATCTCTGGGTTATAACTTACCTTTTTAGTAGTTGGTAAACCCAGTTTTATCTTCATTAATCGAACATTTTCGTGAGACATTTCCCAGTCCTCAGCCCATTGTCTAAGGGTTTTTTCGGGAAAACGTCTAAATAAAACATCAGCTTCATTAAGCGTTGGTTTCATTGATTATCCTCCATTCATCTTATCTTCAAATTATTACAGCTATTTATTAGTTTGTCAACCTATTTTTTACTATTTTTTGTAAATTATGCTATAATAATAGTGTGTAACAAAGGAGGAGACGCTAGATTGGTAGCCGAACCTGAAATAATTGCTGTGGACGAGCAACAAAAGCTAATGAAAATTGGCGATAAAACTCTCCACTTGTCTTGGAATAAATACACAAACTGCTGGGAAGTAGAGATATTTATGACAAAACAAGATAAGTATGGTCGTTTTGTAAGTGATTACTATACATCTGTCACTGGTAATTCAGAACAAGAAGCTATACAAAATGCAATTAATCTAAACTAAATACTTGACAATAGCCATAAATAAGTATACGATTATAAAGATGGTGAGATTATGGTAACAAGTTGTATAATATTTTTGGCTTCTTTTGGCACCCCAGAAATGCCGTTTACAGAAACTTCTGAAGAAATTTTAAGTGTAAAAGAATGTACCTCTTTGATTCCTTCTACTATGATTGAGTTTCTACCTTACTATGTAGAATTTTACGATGAA
>TARA_R100000329_G_scaffold8111_1_pt1 | contig 14665 bp, 11 predicted proteins | sample TARA_R100000329 | Tara Oceans TARA_R100000329 (sample SAMEA2620783) | marine metagenome | biome: marine biome (ENVO:00000447); feature: surface water layer (ENVO:00002042); material: "saline water (ENVO:00002010), including plankton (ENVO:xxxxxxxx)" | depth 5 m | reverse complement strand
GAAAAAACAAGTAGGGCAAACATTTAGCAACCCTTTCTTTGAGAAATAAATATGGCAATATACGAGATAAGATTATTAGGAAATGATGGAAGGCAATATACCGAACCAATTAATGCTAGTAGTCAAGCTGAAGCAATAAGAATAGCGAATTCTTTTACACAAGAAAGTGGTGCAAGAGTTTTAGGTGTATCTGATGCTAATCGGACTAATAGTGTTAATTTACAAACTGTTCAAGATTTAGGTTTAAGCGAGTCACCTTTTTTGCCAAGTGGTAATCAATTATTAGGAAATTTACAAGCAACTCCTGCACTTTCTCCTTCTGTTTCTCCTTTTCAAGCAGGTCAAACAACTGACCCATCTTTGCAACTTCAATCAATAGCTGATATGTCAGTAGCAAGTAATCCTAATGTACCTTTTGCACCACAAAGTGAAAGGACTTTTGTAAGTAATATTCAAGCTGAAGAAGAAGTAAAAAATTTACAAGAATTTAGAGATAAAGAAATATCAGACATAAATGACAAAATATTTGAATATATTACAGAGGGAGATGCTTTTTCAGCAAAAGGTAGTGGTCAAGTAAGTTCTGCTAGTGTTTTAACAGACATGATACAAGATGGAGATATTGATACAGGAACTGCTGAATATTGGATAAGAAATCATAAAAAAACTGCCGAAGGTCAAGAAATGGATTTATTTTTAAAAGACCCAAATGCACAAGCAGTTGCTAAATCAAGCGAACCTTACCCAGCTTTTGGTGGGTGGTCTAAAAGACTTGTACAAGACCAGCCTAGTGGAAATTTTAATAGAACAAATGGTTCTGGTTCAAATTATAGATTGTATGAATATTCAAAAGGTGGTGAAACAGTAAGAGTTTATCATTTAGTTTTGCCGGGTGAAGGAAATAATTTTTTAGCATCAAACTTTGAAATTCCTGTAACTCCTAATGCTTTTGCAGAGGGTAAAGGTTGGTCTGATATTGAGTACGATGATTTTATTATGTACAACAACAGAACTGTAGGAGATTTAGCAGAAAAAGGAATTCCTGCTGAACAAAGATTATTGTATTCACAATTAGGTGATTATTTATCAGAAGTAACAAGAACTGCAAATGTTAACGGAGAGAATATAACTTACAATCCTTATCTTTCTTCTTGGACAAAAGCCAATGAAGTTGTTGGAAGAGGAATTGATTTTGATAAATTATCTGAAGCAAATACTTTTTGGAAAGCACTTTCTAGTGCTGCACCACAACTTCTTGCTAAAGTGACTCCGGGTGTAACTCAAAAAGATATAGTAGAAGATTATTTTAATAATTTAATAGCAGACCCTACAACAGGAATATATCTTCCATCTCCAAAAAGAGATGATATAGATGAAGAGGTTGCTGACCAAACACAAGGATTTGATTTTGAACAAGACGGAACAGCACCTCCAGAAGTTGCTCCTCCTTTTGTTGACCCATCAGGAATTGGGCAAGAAACTGGAATTGTACCGGGTTTTGCTCCCGGTAGTGCTTCTTTTGCTCAAACTGACATAGACCCTAGAACTCAAACAGAAGAAGATACTTCTAGATTTGTTAGTCCTATAGACCCTCAACCAGAAGTTGTAGATGTACAACCTTCTGCAAATCCGGGTAACTTAGATGAACTTTTTAATAACTTCGGAATTGACACAGGTGTTTTTGGTTTAACAACTGATTCGTTGCCGGGATTTCCTATAGATTTATTTCAAAATCAAGATTTATTTGTAGATGTTACTGAAACAGAACAAATACCAAATCCTTCTTACAGAGGAGTTAGAGGAAGTGGTCAGCCGGATGAAGATGGAAATGTTGAATTTTATCAAATTACAAACACTAGGCGAGTTGAGAATCCTGCAATTAGAGCAGCTTTAGATGCTTATGCAGAACAGTTAAGAGCAAAGACTGAATTACAAGGTCAGACATCTGACATAATATCTCAACAGATACAATCTACTAGAGGGATGGGTGTAGGTGCAGATAGATTATCACCACAAGAGTTAGCAGATTTAGAAAGAAACATATCTTTAATTGGTGCTTCAGAAGGATTATTAACTGCACCGGGTCAATTTGAACAAGAACTGGGTGATTTTAGATTACGACAGTTAAGAGAATCTGGTAGACCACAAGTTCAACAAACTTTAGCAGGAATATATTCTGACCCTGTTGCTTTTGGTTTAGCTACTGGAACTGAAGAAGGTAGAAGATTTTTAAATCAATTACAGAATCAAGCATTTCAAGAACAACCATTTCAGCAACAACAAACAACTATGGGTCAACCATTTGGTCAGGCACCTATTCCTTTAACAGAAATGAATGTAGACCAACCATTTGGTGGAATGATGCCGGTTAGTACAAATCAAACAGTTACCAGTAATCTTTCTGGAACTGGGTCAGGATATGTACCACCAAGTGCTAGACAATTACAAGAAGCAAGCCCATTAGAATCAGGTATGCAGTTAGCACAAGCAGCAGGTGCAGGAATATATGGTGAAGATGCACTAAGAAGGCGTGTAGCACAAAGCACTCCATTTGGAACAAATGTAGGAAGTTCTGTATTAGCTCCTACAACATTAAGAAGAGGAACTTCAGCAGACCCATTTAGTGGTGCAGCAAGAGGGTTTTAAATGACCACTCCTAATCCTTTTAGAAAAATTGAAGATATAGAATCAGGAGAATATCTTAGAAGAAGATTAAATCCTGAATCTTTGCAACAAGTAAGAAGGCTTCAACAAGCAGATGTTGCAAGGCGAGCAGCAACTGCTAGAGAAGAAGATGAAAGAAATCCTTTTGATAATACAAATTTGCAAATACCTTCAGAAAAAGAAAAACCTAAAGATAGAAAACTTTGGCAAAAAGCACTTGATGCAATAAGTTTTACCGGAGATGTAGTAGCAGGTACACTTTATGCAGCTTTACCTTCTGGTGGATTACTTGAAGAAGAAACTCAACAACAAATAAAAAAAGGTGGTTCTGGTACTGACGAACCTTTGTATCAAAGACTTAGAAGGAGAAGAGCAGAGTTATTAAATATAGACCCAGATGACCCTTGGGGTTCTGCTAAATATACTATTCCGTTTGTTGGGGGAAGTTGGATTGATTATGCAAAAGCAACTAGAAAAGCATATTTAGAAGCTAAAGATGATAAAGAATTAGAACCCGGAGCAGGTTTTGCTACTGAAGTTCTTTTTGACCCTACTACATATACAGGTCTTGGAATTGTTAAAGGTTTGAAAGCAGCTAAAAGAGGAACTCAATATTTATCAAATAAAGGCAAAATAGCAGATAGTGTAAATGCAGCAGACCCAGATAACTTATTTAAAAATGTTCCTTTTTCAAAATCAAAAACAACTAGAGAAGCTGAAATGGCTATGGGTGTAGATGAAATTATAGAACCAGACAAAGGATTGTTTGGAATATTTAAAAGAGCAAATGACAAAGTTGCAGACAATTATTTTTCAAAAGGTATTGCAGCTTGGAATTATACTTCAGATAAATTATTTGGTAGAACAAGAAGATATTTAAAACAAACTCCTCTTACTCAAGCTATTTTAAGAAGAAATATTAGAGAATCTGATGCTATAACCCAAGGTAATGTTGCAGCAGTATCATTTAAAAATTCAGGAAGAAGAGCAAATGCAACAGATAAAGATATGGATGATGTGTTTAATGACTTTTTAGACCCTGATGGTTTAACTCCACAATTAAAAGTAAATGGAAAAATTTTAAAAGATTCAGATTTTAAAGACGTATATCAAAATTTAGGAAAAGATTTTCCAGATGAATTTAAAATAAAAACATATAAAGGGAAATTAAATTCTGCTGATTTAATATCAGGAATGTTTACTCAACCAATAAGAGTAATTGTTAAACAAGAAGGTAAGTATATAGATGAACTTACAGCATTAGATTTAAAAAAATATGTAAGATTTGACAATGTTCCAGATGAAATAATTATTGGTGCAGCACACGCTATGGGTCAACTTGCATTTCAAAGAAATTTACTTAAGAAGGCAGGACTTACTGTGGCAGATTTATTTACAGATATTAAAGTATCAAAATCAGTTGCAAAATTTTTAAACACAGTAGAAATGGAACAAATATATTTTCCTCATGAATTAACAGTTATAAAAGCATTTGACGGAAATATGAGAGGTGTTTTTGAAGCAAAAACAGGTGTAAAGAAAACTTTTAAAGAAATAGAACAATTTCAAAAAAATAGAAATTTAGGTTCTGAAGAAATAACTCAAGCTATTGTTGCTGGTAACATGAAATTTGAAAATGTAAGCACAGCTTTACTTTTGCAAAAAAGACAAATTGATAACATTATAAATAATAAAAAATTTGTTGATGACATAGGAAAAATTGAAGGCGTAAATATACTTGATGATGTTAATTTAAAAGCTCTTGATAATTTAGTAAATTCTAAAGGACCAATTACAGCAAAATCTATAAAATCTTTAGATAATGAAAATACTAAACATCTTTATCAAATGTTAAGTGGATTAAGCAAAAGTAAAAGAATAACTAAAAAAGATATAGCAGATGCTGTAGGTAGAAGATTTAGCACTAAAGATTCTATTAATTTAAATGATTTAGATAGATTAGTTTCAGAAAATAAAATTACACCAAAACAATTTAGTAATGTTTTTTTTAGAGATGATGCACAAGCTAAACAAATTGCAAAAGAATTTAATTTTAATCCAGAAACTAAACTTTGGTCAGGTATTTCAGGTATTGAAACAGCAAACAATGTTTTAAGAACTATTGGAACTGGGTTGGATTTTTCGTGGCATATGCTACAAGGTCTTGTAACTTTAGGTGCTGCTACAGCAGTTAACCCAAGGTTGTTTGGTGTTTATGCTAGGTCTGTAAAATTTGCAGCTTTAGCGTTTGTAGATAAATCTAACATAGCTTATATTATGAGCAAACAAGACCCTGCTTTAATAAAAAGAGCTGTAGATGATGGGAATATAAGATTCACTCAAGATGCAGTTGATGCTTTTGCAGGAACTTCTGGTATATCAAATATCCAAGAAACTTTACAATCAGCAGTTGACAAAATTGTACCTAATCAACATTTAGCAAAGGGAATAAACTTTGTTTTAAATACTCCGGGTGCTTTATTTAGAGGAGCTCAAAGAGCTTTTAATGTGTCAGGTGATGTTATTAAGTTAGAGGGCTATAAAGTGTTTGAACCTATGATAGAAAGGCAAGCTGATGAAATAATAGAAAAAGGTCTTTCAAAAGGTGCAAATAGAGATGAAGTTATAAAAGGTTTAAGAAAACAAATAGGTTCTTTTTTAATGAAATCTACAGGAGGTATAGATTCTGCTGCTTTAGGTTTACCTGCATCACAACAATCTTTAGAAAGAGCATTTTTATTTTTCTCACCTTCTTATACAAGAGCTTGTCTTAGTTTTATTGCAACTGCTTTTACTAAAGGAGATTTAGAAGGGAAATTAGCTAGAAGGTCTTTACTTGGATTAGCAATGTTTGGAACTACAACTTATACTGCGATGGCTTCTGCTTTAGGGCAAGAACCAAAATTAGACCCGACTAAAGGTGATTTTATGAGTTTAAGAATTGGAGATAGTGATGTTGGATTTGGAGGTTTTTATAGGTCTTTCTTAGGTTTTTTAAGTAGAACTGGTGACAGTTTTGCAGAAGAAAGAGCTTTTGAAGAAGGAAGAACAAATCCAATATTAGCGTGGCTAAGAGGAAGAACTTCTCCAACTACAAGTACAGCTTGGGATTTATTTGCAGGTTCTAACTTTCTTGGAGAACCCTTAGAAACAGATTTAAGTTCAAGAGCAAAGTATATTGGAAATAAATTAACTCCTTTTTGGGCTGAAAATGTATTTACCACCGACCCTGTAACAGGAGATTATCAATGGACAGATTTAAATAAAGCCGGTTTGGCTGCTGAACTTATTGGATTTAGGTCAACTCCAATAGATGTATTTGATGAGAGAAGAAGAGTAAGAGATGAATTTGCAGATGAGTTCTATGGTAAAAAATGGAATGATTTAACTAACGTAGAAAGAACTTTAATTACTAGAGAATCAGAATATTTAAAAACTTTAGATGCAACATCTAAAGAAGTATCTGCTAGAAGAGGCACAGAGGTTCAAGGTCAATTAAATAATTATTATAAAGAATCACAATCAATATTAAAAACTTACAATTCTCAAATAGAAGAAGGTGTAAAAATGTTAAATAGAGGTGTTTTAGACCCAGCAGGACTAAGAACAACTTATTTAGTTTCGGCAAGTGATGAATATTATGATGCAAGAAATACTCTTAGAAAAAGAACAGAAGATGGCGATTTGAGTTTAGTCGGTAAATATTGGACTGATATAGCAGGAGAAAAAGAAACACTTCCAAAAATAGATTACCAAGACGATGTTCTTGATGTAGCTTACCAAGATTATATAAATTCTATTGTAATAAATCCTGAATTAGAAACAATAACTGGAGAAACAGATTGGTATGCTAGAGATGAAGCTATAACGCAATTTAAAAATAGATGGGAACAAAAAGGTATTGAAAATGTTATAGATTATGTAAAAGCCAGAAGTATTGTTGCAAAAGACCATCCTCCAATAGTAGCTGAATATTATGCTGCTAAAGATTATTTTTCATATTATTGGAAAGAAACAGAAAGAGCAGTTATAAATGATGTAAGTGAAAGAGATGCTTTAGCTTATAAAAGATGGAAATTAGAATCAAATGAAACTGTAAAAGCTCAAATATTAAAAGATTATCCATCTATAAGAACTATGAATTCTTTAATAAGTGGTGCTAGAAAAGAACTTAGAAAAATAGATAAATCAGTTGATGGGTTTTTGTACAGATGGGGTTATACAACTAAATTAGAAAACCCTTTAAATAAGGGGAAAGAGGACGTTTGGAGATACCCAACACCATTTACACTTGAAGAATATCAAGGTTCGTTGTAGATTATAAATATATTTTAAACAATAGAAAGGGTTACGGCTCATGTTAGAAGAAAAAGAAGTTACGGCTTCAGAGGAATCTGTCAAGGCAGAAGAACAAGAGATTGCTGAACAAGTAGCAGAAAAAGTAGAACAAGAAGTTACTGAACAGGTAACAGAGGAAGTTAAGGCACAAGAAAAACCTCTGTCACCAGAGGAAATTCAACAAATGGTTGAAAATGCCACTACTAAATCTTTGAATAGTTTCAAAGGTAGTTTTGCAAACTGGACAGCATCACAACAAAAAGAACTTAAAAATCAAATAGACGAGGTGCTTAATCCTTTACGGGAACAAGCTAGAATCATTGAAGAATCTAGAATTCAAGAAATGTCGCCTGAAGAACAAGCAGAGTATTACAAATCTCAACTGCAAAAAAAACAAGAGGTTGTTAAAGAAGAACCTCAAGTTCAGCAAGAGATGAGTACAGAACAAGCTCTTTTGGCACAAATGACTCAAGATATTATTAATGAAAGTGGTTTGAACATAGATATTAGGGATAGTAGAGTTTGGAAAGGTTATTCTGAAGGTATGACTACTAGGCAAGCTATTAAGCTAGCAGAGAAAAATATTGAAGAAATGAAAACTCCACAACAACCTGCTACTCAAACTCCAGTTCAAGAAGAACCAAAAGCTGAAGCACCTGTTCCATCTACAAATGGAGCACCTAAAGGTGGGTCTGGAAGAATAACTTCACAGACTGATTTAGCAGAGATGATGGCTAATGGTCAGATTGATGCTACACAATTTAGGGGTCTTAAAAAACAATTAAAAAATCAAGGCTACGCAAGCCTTTAAAAAGGATAAAAAATTATGGCAACAGGATTGACATTATCGTCAAGCTCATCGCTGTCAGATATGTCTAAGACAGTTATTGCTAACGCAATATCTAACATTGAGCCGGCTGGTCCAACAAACCAGTTGGTTTCAAGGTATGACATTCCTCAAGGTGCAAAGCAAGTTAACATCCCTATTTGGGGTAGAAACGATGCTGCTGCACTTTCAGAAGGTGTAGATATAAGTGCACCTCAACAACTGTCAGTTACTGTGACAAGCATTACTGCTTCTGAACATGGTATCATGACGTTTGTTTCTGACAGATTGAGCAGACAAAACAATGAAGATATATTAGCACACGTTGGTGAAGTACAGGGTGGAGCTTTAGGTAGATTACTTGAAGACGACCTAATTACTTTATTTGATGGATTTTCAAACTCTATCGGTTCAGCAGGTTCTAATCTAACTTACAGAGATATTGCAGGTGCAGTATCTTTCTTAAAAACTGACAACAACTCATCTTTTGGTATGGCTCCGGGCACGCCTAACGCAGTTATGCACCCAGAACACATCAGAAGGTTTGTACAAGAAGTATCATCTATTCAAGCAGGTGGTTCAGGTATGGCTGCACAGCCAATACCAGAAGGTATTACTGCTGAAGTAATTCAAAACTACTTCAGAGGTAACGAAAGAGCTTTCGGTGTTCCAATTTACCAATCAGGTGTAATTGGAAGAGATGGCTCTGGAGATGCTAAAGGTGCTATCTTCGTTCCAGAAGCAATAGCTTTGGCTATGGCTCACGAAATGGAAGCAGAAGAAGAACGTGACGCATCACTAAGAGGTACCGAAATGGTAATGGTTGGTGAATGGGGAGAAGCAGAAATTGCTGACCCATGGGGTGTTGAAATGCTCGGAGCAGCAGACGCACTATAGGAGAATAGATGACTACTACCCAAGATTACTTCGTAAAAAAAATAGAGATGAACGATGAACATCTTTATACAGAAATCTATGATTCAGTAACTGGTGACCCTTTTAGAGTCAAATCTGAAATGGTTTCTCATTACTTGAATAAGGTTAAGAAGGAATCAAAGGTAGTAGACAGCAAACTGGTATTTACTGGAAAGTGGATACCGGCTTTTGTAAAAACAAAAAAAGAAATTATTGGTTCTCCGTCTTCCGGTGAGATTCAACAGGTAGCACCTGTTGGTCAATCTAAAGCTGGGAAACGAAGACGAGGTAGGAGAGGTAGAAAGAAATGACTACATTACAGACTGATAGATGGAATACCATCTTGAAAGAGATTAGGTTTGAGAACAGATGGAATATAGTTCTTGAAGGTTATCTTAAAGAACAAAAACTTGATGAGCTCCCTGAACCCGAATGGTCTGACGACCCTACTATGGCTTATGTTTATTTGCCTGCACGTTCCTTAAATGGGAAAGATGTTCGGTTTGATAAAACCAAAGCTAGGATGTTTCCAGAGAGCATCGTTGGGTATCTTGAGAAAGGTGGTCTTATGAAGCTCCCTAAAAAGGTTGAAGCATCTAAGGCGAAAGAGCAGCTCCCCAAGATGGAAACGGAGAAACCAAAACTTGATAAACTTGAAAAATAATAGGAGAGTAAAAAGATGAGTGGAACAATGGGTAATAAATACGATTCTTCTAACGCAGAAACTCTCTCTGGAGCTAAGACTTTAGCAACAACTGATGCTAAATATCAATTCTTAGACCCGGGAGGTTCTGCAAGAAACGTAGACCTACCTGACTTGAGAACAGCGACTACAGACATTAACTCTGAAGGAACTGGAACAGCAGGTACTACTAGATACGCTGACCTTCAACAAGGTTACTTTGTAATCAGCAATACTGCTGATGCAGCAGAAGTAATTACTGTTAGAGGATGGAATGGTTCATCTACCACAGGTACAATTATGACTCCAACCCAAAATGAAACTGCAATTTGTATTTGGACAGGTGCAGATAATGGATGGATTGGCATAGCTGGCTCTGATGCGTAATAAATGAGTATAGTGGTGAGAGCTTGATTATGTCTTGCTCTCACTACATAAGGAGAAAACATGGCTTTAGGAAGCGAAGTAAATAAAACAGTTGCAGGTACAGCCGTATCTTTAACAGTTCCAGATGGAACTAATTATGCAGTTATGAGTATTGAAACAGCAGCAATCAGAGTAAGGCATGATGGTACAGCACCAACAGGAACAAACGGAGTTCTTGTATCAAATGGAGAATTTTTGGAAATATATGGAGAAGATACTCTAGACCAAATCCAGTTGATAAGAGATACAAGCACAAGTGCAGTTGTAAACGTAGCTTATGGTGTAGACAGTAGTGGTCTTCACGGCATTAGAATTAGTAAATAATGGGAAAATATACTAAATCTAATAAAAATAATATTTTTAGAGATAAGCCTGAAATTACAGTTTCAGAACATACTGTTGAAAAAAATGGTAGAAAAATGAAGATTGTAATACCTGAAGGTAAGATAGGTTATGGTGATGTAGAATCTCATGCACAGATGGCTGGCGACCTTGCCACAAAACATTCTGATGACAACAAAGCAGGAGAGAAAGCCTACGAAGAGGTGAGAAGACATCGTGATACAGATTCTGGTTCAACCATAGAACAGAACAGGTTGAAGATGGCTTACAGAAAAATGGCAGGCAGGATGCCTGTATTACAACAATTTAAGATTACAGATAATGCTGGCAAACATATTGCAACAGATTATCTATTTATGAAAACAGAACCTAGTGGCTTGACAAGACCTCTTAAAATAAGAGTAGACCTTGATTCAGGTAAAACAACGGAGATACCAGTATAATGGCAACTACAACATTAAATACAATGTTACCTCAATTTGGGAGGTATATTGGAGCATTTATAGGTTCTTTTACTACTACAACTGCTATTGCAGCAAACACATCAGTAGTTTCAACAGAACTTACAGATTCTGGATTTAATAGTGATGATGCACTAATAGATACTTTTATTAAAATTACAAGTGCTAACAATGATGATACTGTAAGGCGTGTAACTGATTACACAGCAAGTTCTGGCACAATTACTGTATCAGGTACTGCTTTGACATCAGATAGTAGCACACAGGCTACATTTGAACTTTACAGATATGACCCCAATCAGCTTAGAGATACATTGAATGATGCTAGGCTAGAAGCATTTCCTAGATTATATAAACACATAGAAGATAGGACTTTGACTTTAGCAGGGTATCAAGATAAGTATGCAAGACCAACTTCAATACGACAGGGATTTGTAAGACAAGTATTCCAAGAGCCAAGGATAGATGCAAAAAGTTTTGCAAACAACATTGTAAATACACTTAACTGTGATTTTGAAACATGGACTGATTCAACAACACCTGCTGATTGGGTAAACTCAAACTTTACAAGTATTACACAAGAAAATGAAACTACATCACCTGACAACTGGATGGTGTTTGAAGGAACATCTTCAGCACAGTTTCAAGTACAAGCTAGTGCAGTAAATACAGCATTGCTTACTGTACCAGACGGAACTAACTATAAAGGTGAAGAAATAAATGCTGGTATGTGGGTGTACTCAAAGACAGCAAGCAGAGTTTCTATTGGAATACAGATAGACAGCGATACTATATCAACAGGCACAACTCATTCTGGTGGTGGATGGGAAAGACTTACTCACACACTAGATGCAAAAGACTTAGACACAAGTATAAAAGTTGGACTTCATGTAACAAGTGATTCAGATGCGTTTGTATTTTATGCAGATGAACTTGTAGTAACAGCAGGTCAAAGTCAACTACCACAGCCTCTTGGAACTCCTATATTAGGATGGAGAGAAGAAGAAGATAATATACTTATTCATGGTCACAGAGAAGGACCACATCATCAACTTAGAGTTAGAGGTATGGGAAACTTATCTTCTGTTTCTTCTGGTTCAGATACTATGGAAGTAGAAGGTGACCAACTAAGATTGCTATATGCAACAGCAGCAATGCTATGGTTTCAGCAAGATGTTGACCAACTTGATGATACTGAATTCCAGATTGCACAAAGAAGGTTTGGACATTTTAGAAATATGATGAACGCTTCTACAGGTAGCATGGCTCCGATTGCATTATATAAAGGAGTATACTGATGCCAACTGCTAAGTCTGATTCAGATATTGTATTAAGCAAAACGGATGGGTCAAGCTCTGTAGTAGGTATAAAACTTCATAAGAGTTCTAACAACCTACCCGGTGGATATAGGATAGAACATGTTTCTCCTGCACCACCAAGACAGGTTAGCGATTCAGCAAACTACCAACAACAGTCACCAGACATAGGACTTGTATTAGACCAGCAAACATGGCACAGAGGCTTTGGAGCATCGTTTATAGAGCAGTTTGGTACTGCGAGTGAGGCAAACGCTGCAAAAGCTGTGTATGGCTACACAGAGGATGCTCTGGCTATGTTTAAAGGTGAGATAACTACTGGTTATCTAATTGATGAGTCAGATACCATGCTTAGGAATGGTAGATTTGAATCCGTAGTTGATGATGCTTTTACTACAGACCCTTGGACTAAATCAGCAAGTGGCATGACTCTTGAAGCTGATACAAGTTCTACATATGTTAGGAATGGTAAAGCAGGAGCAAAGGTTATAACTACAGGAACAAGTCAATATATAGAACAAACTTTGAATGTACCAACAGCTTATCGTAGCAGAAAAATATTTTTACATGGGTACATAAAAAGAGTATCTGGTTCTGGTAGTGCTACAGTTAGCATAAGAGAAGATGGTTCTGCTACTGCTTCTTCTCAAGCTATATCTGACACAGATTTTACAAACATAAGATTATCTTCTTCTGCAACTACAGATTTAAATGTAACCATTGGTGGTAGCACAAGTGCAATAGTAATTAGAGTTACATTTAGTGCATCAGGAGATACTTTTGCTTTAGATGATTTTTCAATTATTCCTGATGGTGGAGTAGTTGCAACAGAACCACAAGAGTTTGGTGGCAATATTTATGTTGGATGTGGTAGGCAAATATTACAATGGGATGATTCTTTAAACTATTGGAAACCTGTTTACTGGGATAGTCAATATGCTATTACAAGTCTTGCTAGTTATGATAGTAAGTTGTACGCAGCTAGAGGTGAATACAAAGCTGATACAAGTATAGAAGGAAGCATGATTATAGAAACAGAACAGACTTATCTTATATCAAGCAATGGAACTACATGGACTGACCCTTCAGGTTCTGGTGATAATGTTAATAGCAAAGCTAGTTATTTTACTGTAGCAAGAAACGCAAGTGGTGATTTAGCTTTAGTTAAAAGTAGAGCTAATACAATAAATCTTTCTACTAATCCAGAAACTGTTTCTAATTTTGGAACAGAGATAGTAGCAGGAAATGCTGATAGGTCAATAGTAAACTTGTTTAGTTCTAATGACTTACTTTATGTTGGTAGGGAAGATGGTCTTTTGCAATACGATAGAGCAACTAATAAGTTTCTTGATTTACAACCGGAAGCAAACTTCTTTCCGGACCACCATAACTTTAGAGTAGCACAAGGTAGAAGTGGTGCTATATTTGCATCAGGTGGTGACCAGTCATTTTTTAAGATTACGCAGGGTAGTTTTGCTGGTTCATATGTATTTGAAGACCAATCGTTTTTATTTAAAGCACCAACCTTTAGAGGATTTGGTGGTAGAATATCTGGTTTAGCACAAGATAAAAACAATTTATTTGTTGCACTTGCAGATGATTTAGGTAGTGAAGGTGGATTTCCATACACGTTTCCTTTCTCATTAGCAGGTCAAGGTATTTCTAAATCAGTAAAATTACTATCAGTTAGAACTCAAAGAGATAACGCATCAAGTGCACCTGTTGAGGTAGCACATACTCTAACTAGCTTTACTGTTACACAGGTTTACCAAATGGGTAAATTCCAAGGTTCAGAAAGAAATAGCTTATTTGTATTTGGTTCTAATATTGATGACAATGCAAATGATTCAAACAACCAAAAAGAACCACGATTCTTTAGAGTTAGGATGCCTGTAAGAAATGAAAATCCATCTCTAAATGCAATAACAGAACAACAGTTTACGGGTAATTTTTATTCACCATTTATAAACTTTAACTTCCCGGATGTAAATAAAACTGGTGTAAAACTTACTTTGACTGGTTTAAATTTAGATGCTAATAAATTTGTAACTGTATTTTATAAAACAGATGATGCAACAGATGACGATAGTGCAGGTTGGAATACTTGGGGTAGTGATGGTAAATTTACTTCTTCTGGTCAAACTGTAACAAGTGTACTAAGCACTCTGGCAAACTTTGATAGAATTAGATTTAAATTACAGTTTACGAGCAATGTAACAAGTTCTGCACCAAGAATAACTTCTCTGGTGTTTCATGCAGCTTGGAATCCTGTTGATTATAGGAAATGGACAGCAGTTGCTAAACTAACAGATAAAAGAAGTTTACAGCTTAGAAGAACTGTAAAATCTGGATTATCAAGTGCTGACATAATAAATTTAGAAACTTTGAGAAAAGAACCATTTGTATTATTTACAGATATAGATGGTAGTTCTCATCATGTAAATCTTAGATACACAGATGACTTAATAGCAACTAGAGTGTATGCTAATAGGAATACTGCTCCAGAGCAGACTAGAGTATTTACGTTAGAAATGACGGAGGTAAAAACTACATAATGGCAAACGAATTTAAACATGCAAGTGCTGGTTCACAGCTATCACAAGCAGAATACGAATCTATAACAGGACACGTTCTTGATTCTCAAGCAGCCGGTGACATCATATATGCAAGCTCAACAACACAATTATCAAGATTA
>TARA_R100000329_G_scaffold150356_2_pt1 | contig 14868 bp, 8 predicted proteins | sample TARA_R100000329 | Tara Oceans TARA_R100000329 (sample SAMEA2620783) | marine metagenome | biome: marine biome (ENVO:00000447); feature: surface water layer (ENVO:00002042); material: "saline water (ENVO:00002010), including plankton (ENVO:xxxxxxxx)" | depth 5 m | reverse complement strand
ACTATTTTCAGATGTACTAGAACCACTTAATGTTATATAAAACCCACTTGTAGAACTACTCCAATACGCAGCAGTTTTAGTGTCTATTAACTTGTTTGTAGTAGCTATAGTGTTTCCTTCTATTGTAACTGTCCCAGCCGCACTCCTTGCTATAGTAGTATCACTTGCGTGACCCAATTCTATAGTACCAAGCTCTACTGCTGTAGATGTAGATGCTACAAGGTTGGTCGCAGTAGTTGCGGTAGTTGCAGTAGCAGCGTTACCTGTACAAGAACCAGATGAACCAGATACATTACCTGTTACATCTCCTGTAACACCCCCAGAAGCAGTAATAGCTCCTGCAAAATAACTATTTCCAGCAGCAACGTAAAGAGACCAGGGATTAGTAATAGTTTGATTAGTTCCCACTACTGGAGCCCCCTTTATATAAACTGTGCTAGCATTTGTGGTTGTTACAGATGAATTTGAAGCTAGTAGTCTAGGGTTTTCAAAAGTTATATGATTGTATATAGCAGCTGTTCCAGACGCAGAAGTGTTATTGTCTGTTACATCCATAGCATCAACATGTAACGCTACACCGTCACCGCTAGGTGTAACTGATACGTTAGCATCTACTATAAGACCTTTTGATGTTACCGAACCAGCTATAGTTTTATTACCTGCTGTTAAATTTGTAGCTGTTGTCGCATTACCTGTAGTATCTTGATTACCTGCAGTATTTACTCCTGGTAAATCTATATTAGCAGAACCATTAAAAGATACACCACCTATATTTCTTGCAGTATGTAAAGTTGTTGCAGTGGCTGCTTGTAAGTTTGCTACTGCTGTAGTAGAAGATACTGTAAATGGTGCTGTGCCTGTAGCTACATCAGATGTAAAAGTTTGAGCTTTAAAATCATAAGAACCTATATCTAAATCTGATGCTGCATTTAATGCTGAAACACCAGTATCAATAAATGTCATTAATACTTCATCATTCTGGTCTAAAATATGACTAGAGTCTGCATCAAATCTAATAGAGTCACCGTTGTCCCCTTGAATATCTAATTTTTTAGCAACGTTTAATTCTCCTGTTATATTTATAACAGAACCCGTAGTACTACCTAGTGTAAGGTTAACTTTATCTTCAGTATTACCACTTTCTATTATAAGACCATTAACTATTTCTCCATCATGGGATGCTACAGCAAAAGCTAATTTACCTTCTTCAGCAGCATTAGACGCGTCTTTTACTACTCCTCGTATTCTAGCAAATAAAGTTTGTTGCTGTGCGGAGTCATCTGCATAAAATTCAATCTGTCCTGATACATCATTGTCAGCACCTGCAGCACCTTTATTTTTTACAAATCGAAGAATAGAACCATCCGCATTATTTCCAGTATTTATAATTTGAATTTTATTTTGGCTAGAAGAACTAACATCAAACTCACTAGCTTGAAATAAAACATTAGCACCATTATTAAATGTTAAATCACCACCATCCATATCTAAAGTTCTATTGCTAGTAAACGTTAAATCAGTGTTAGCGATGTTTGTATTAGTATCTGTATAATTATTACTATGTACAGTACCAGCACCATCAACAGTCAAATCAGGCGAAGCAGTTGCACCAGTGGCTATACCATCTAACTTTGTTTTGTCACCATTAGCAAAAGCTCCTTCTGAAAGTATCGGCTGCTTAGTAGCAATATTATTTGTAACTGTAGTAGAAAAGTTTTCATCATCACCTAAAGCTGCGGCTAATTCATTTAATGTATTTAATGTACCTGGCGCAGAATCAACTATACCTGCAACTTCATTATCTACATAAGCTTTGATAGATTCAGCTGATGCTATATTACTAGATGACGCGCCACTCATTGTGTCTGAATCTATGAGAGTAGGAACAGTTGGTATTGTAGTGTTACCCTCTAAAGCAGTACCTGCTGTTGTTCCAAAACCAGGAAAAGAAGTTTTAGAGTTATTAGTAGCTACATTAGACTCAATTGTATCTAAATTAACAGGTTGTGTTACAGTTATGTAAGCCATTTTTAACTGCTGTGCAGTTGTTGTAGTCAATGCAGTATTTACATCTACACCGTCTACAGTTCCAGAAATAGTAATGTTACCTGTAATATCTAAATTACCTGATAGCGTTGTATTACCTGACTCATCTATAACTAAAAGATTTGAGCCTCCAGCATTTTGAAATCTAAAATGGCATACATCAGGATTGCTTGTTTGGTCACTATCACACACAAATATCAAATCATTGTGCGACTGTATATAAAATATATCATCAGCAGGTCCTCTCAAATATCCAGGACTTTCACCGTCTATTGTCATACCAACTGCGTGTACAATACCACCTAATACAACATTATCTTGTATTTCTTGACCTGTTATAGTCTTGTCAAGTATCTTTGCTTTTGTAATAGCATTTTCTGCTACCTTAATTGTAGTTATTGAACCGTCTGCAAATTTTTCTGACGTTAACTCTAAATCATTTATAAGTTCTTTAACTATTGTACCGTCTACAATGTGTTCTGCTCCAACAGAATTGTCTGCTAATTTTGTGCCATCGACTGCATCATTAGATATTTTACTTCTTGTAACTGCGCCAGTACCAATTTTAGCTGATGTAATTTGTTGAGCGCCTATATCATTTGTGCTTATAGTAAAGTTTTGTATTTGCGCAGAAGTTATAGTTCCGTCTAATATTTCTGTACTAGTTACAGAATCACTACCAATAGCAGCAGTACCAGGTATACCTTGGTCACCTTTTTCTCCAGTTGCTACAAAAGTAACTATAGGACTAGAAGCATCTGAAGTAATAATTTTTTTTGCTTCATCTCCTATTTGTAAATTTATTGTAGGAGTCGATTTAGACTTTAATGATATGTTTAATTCATTAGACACTAATCAATAACTTTAAATTTACCATGAAGTATTGTGTGTGTTTCTGTGCTTGATATTATTTTAAGCGTGTAAGTGTAGCTACCTACCTGTATGTTCATGTTATCATAAGAAACATCACTTACGCCATCTGTATTAACTGTAACTGATGGAACGTTAATAGATATTACTCCATTAGTAGGAGTTGCTACAGTTATTGTTGCAGGTTTTAATGTTTCTGTAGTTCCTGTTGCTGCTGTTCCAGTTTTTGTAAACTTTTTTACTTCTATATCGCTAGAATTTAAAATAGAAAAATTTATAGTTGTAAAATTTGTTAAATCAAAAGCAGTTGAATCGCTGTTAGTTACGGTTGCTTCTAAAAAAAACGAATCATTTTTTCTAGCAGTTATATCAACATTAGTTGATATGTCAGAAGATATTTTAGTAGCCATTATATTTTAGTTGTTATTTGTGTTTTTGTTTTAGCTTCAACAACTTGCGATTTAACGACAAGCTTAATCTTTAAGGTTTTTTTAGATGCAGATACTTTTAATGTTGACATATACAAAAATACTAAAATTTATTAAAAGCTAAACCTAGCGTAAAACCACTTATAGTGTGTATATACTTATCTCCAAACTGACCCACATTAAGACCTGTTTCAAAAGTTGGGTTAATTTGTTGTAAATTTTCAGAATTAAATAGATATAGTCTATATGTTTCACCTGCTGTTAAGCCTGGTTTACTTGTGTCTAACGCATCATTTCCTAATACTGGTAGCTGTAAACCTTTAAATAAAGAATTAAGTCTAATAGATTTTTGATTTAAAAATATTTTTGCTTCTCCTAAAATTATAAAGTTGGTTGAATTTGTTACAACTATAACGTGTTCTTTATATACATTTCTAATAAGCTCGCATGCCTGGTCTTCTGCTATGTATTGTTCTTGTCTTGCTTTAGTAAAATAAGCATCAACTTCTTGTATAAATTTATTAATAAACACATCTTGTCTAATAAAAAACTTTAAAGGAACAACAGGAATTGGGTCGTCATATGCAGGTTTTTTTAGTTTACTATCTAATACTTCTTGCTCTGAACCATTTAATACTTCTATAAAAAAATGTAATAAAAAATGCTTAAAGTCAACTCTAAGAGGTTCAAAAATTGATTCTAACAAAATTCTATACTTAACTGCAGTAGAAAAATTTGCAGAAGAAGACATTACTAAATTAAATAAAATAGAGCTTGAAAAACCTACATTCATTTGTGTATCATTAGACTCAGCTACATTTTCTACACTTACTTGTTGAACAGCTTCCTGTGATACAACAGTTTCTTCTACTAATTCTTCTTGTGCAACAATTTGTAGTTTTGGTTTATTCCTAGTAAGGTTTTGTGTTTTAAATCTTATTTTTGTCATATATTTGCTCTTACTTGATAACCTTCTCCTGGTTGTAAATCTCCAATACCATTAAAATAATATTCTGGCCAATAAACTTCAGCACTATAATTTTTAACAATTTGAAGTTGGTTATTATTTGTCATTTCTCCAAACCATTGTACTGCATCAAAAGGCTCTAAACACGGATAAGCTATTATATTCCAACCATCAAGAAAATTTATTCCTACATCAGAAGAACCACCATATTCTGGGTCAAATAATTTATCACCTTTATATTTAAATGTAACAGGAACTGAAGTTCTCATTTGGTATCCTTCCATTTGTACATAATTACCTATACCATTAAAATCAAATTCAACAAAAAAAACTTCAGCAGCATTGTTTTTAAACATTTGTAATACGTTTTTAAAAGCAGTATCACCGCTCTTATAGTACAAAGGTTGTGTATCTTCAGGAAATTCATACAAATGGTTTCTTAAAAAATCTACTACGTCAAACGTAGTATCAGTAGTTCTAGATAATTCTGTAGGGTTTGCACCAAAGTTTTTTTGTAAAGTTAAAATATCTAAAGGGCAAGACATTATACTCCATCCTGCAGGATAAGTATACATTACTTCTATCGTATTATCTGTAACTGTATTTACAGCCTCTATAGGTTCGATTGTAAAATTTATTACAGAATTAGATACAGGAAAGTCTGCTCCTTGTTCTAAGTCATGTATTACAGCTACAGCGCCAGTTGATATATCAAATATTCCAATTGAACTAAAAGAATGTTTTAACTGTGTATAATTTGCAGGAGTAACAACACCTCTAAAAGCTCCTGAGCTACCTTGGTCTTCAGTTATAACTGGGTTCATCCAAGAAGGTGTGGTTGAAAAACGAATAAATAAACTATAAGTTACAGTACCTGTTACCACACTATTAGATGGTAAATAAAAATTAAAATCTATATCAGTAGATACAGTGCCAGAATTTAAATTAGTTATTTCTATAGATTGCTCTAAAGTATATGCACTTGCAAAACCAGTACTTCCTCCTGTTGGTATAAGTGTAATTACTAAATATGTAGTATTTAAAGGGTAAGAATTTCCAAAATGACTTGTTTCTAAAGATGCAGTAAATCTATGTGGGTTTTCATTTGTAAGACTTAATGTTTGCGCACATTTTAAATTAACCGTTTGTACTCCGTTTACTCCTGTTAAATAAATATTAGCTCTATTACCTAAACCTATTAAACTAACGGCGTGGTAACCTTGAAAAATATCTCCATCAAAAAAACCTATTATTGTTTCATCTGAATCTTGTAAATTATTAAAAACAAAATTAGGATAAACACCAGCAACAGTTCCTACATTATTAATTAATGAGTTTTGTACAAATAATTGATTAAACCCCCACGCGTTTCCACTTATGAATGTATCATTATTATTTGCTTCAGCAAAAGTTGAATCTGTTATTATATTAGACATCAGAATAGCTCTATAGATTGACCTTCAAGTTCAATACCTTCAATGGAAAAAATATTTGGTGTAGCAGTTTTATCCATTTCTGAAAATGTAGTATTTAATTTATCTAATGTTAAATGAATTACTGTGTTTTTATTAACAATATTGTTTCCATCTGGTCCGTCATAATTAATTACTATTTTACCGTTATACGTTCCTGGAAATTTAGGAAAGCATCCTAATATAAATTCTATGGTATCTTGTGAAGAGTCAAAAGGTTCTAACACAGTTTGTTTATAAAAAGGTCCTATTCTATAATAATCGTATACTGACAAACCAAAAAGTTTTGGAGCTTGATTAGGAAAAAAATAATATTGTGGATGAGTAATTCCTGGACCTTGATAATATTGATACCAAATTGTGTTAGGACTAAAAATAGTACCTATTTGTCCTGATGGAACAGGATGCGCTAAAGGAACTTGAAATATTGAATTAGGATGGTCAGGAAAAATTTCCATACCAGGAACCGAAATATTACCTAATTGAACTGTTCCTATTCCTGAAGCATTAAAATTTGTAAAAGGTTCTGTATTATTATAAACTATTGTATTTGGAAAAAAAATCCACGGATGTAAATAATGATAAAATAAATTAGGGTTTAAATTATGGTTTCCAATCTCACCTGAAAGGTATCCATTATCATTTAATATAAAAACTTTATTAACCGTAAGGGGCGAACCCCCTACGTTTTTTATAAATAGTTTTTCTATTTTACCTGATAAACCATTCCAAGTATAATCTAGTACCATAAAAATATATCATCCTGTTTGAAGCGTTCCAAAGTCTATAGTACTTTCATTTACATTAGTGTTGCTTTCTAAGTCTGAAATTACTGCTTCTGCACTTAAGTTAGCAAAATCTACTTTAACTAAATAAGTATCTTCATAAACGTGTTGGTGTTCTATATGACTAGCAATAGTTTTTCCATTTGTAGTTGAATTTGTTAAAAATTCTTGATTTGTTCCGTATTTTTCTAACTTATCATGAATTATATATCTTACTCTTAATCTATTCATATAGATACCAGTAGATAATTCATTGTTTGTTGTACCAGTTAAAGCATTATTATCTAACGCAAAATATATTCTAGGTCTTTTACTAGAACTATTAGTTTCATAATTTGCATACAATGTATTTGTATCAAAACCATCTACTACAGTATCTACTTTACCTGAAAGAGTTCCTATAGGGTTAGGTGTAACATTAAAAGTACCTTCAACTGCACCTGCACCAATTGATAAAAAGTCTGTATTATAATAATTTCTTGTAGGTTTATTTCCATGTGCAGAACTTACACCTTCACCAGTAGATACTGCAGCTTTAGCCCATGACGTTAATGCGTTAGCTCCCTCTTCTTTTTTATCAACAATATCCCATATAACATAATCAGGTTGTGGGTAGTCTAACAATACATCAACTGTACCAGAACCCTCACTAAACGTTTCTGGAGTTATACCATCATCTTCTACCAATTTCATTGTAGTACCATTATAAACACTTAATCTAGCGCCTGCAGGTATAGTAATACCACTTGCGTCGCCTGGCGCAACTGTAATTTTCATATTATCTATAATGTTTGCATTAGCAGCGTGAGTTGCCGTAGTAGCACTTGTAAGAACTAATGTAACTGCTAATTGAGGACTATCTCCACCACCTACATGAGGAGCAGACCATTTATATCTATTTTGTTCTGTGTGTAAAGCTGTTTTATATATTCCATTAGCTGAACTACCTGATATATATCTAGGGTCACCATATGTACCAGCACCTGCGTCACCTACCTTATTTTCTAAATCTATAGACACTAACTGACAAGCAAAATCATTTTCATTTTTAAGATTAAATCCTATAAAAGCTTCATATCTTGCTTTACTTGCATTAATTACACTAGTAGATGCAATTAAAACACCTTTATTGTCATTTGCAGTTATATCCATATCTTTCATTCTAGTAGGTGTTGTACCACTAAAAACACCTTCTGCTAAAGGACCAGGCAAGGTACCAGTTTTAGCAGTTGTATTTAAAGTTTCTATAAAACCATTCTTAAAGTACTTTTCGTATTTAAAAGAAGCTGGTCCATTAATAGGATATTTTGCATAATAATAATTATCACCAGCTGTTGCACTAGCATACTCATGCAATACTCCAAAACCACTATTAGTTAAAGATGTGTTACTAGTTTGTGGCTGACAAGAAGATGTTAATATATCATTAGTCCATGTAGCTCTATCATCTGCGCTTAAAGAATGCGTACCAAAAGTGTTATCAGCAGGATAAGTTGTTACATATAAAGTAGGCGTGCTTGGAGCATTTGTAATTCCAGTATCACCAGTTATTCTTAACCCTTTCCATTTTCTATTTCTAGTTTTTGCTGTAAACTTAAAATCTAATGTTTCAAAAAAGTTACCACCAACAAACTTTTTGCTAAAAGAACCAAATTTACTTGCTAAATCTATACATGCTTGACTTATTTTTACAGTTGCTGAATCTTCAGAACGACCTATATGGTCACAAGCTTTTTCTGAACCTGCCGTAGGTACTGGGTTTCCGCCAGTATAAAGAGCTTGACAATCTTCATAAGCCATGTTTGGAGAAGTGTATGTTAACTGTAATAATATTTGTTTATATTTTGCATTAGCTGGATATTGATTTCCACTATAAGTGGACCACGGTATTGTTGCTGTATCTCTTTGAAAAATATTTTCAATAGTACTGTCGGTTGTTTGTGCGTTTTCACTTGAAGTATCAGTAATACCAGCTGGGGTAAATGTTCCTCCACCACCTGCAACTCCTTCAGTAACACTAATTTCAACTCCTTTTTTAGTAAAATTTGTACTTTCAGCATCAGAATTATAAGGCTGGTGGTCAGTATTTACGTTACCATTCCAATCAAAGTTACCTACAAAAAAATGATTTAAACCAGAAATGTTATTAAACTGTAAATTTATATCTGATAAAGTATCTGTATTACCACCTTGTGTAAGACCAAAAGTAAAATAATCAAATATATGTTTGTGTTTTGTTATACTTACTTTACCATCAGACGCACTAGAAGCAGTAATATTTAAAGGCGCTCCAGTCATGTTAGCAGCATTCTTTTTTACAGTCATTGCTGAATAACCTGAAGATGTTATACCATGTATACTTTTTGTTATATGACTATCAGTAAATCTGTCTAAGTCAAAAGCATTAGCGTGTGAACCATTTAATTCTGCTAACTCTGTAGCGTCTGCTATATAATTAGTATATTTAGATAAGGTATTAACATTTGTAGACCAAGCGTAATAATCACCTACTACAAAATATAAAGTATCTTGTTCTGTTGTTTCTCCATTTCCACCATTTTCTGCTGCTGATGCATCACTAATCCAAAATGGGTTATAGAACATAGGTAGACCCATTGCGTAAACTCTTCTATTTTTTGCAGTTCCAGCTGCGTTAAAATGAGTTGTTACTTGAGGATGTAAGTATTGATTTCTGTATGTTACATTATCATAGTCTGTTCCTGTATATCTAATTCTTGCATAAATAGATTGACCTGCTGATAATTTATAGTATCGTTCACCAGATACGCCATCATCAGCTAAAGTTATATCAGCATTGATATCATCTGCAGGAGTTCTTAACCAATAAAGTGCGTAGTCATCTAGAGGAACAGTATCATATACAAAATTATCTGTGTTAGCTTGATTTGTTGTAGTTACAGAAAGCTTTACTAATTTATCAGGAACAGCTGTTCCAGTAGTTATAAGCCTTACACCACCAGTTTGTGGAGTTTTATCAAATACTCTAACATACATATCTTTATAATCTATGTCAGAATCTGGTGTTTCACCACTTGCTACTGTGTGACCTTTTTGTGAAGCCTTATAGCCATATGGCATTTGTAAACCACTTACATGATTATCTACTGTTTCATCATTATCATGTTTCATTAGTCTACTAAAATTTGTTGATACAGATGGTACGTTTGGGTCTTGGTCAGCTTCTTCACCTGCAGCTACTACAACCCAAGGAACTGATTGCGTGTTAACACTAGAAGTTTTAGCAGTTACAATACTACCTATGTTATTAGTGCTAAATGTTCCAGTATCTGTATTCCAAAAACCTTGTTCGTAATCTAATGCACCTCTTCTATAAGATGTTACATGTAAATCAAAACATATATCTTGTATTTCAGAATTAGTAAACGAAACACATAATTTAGAGTTGTTTGTTATATCCATTTCACCTATAGGTGCGCATTTTACAACAAAAGCTGCATATTCTGGATAAGTTACACCACTAATTTCAGTTGCAGAAACAGCGTTTCCTACAACGCCATGAGCTCTTAATCCATGTGGGTCACCATTTTCATTTTTTGGATTATAAACTGGAATATATTTTACATTAGTATCGTCAAAACTACCCGACACAACATCTCCACTAGTTTGATTTAACGCTATATAAGCTATAGGGTTTATACCTGTATTTAATTTGTTATTAGTTTCACTAGAAGGCCCATCTAAATCGTCAAATTGGCTTGGGCTAAGAACATCTGAATTAAATGCATTAGCATGAAAGTCACTAAGTTGTGTTACAAGGCTAAAAGGGTTTGCAATAGCCCCGTTATTAAAAGTTATTTCAACATCGTCTATAACTAATTCACTGTCGGCAGCACCCATATTCTTAATTATAAGAACGGAATACGCCTGTACTGGTGCGTCATCATCTGTTGTGTCTGTGCTAAATTGATATACATCAAACTCAGTATCTGCATTAGCAAAAACACTAAGATTAGATGAGTTGTGTATGTAATAATATGGGTTTGCGTTATTTGTAACACTACCATATGTTGCTACATCTGAAAAAGCTAAAGGAAATTTACCTGCCATTTTATACTAATTTAAGATAGGTTGAGTCTGGCTCAAACCAAATTATTTTTTTATTTTCTTTATTAGGTATGCAAAAGCCTAAGCTTCTTACCCAATTACCGCCACCTGTTGCGGGAACTATATCTAATATGTTATTGTTATTTAAATATAAAGTAGAACCAACAGACCAGTTGTTTATTTTACTATCAGGTATTTCTAAATAACCTTTATGCATGACTTTTAATGTAGTTCCTATATATGATATAAAAACAAACAAGTTATTAAAAGCACCTTTTGATGTGTTATTAACGTCTGCTTTATTTAACGCAGCGTTGTATTCGTTAGAGCTGTGATTAAAATAAACTAAATCACCATACTCAAAAGTACCACTTAAAGTAAAATCTTCAAACGTGTATTGAAAAGCATTTAAAAGCTGTGGTACTAAACTATTTGTCTGCATACCTACTTGCAACTCTACTGTTTGCTGAAACGTTATACCACCAATAGCTGTTGATGGTGTATCAGCAGCAGTAGTAAAAAAGCTAGGGCCTATAGGGTTTAATATAGCTTCGTTTACAGGACTTGGGGTAAAAACATTACTAGATACAGTTGAAACATTAGGAGGTACTACCGCACTAGGTGTTGCAGTAATATCCATTTTAGCTTGAGCTGTTGCTATTCCTATTGTAGCTTCATGCATTACAGTTGTGTTATATCAGCTTTAAGGGTAAAAGTACCATATAGCCAAGTAGTATACTCAGTGGTTACAGTAGTGCTTGTACGTTTTCTAATTTGTAAATCGTAATTATAAACACCAGGGTCAAAATTCATATATGTATATGGAGCGCTTATTACTATTCTATTACTTGCAGTATCATTTACCATTGCTCTAAAATCTATACCACCACCAACATCAGGTGTACCAGTATTATCAGTTACTTCTTCAGAAGTTCCATAATAATTTCCTTCTGTAGTAGGCGTTCCAGGAGAACTAGTAGGGTCAGAGTCTACTTCTGTATCATCACCTGTCCATCTTGCTGAATATATATTAAGTTTAACATCACCTGATGATGCATCAACTATAGACATTTTGCCTTGATATATATTAGAGTCAGTATCATTAGTAATAGGACCCACCATAACTAAACTAAGGTTGCCGTCAGTCCCCGCATTATTAGGGTCTGTTACTGCTAACTCAAATTTAAAACTATCGTTTCTTCTTGCAGTTATATTTAGCTCTGCTGCTATATCTGTGGTTACTGTTGAAGCTGCCATTATATTAGATTTTTACAAATATACTAATTTCTTCCGTATCTATTTTTTCTTTCTCTTTTCTTTCTTTTAAACTTTCTAATGGTTTGCCCTCGTTTAGCAGGAGCACCCCATAAAAATGTTTTTAGATTTTCATCATCTGGACTTCCAAATGGATTACTTAAATTAGGTGTTAATGCAGCAGCCCATCGTTTCCATTTAGGGTCACCTTTTAAGCCATACTTACTATCTCGCTTATATTCTTCTTGTGTAATTAAGGTTATTACTAAATAATACAAGTTTAAGAAAGTAGAAAAAGCAGGCATGATAATCATGTTTTTAAGTTTTTCTGCATTAGTAATTAAGGCCATATCTGCTAAAAGTTTCTTTATTCTTTCATCATCTCCTGATGCAGCTAACAAACCTGCAACTAAAAGCAGTCCTGTCATACCCCTGTGCAATCTTTGTAATGCCTGCGTTTGTGCTAATGTAAGTCCGTCTTTTTGATATTGATTATTAGACTTTGCAGAAGGATTCCATAAATTAGGGTCTAAATAAAACTTAGTATAATGTAGTGGGTCTACATATTTTTTTAATTTAATCTTGCCATCTTCAGTAGCAAACGCTTTTAAAGTACCTGTGTAGATTTCACCAAAATCGTCTATATAATCTATGTAATTTCCTTTACCTAATCTTTCTGATAAGAATGTTGGGAACCATCTTTTAAATTGTAGTACGGCAGAACCAACAACATATGTTTGCATCATACGCTGGTCAATAGCAGAATAACCACGACCTTGCATGTTTTGTACCTTACGTTGTTTTCTTGCTACATCATCAATAGATAATACATTTTTAGGGTCTACAACTATTAAGTTATTGTTTTCATCTAAGTCGTAAGCATTCCATTGTTCATCAGTAAGCTCTCCTAAAAACTGAACTTCTTGTATAAAACGTTCAGCAGATACCATTGGGTAAAATAATATTTTATCTAAATATGTATCAAACTTAGCACCTTCTAACTGTTCTTCAGGTCTATAAGTAAGTATACCAAACTCCTCTAATAGTAATCTTGTTTTTCTAGATTGACTAGCAGAAAAAGCGCCTGTCACATTACTTATACCCATCCATCTCATGTGAGCTTTAGCAAACTTTACAGTACCTTGACTTCTCCAAGCGTTGTACTTACCTATTAAGACGTTGTACATAGCTGCGGTAGTGTTAATACCCAAACCTACTCTCATTGTAAGGTTTACAAAAAAGTTAACAAAACTTCTTTCTAACTCTGGAAAAGGCGATATTGTTTGCTTTGGTCTTTGCATTACAAAAGCTTCAAGCATAGTTTCTTTCATATACCTAACAGCATTATTACTAATCTTGTTAGGATTCTTTTCTAAGTAAGTCATACCAGCACCTATTTCAAACTTATAAGCCTCAAATCCTCCAAAGTTAGGTACTGCATACCTTTGTCTTAGTTCGTCTGCCATGTTATATCTTTTGTTTTTAGCTTTTCTTGCTAACTCTTTAGAAGACATTGTACTTGCAGAGTTTAATAATAATAACCTACTTTCTCTTTTCTTATTAGTAGAGTTTTTGTTTATAAAGAATTCTATTCTATTGTATCTACTACCGTCAAAAAATTCTGTACCATGTTGGAACACCATTGTTTTAACATAGTTATACATAGCATACTGCAGGTTACCACTAGCTAAATACTCAGCTCTATGAGAACGTTCAGACAAGTATCTGTTCATTGTTTTAGATTCTGTAGTAATAACTTGGTTTGCACCTTCTTCTGATACTATTTCGTTACCTAACACATCTCTACCTTGATTAAGATAACCTTTAGCTAAAGATGTAAGCTGTGCAGTTTTTAAAATTCTATTAGATTGTGTAAAGTCATTTAATTTAACAACGCTTTCTAAATGTGGGTTATTAGTTAAAAACTCTTTAACCTCTTCTTTAGTTGCACTATATATAGATAAAAAGTCTTTTAATGGTTTTACCTCTTCTTTTCCAGACAAAGGATTGTATGCTCTTATTTTTACCATACTAGCATCACCTGCTCTACCTGCAAACTTATAATAAACTCCATATATACCACGCTTACGAAGAACTTCGTAATAACTTGAATCAGCAAGAGGAGAATAATACTTTCTATCTTTTGTATATAAACCTTTTGATTTTGCAAGTTGATTATAAAATTGTGTATATCGAGATACTACACCAGCATAGGCTGCTTCTTCTTTAGATAGCAAACCATCTTTAATCATTTTTGTTACAGCAGCACTTTTAATACTATTGTCTGCATTAAATATAGCGCTGTTAAGTCTATGTACTGATTCGTGTTTTATAGATTCTTCTTTACCTTCTACAAATCTTTTAATTCTACTTTTTCTTACAAGTATGTTTTCAAATAACTTATCACTAACAGACTCTGTAGATTTTAAAAGCCTCAAAACAGGCATACGAGAAACAAATTTTGTTGGAATTGTAAGTAATCCATACTTACTTTTATATAAATTGTTGTAAGCCTCGTTAAGTTCTTCTGTCATTCTTTTTAAATCTCTGTGCATAAGTTGATTACCACGCTCTAAATTTCTTCTTACAGAAGCTATAGTAGGGTGGTACTGACCCATATCACCAGGACTCATAAACATTTCTACAACAGATATATCACTAAACCTTTGTTCTGTTGTTGCTTTATCCATAAGAGCTCTACCTGCTGGAGTTTTTCTCCAATAAGTTTCTTGCTCATTACTTCTAGCGGCACCGTATAGATATTGTATTTCTTGAGCTAAATTGTTTTTAGCTAAAGGATGTAAGTCAACTAATCTATTAAAATAATCAGTTAATGTAGACAATTGTTTGTTTGCAAACATTAAATTTTGAGCAGTAGTAAATGGTATTTGATTACCTTCATCATCTTTTTCTTCTCTAAATACATTACTATCTTTATATAGCTGTTCTCTAATGTCTTT
>TARA_R100000329_G_scaffold140828_1_pt1 | contig 14906 bp, 7 predicted proteins | sample TARA_R100000329 | Tara Oceans TARA_R100000329 (sample SAMEA2620783) | marine metagenome | biome: marine biome (ENVO:00000447); feature: surface water layer (ENVO:00002042); material: "saline water (ENVO:00002010), including plankton (ENVO:xxxxxxxx)" | depth 5 m | reverse complement strand
TTTGCTATCTGCTAATTGTTTGTAACCTTTTTCTTTTAACAATGGTGCTACATAATTCATGTAAGCAATATTTGCAGCATCTCCACTTTGTTTAAAACCGCTATCTATTTTCCATTGTTCAAAAGTTTTAATACTAGGGTTGTCAAATAGTATTTGACCTAACATACTTACAACACCATTTTTAGAATATTTTATTTTTACATGGTGTTCATTTTTTACTTTATTATAAACAGGCTGTTTTATAACTTCTTTTAATAAAGCTTTTATTTCTTTACTGCCTGCAAATAATTGTTGATAAGTGTGCCATTTTTCATGAACAAATACTTCTTGAGTTGCTAAATCAGGATTTATAAACATAGATAAACCTATAGCTTGACCTGCTGCACCTTTACCATGCTCATCTGTAATATTATTATCCCAAAATACTGCTGATTCAGGATTTTCTTTTCTAAACTCATCAGCCCATACTTTACGCTGACCTCTTGTTAAAGCTTCTCTACCATACTTATCTTTACCAAAAAACATTTTAGCTTTTTTAAGCCTTCTTGCTTCTGCTGCTTTTTGTATTTCTTCTTTAGTTTTTGGTTTAGATTCTTTGTCTTTCTTTTCTTGTCGTTCTTCTTTTTCTTTTTGTCTTTGAGCTTTTATCTTATCGTAAGTACCTTGGTTGTCTGCTTTTATTTTCTTTTCTTCTTCTGTAAGCGCAGTTTTATCTTCTTCTTTATTAAGTATGTCTTCTACTGCAAGTATATTGTTTTGACGAGCTTCTAAGGTTTTTTCAGAATTTTTTATAAGGTCTACCGTAGTGTGCTTGGTAGTTTTCATGTTACCATTCTCATCAATCCTTACCTCTTCGTAAACTCTAAACTTACCGTCTGGTTTTAATTCACGTTGATATATAATATCATTGTTACCTTCTTCTACATTTTTAATGTATTTATGCTTACTGGTAACCATTCTATCTGCTTTCCTTCTTCTTTCTTCTTTTTTAAGTTTATCATAAACTTCTTGATTTTCAGAAACCAGTTTAGAATCTTCTTCATTTAATGGTTGGTTTTGCTCTTGCTTTGCTAATACATCTTTTAATAAAGGAACAACTTCTTTTTGTATTCTTTCATTTTGACGACGTTTAGCGCTTTCAGTCATTATATTATCAACTTCAGACTTTGTGTTTTGTTGTAACGACTTCCAGCTTTGTTCTAAATTATCAAGCTCATTATCTAAACCTGCAACTTGTTTCTTTTTTGCAGCTAAACTTAAATCATTAGATTCGTCTATTTTAGCTTTTTCACTTTCTAATTTTTCTTTTTGTCTTTCGTATTCTTTTTTGTTTTCGTTTTTATTAAAAAGAATTTCTAATAACCGAGAAGATTCGTTAGCATTTAAACCAAAATCAGGCGCAAGCTTTTTAACTTCTTCTAATTCTTTTACAGAATTTAAATATGTATCAAGTTCGGCTTTTGTCATTTTGCCTTCTTGTTGTTTTTGAGTCAAAAAGTCTTTAATGTAGTCGCCTTTGTTTTGTGCAACACGTCTAATCATGTATGCAAAAAATTGATTGCTTTTCATAGCTCTTAACTCTTGAGCTGCACTTTTAGCTGTTGCTCTTTCAGGAGTGTCACGCTGACCTTGCATGTCGTAATCTTCTACCTCTTGGTCTAATATATCTAACCTTTCTTGGAATAAACCATCAGCAGCCATTTCTTCTTGAAATAACTTTTTTCTTTCAGCTGAAACGTCTAATGCTGTTTTACCACCAGTAACCACCAAAGAAGATGTAAATGCAATCACACGCGTCGGTAAAGCTTCTTGGCTTAAAAAGTAATCTAAATAATTACCTACGTTTTCAGAAAATGTACCTCTTTCGTAATCTGTGTTTTGTTCTGCTATTCTGGTTTTCATAGCCCAGTCTTGATACACTTCTTGAAATTGTTCAAGCATTGCATCAGTTAAAGCATAACCTGTAACTTGCGACATTTGTTGCACAAATCTTTTCATACCAGGCGCTTTCATTCTTAAAGCACCTTTTGATAATCCTTTTAAAATATTACCTGTACCAGTAAATATTCCTAATTGCGCACCATCTACTGCAAACCAATATAAGTTATCTCTAAACACATCTGCTGCAGCCACAGAAGCTTGTTCTAATGGTACACCTTGTTCTAATGCATCATTAAGAGTTTGACCCGCTATAATAGCACCTTCTGACATGTTACCTGCAAGACCACCACCTAAAAATGTAGTTGCCGTTCTTGCTATTTTAGAACCTTTTTCTGCTCCAACAAGTCCTGTAGCAGCTAAAGCTCTACCTGCTCTAAAACTTTTTTCACCTTTAGAAAGCATAGACAACCCCTTGTATAAATAGTTAGCACCTCTTGCACCAGCTATACCAGGAATAAAAAACGAAAGTGTAAAGGGAAGCGCTCTTGCAAAGTGTGTTGTCCAAAATTCTGGCTCTAACATACTTGACCAAGTAACTCCTGACATATCTTCTAAACCAGGTACTCTATCGCCAAATGATTGTAAATCTGCACCAGCTTCATGAAACCAATCAGAAAGAGGTTTGTTTAAATCTTCACCATATAATTCTTTATATAGCTCTGATTCCATTACTCTTGTATCAGGGGTGTCATCTATAAAATCTATAGCATCACCTATACCATCAAATACATCACCAAGACCAGCTAAAAGAGAACGACCAGCTTTTTCAACACCAGACATATCATAGTCTACTTGAGCTTCTTTTTCTTTTTGTTTAGCTAACGCTTCATTATATGCATCTAATTCTTGTTGCTCTTCAGGACTAAACCCTATACCAAATAAATCAGTAGCACTCGAAGAAGTTTGCTCTGGTATGTTTGTAATATTAGATGTATCTATTGTATCTGATGAACCCTGAGGTTCTGTTGGTGTGTTAGACAAAAAACCTAAATCGTATTTTTTGATGTCTTCACCTGGTTTACCTACTCCGTTTGACATTATCTATTTTTTAAAGAGTCAAATATTTTTCCGCTTATTTCTGATGCTTGTTTTATAGCCAGAGGGTCAAAACCTTGAGCTGCAAATACATCAGAGAATGCTTGTGCTAATAATTTTTCGTCACCTGATAATAAAGCAGCGTTTAAAGATTGATTAATAGCTGCGCTAAAATTATGAGGCATATTTTCTATAAAAGCTTGTGGGTTTTTTGTTGATAAAGCTATCCCTAAAAGTAAAGATTTAACTTTAGTGTTACCTTTTACTCCTAACGCTTCTAAACTTTTATTTAAATCTTGCATATAATAAGAAGAATATTCTCTATATCTTTCTGGGCTAGAATTTAATTTTATATCAGCAAAAGTAACATTTTTACCTGACTCTTTTGCTACAATACCTTCTTCAGCAAGATTTGTTTCATATTGCTCTTGGTCCATTGCTAACAATTTATTTAATCTTTCTGCTTTTATTGAGTCAGTAAAATCAATTTCTTTATAGAATATTTGGTCACCGTCACCACCAAATATTTCAGCTACATCAGATAAGAAGCCTTCATTGTTTTGTAACATAACAACTACAGTAGGCTCTAAATAATCATCCATACCGCTTGTATCTTCATCTTGCATTATAAGTCTTCCATCAGGAGTTTTAAATGCTAACATTGCACCATTTACATAATACTCATCGCCTACGTCAGGAGCAGTCATCATTTGACCACCGTCTTCATTAAACAACAAACTACCATCAGTACTCATAATTTTACCAAGCGCTATAGGCTCTCCACCATTTTCTTCCGAACCAAGTGGTACACCAATTTGAGAAAAATCATTAGCACTTAAATCAAAGTACGCCTCTACTAATTGTGTAAGGTTTTCATTAAACATTTCTTTACCTTCAACGTTACTTTCTAATAAAGGATTGTCAGATAAATATCCTAATTCTTTTAAAGGTGTAAGTTTCTTTTTAAACAATGGGTCGTTGAAGTAACCTTTAAGTGTAGATGCTTTAAGTTGACCTATACCTATTAAGCCTTCTGATAAGTTTTTAGCTATTTTACCTTTTGCTGTTTTATCTGTACCTTGTATAGTAGCGTAATCTCCTTTAGCTCCTACATATGCACTTGCATATTCTTCTATCATTTCTATTGTAACATCTTGCATTTGCTCAGGTGTCCTTTTATTTTCTCTAGCGTAGTTTTGAGTGGCTACCATTAAATTGTTTTTATACGCTAACACAGCTTCAACTCTTGGTTTTCCTATAAAATCATTCATATAACCTTGAGGTGGATTTTCAAAAGGAATCATTTCTAAACCAAATTCAAAATTATCTATAGCCCCACTTCTAAAAGCATACTCTTCGTTTATCTGCCTTTCAAACATTGGCTTATTGTCATTACGAGCTTTTACAAATTTTTCATATTCTGCTACGTTTCTAGACATTGCTTTTATTTCTGGGTCGTTAAACAACTCTAATGAAATGTTAGTCATGTACTCAGGTCCTATAGAATTATAGAAATGAGTTAGGTTACCACCGTAGTTGTTTTTTATTTCGTCTTGTATTTTATTACTTACACCCTGAACTTTTTCTGTAATAGTTGCTATATCTTTATCTCTTACCCCTAACCTTGTAGCAACATCTTTAATGTTTTGAGCAGATTGCATCATACCTTGAAAAGCTTGTAACTCTTCCTCGCGGTCTTGTCTCTTTAAATCACGAATTAACAATGCCTGTTGTATTCCGTATTTATTATTTTGTCTAGCAGTAGGAGAATTGCTGAACGTAGTCATAGCTCCTGCTATTTTTGAAAAATCTAATGCCATGTTAATTTAAATTTCCTGTTGTGTCTTTTGTGTCTGTACTATCTTTACCAATGTTTTGTAATATACCTGACAATGCAGACATTGCATACTGGTTTGATTCGCTAGTTTTATTGTAATCACCTATTGCATCTATAAGAGCTTGATTGTTTTCTTGGTCTTTAAAGTTTCTATTAAACTCCATAGCTTGTTCATACAAAGATATACCCTGCTTAGATATTCTATCTTTTCTTGCTTGGTCTAAACTTTTTTGTAATTTTTCATTACCCATATCTGCAGTTAGTTTTGCTTGTGTATAATCACCAACTGCTTGTTGATACATCTTCATTCCGTCCATTCTCATAGCTGCACTTTTTCCCGCAAGGTCTACAAGAGCATTTACTCTTGATGCGTCTACAGCACCCATATTAGCTAAAGCCATACCACGTTGCCCACCTGATATAGCCATTACATTTTTCATAGCACCTGAATAAGCTTGATTTAAATCTTTAATAGCAGCCATTTTTTCCTCATAAGGCATACCTGTTTCAGATATTTCTTCTGCTTTTCTTATAGCTTCTAACATTAAAGGGGATACTCTTGCTTTATTTACCTTGTCTTTTTTTTGCGCTTCATACAAAGATAACAATCCTGCACCAGCACGCAAAGCATTAGAAACACTTTCACCATTAATTCCTAAATTCCTTAAACCTTCACCTATTTTTTGACCAGCTAATTTTAAACCAGCAAATTTTATAGGTTCAGAAGCAGGAACATCTAACATGCTTTGTCTTGTAGGAGTCACATTCATTTCATTAGGAATAGATTTTATTCCTTTAACGTCTAATGAAATAGTTTCTACTTCTTCTCTAGTTTGTGGTTGAACTGGTTGAGTAGGCGTAGTAGGCGTAGCAGGCGTAGTAGGTGTTTCTGTTTTAACAGGTTCTGGAACAGTCGAATCAAATCTAGATAAAAAATTAGAAATGTCTTCTTCACTATAACTAGGTATATCCATACCATATGTATCCCTGATACTAGTGCTTGCTGGTCTTTTTAAAGAAGTTAAATATTTATCAGCTAAATCTCTATCTTCAAAACTTAAAGACGAATCTTCTTTTAATCTATTTAATTTAGATATTCTAGAATTTTTAACATCAGATAAATGTTGACTATATAAACCACTAAGACTTACATTTCGAGTTCTTCTTAAGTCGTTTATATTTTCAGCATCTAAAACTTCAGCAAAAGATTTAGCTTTTAATATATTTTTTTCTTCTTCATTGTAGTCTGTATCTGCATCAATCCTAGAAACTATATCATTATAAACAGTTGTTTGACTTTTATTTAATTTAGAAGTATCAACTACAGAAGGTTTTTTTGTAGGTTTTTTTGTTTCTACAGGTGGTTTTTCAGCAGCTAACTTATCTTTTATGCCTCTTTGTACTTGAGATGCTCTTTCTATAACTGCTTCATACTCAGGGTTTTCAGAAACAAGACTTAAAGGAAAAACACCATCTTTGTCAAAAAGAGCCATTTTTTCCTGATACATTCTTGGGAACATTTGCTCTAAAGATTCGTCTGGAGCATATTTAGAATTTATTCTTTCCCCCTCTAAAGCCTCTGAAATCTCTAACTCACTTGTAGTAGTATCACTAAGAAGAGGTTCGTAACCAGGCATTCCTGTTGTAAAAGTTTCCCATAAATCACTTCTATTAAGAGCTTCGTAATTACCTGTAGAAACTTCATCAAGAACTCCACGCATATCTAACAAGGCTAACATTGCAGCTTCTTGGTCCGCAGCATTAGGACTCCAAGCATCTATTCCGTATTTAGCTAAAACATCATTTCTTGTGTCTGTAGTAAATTGACCTGCACCAAAAGCTGTGCTATTACCAGATGACCTATTAAAACCACCTAAATTATTTGCACCTGATTTTGTTTTATCAGCCTCGTATCTATAAACATAGGTAACAAACTTTTGTAAATATTTGTTTGTCTTTAATAGATTTATAAATTTTTGCTTATCCATACATATTCATTTTTGCGCCAGGAAATGGATTTTTACCTCCTGCGTCTGCGTTAATCTTTGATGCTATTTGTCTATTAGTACCTGTTATTGTTTTTACTTTGTTATCATCTATAGCAGATTTTTTAACAATAAATTCTCCACCTTCTACTTCTATAGGAATACCGCCTTCAGCATGAGAAGGGCCATATAACATACCTCCTAATTCTGCATAAGCAATTTTACCTGTGTCTGTAAGGCCAGATATATATTCAGATATTTGTTTTGCTTGCTTTTCTTTATAAGCTTCATAAGAAGCTTTGCTTTCTTCTCCTTGTAGATAAGTCATATGCTCAAACTGTTGTTTTCTCATATGCCTTTTTGCCTTTCTTCCAACACCAAAAAGTTTACTAAAAGCTTCTGCTCCAAATTCTGCAATATTACCTATAAGCCTACCTGCTGCAACATTACCACCAGTTAAAATAGTACCAAGAGCAAAACCAACACCTTCTGCTGCGGCACCATACTTTTGAGCTCTTGCTTCTTTTAACATAGTTGTTTGAGATTTTTTGTCGTAAGCTATGTCATCAGGACTATCTTTATAAAAGTCTTTATACCCTCTAACACCAGATGAATAGTCGCTAACCATTTCCATACCCGTCATGGCAACAGCAGCTACATCAGCCACCTTTCCCAATGCACTACCACCTGCTTGCTCTCCTACCTGTTCTTGAGCGCTTGTACCTACAGCATCTAAATTTATTTGTGTACCCATTTGTGCTGCAGAGTCAGAAAAAGGACCATAATAATTACCCGTTGTCGTAAGAACATTAGAATTTATTTGATTTGCATCAATTTGATATAAATCATCAGGAGTAATAACATTACCTCCACTTTGATATTTTTTCATACCACTTCTATCTTGCCATTTTTTAAATTCCATATCTTTATGTTCTTTAGTCATGTTATCAAAACTTACCATTGTATTTTTAGTACCTGGCACTTTAAATTTTTTTTTATGATGCTTACCCCATACTTCAAAAACTTGTTCAGAAGTAGGTTTATCATCACCGTATATTAAATTTTGATAATCTTTAGCAGAATCTCCATACATCATATCAGCAATAAAAACTGCATCTTGAGTTCCTGGTTGTAAATAAGAAACATTAGGTTGAGCTTGTTTACTTACCTGATAAAAAGTTTTGTCTTTTGGTTTTGTATCAAAATTTGCATTTATAAAATTTGTTAATCTATTAGTAGCTGTTTTAGCGTGATTACTTGCGCCCATCTCCATTTGATATGCACCTCTTGCAGGTCCACCATCTTTTTGTGATGCAGCATAATTACCACCACTTTCCATATTACGAATAGCCTCTGATATTATATTTACAGACGTAGTATCTGCACCCCTACTTAATAATTCATCATACATAGCAGTACGCATAGGGTTGTACTTTTTTGCTGGGTCTATGTGATTTTTATTATGAGGCATTATATAATATTTTTTCTATAATGAGTTGTTGCTGAAAATACATTTATTGCGTTAGCTGTATTAGCCGCTTCAGTCATTTTTATTTTAACATAGTTTCCTTTAAACCTACCAGATGTTTTATGTATAGGAACTATTTGTTTACCTACAACTACTTTATCAATATCTGTTGCAGTTAAATCTAAAGTAGCTGCATCATCCACATTTGTGTTGTATACAAATGTACTAAAAATACCTGTACCTGGACTTCCATCAAAAGATATAGAAACTTTATCAAAAACTTTTAAAGAACCTACCTCTTCATTATTTACAAATTCAACGTATGGAGCTAATAAAGTTTCTCCATAAAATTCATTATATGTTGTTGCTGTACTATCGTGAGAATAAACTGTATACCTTAAAGCAGAGCCACTAGGTACTGGAGTTCCATGCTTATGACCTACACTATATAAATATTCCTTGTGAGCAGTATTAATTAAAGTATTGTAACTTCTTTTAGAAGTAAAAGCTCCAATAGCTTCATCATAACATATATTAAGATAATTTAAAGCTCCAGAGTCATAATAACTAATACTAAACATTACTTCATTAAAAAAAGGATTATAAGATATGTTTATACCTCCGGAATTATAAGTAGATAACAATAAAGGGTTATCACTTAATCTTATTTTTCTTAATGGAGTTAATGCATTAGAACAACTTTTTACAGTAGATAAATCTACCACCATTTTAGGGCTTTTAGCATCTACTTCACATATAGTGTTATTATCATTGTCATACCAATATAAACCTAAGTCAGTCGCTAAAGCATTCATTCTGTGCCTGCTTCCGTATTTAGTGCTTATGTAATCATTTCTTTCTATTACGTTACCAGCTCCTAATGCTGACTGAATAGCAATAGCAGAACCGTCTTCACTTTGTATTAAAGCTCTAGAATTTATAGAAAGAATAGAAACTGCTTTTTCTTGTATAGCGTATATGTTATTTCTAAAGTTTATTATATTATTTACACCGCCATGATTTGCATCTACTTCAAAATTTTCATTAGCATCAAATTTAGAAAAAGCATCTTGTGTTTGTCCAGCTACTTTTATATTAGATATAGCTATTACATTTTTATATTCATTAACTATAGGTATTGCAGATTGTTTTGCTGGAAAGCTTTTTAAATTATTTTCAGCACCATATGCTGTGTTTAAAACAAATTCATCTTCTTTATCTAATTGAGGTAAATTTTTACCAAAATAAACGCCTGAACGCATATCAGTATTTATAGAAGACTCAACTGGAAAAACCACACCTTCAGTCCATAAAGCTGTTGTGTCGCTAGGAAAACTAGGTCTAAAGCATTTACTAAGCGAGAACATGTTTAAGTATGTATCACCACCAAATACAGGTAAAATCATTTCATCACTAGTTATATCGTCCCCGTGTAAAGAAGCTCCTGTGCTAATCCATCTTGTAGTTTCAAAATTAGTTAATGAATTACCACCATATTGACCAGAGTTTACAGTAATTTGTCTAATAATTTTACCATATGGTTTACATGCAGCGTAATTTTCACCCTCTACAAGTGGTGTATTTAAAGCTACTGAAGCGCTACTCATGGTAAAATAACTACCGTCATTTTGTGCTAACATTAAAGTTCTATTACTATGCATGTTAACCTTTTGTCCATCTGCTTGTATAAGAGCAGCACTTGTGTGTAAATAACTAATTGTATCAGAACTATCAGTATAATGCCTACAAGCATTTACATAGTCTTTAGTTTTATTATCAAGTAAAGCTGAATTTACAACCTCAAAAGGACCTACATTCTGACCATAATGTATTGCTTTTGTCCAATGACCTTTTTCATCATAATCGTGAATAGGTATATTACCTTCTTGGCAATAGTATCTTGTATAGTAAGAATTTCTTCTATTGTCATCACGCGCGTTAGTATCAGTTAAAGTTACAACAGATTCATTATCTGTATGTATAGCATAATGATGGTCAATATCTCCTGAAACTCCGCGAACATCAGTTTTATTACCTGCGTTAGATTTTAACACATTACTACCACCACCGTCAGGCAAATCTGCATCAGCAATATAATGACAATTAAATTTACATTCTATCTTTATAAAATCATTTGCGCTATGAGTGTAACTATGAAGGCCAAATAAAACATCTGGAGAATCTAATGTGTATATTTCTGAGTATGAGGCGTTTGGACCAAAAGAGCTGTCACCTGTTACTTGAGTAAAAAGATTTAACTTTTCATTTGCGTATCTATTTTTTAAACTTCCATTAACAGAAGAATTATTCATTTCTAAAGTTTGATTTAACAAACCTGCACATACAACTCTTTTGTCAGTATCATTTCTTTCTGCTCTTACAATACTAAAACCTGATATTTTATCTCTAACAGCAGAACTAAGTCTTACTCTAAATTCTGGATACAATATAAAACCTCTACCTGATTCATCACATAACACATATTCCGTAGGAGTTCCTGCGCCTCCTTCTGTTACGCTATAATCACCAACAGTTGTTCCTAAATATCTATATTTATCTCCTGCTGAAGGAAACCTTATATCACCTATAGGGTATGAAAATGTTTGATTACCATCTTTATCATAAAACTGAATACCAAAACGATATATTTCGTCTCTCATGTATCCTACATATTTATTTGCAAATACAGGGTTTTTATAATTATTGTAATAACCATCTTCACCATTTCTAGCTATAGGTCCAAAAAATGGAGCTCTTGCGTAACCTGTGTTATTACCATCTGCATTTGTAAAATTATGGTAGTAATCTATTTTATCTAAATCACATTCTTTTAATTTAAAAGTAACATACACCCCATTTACATCTCCACCTGAATGATAACCAGGAGTGCTGGCTCCAAACATAGGTATAGTATTTGAAGTTTTTCCTTCAGCATATCTAAAAAAAGTTTCATCAGTATGAGTTTTTTTATAAACATCAGCTTGATACAAACTTGTACTATGATATTCGCTGTCAGCTACATATGCACCACTAGCAGGTGAGGTCATAAAAGAAGCAAAATTACTAGCATCATCATGCTTGTAAGTTTTTACCCTAAATGTAGTATTGTCCGTAATTAAATTTCCTACTGTGTTTTTTAAATTTGCTGCTAATAACCTGTTGTCTTTTACTGCTAAATCTTGAGCAATATCCCAAGTATTTTTTTTAGAAAGAACTTCTTCGGCAGTAATAACAGTTGTATTTTCATTTCCTGAATGTGTAATTCTAATTAAAGATTCAGATATAACTTCATCTTTTAATAAGAAAAAAGCAGCAGAACCTATTTCATCTAAATATTGTATACCTATGAGTTGTATTCTGCTATATATTGTTGAAGGATTGCTTACTTTTAAAGTAACAGATTTACCTGAAGATTCTGCTACTGTACCTCCTACAGCTTGAGAATACTCTGAACCTTTTGATGATTTAAATAAAGGAGTTGGATTAGTTATTGGGGATGTTACAGATAGTTTACCATCTGAAGTTACTAACCTATAACAATAAGACCAACTACCGCAATTAATGCTTCCACTATCTTGTACAGTTTCTATTTCTAATGGAAGTAATGGCGATTTTGCAAAAAGATTAAAATCATCAGCAGAAGTAAACGTAGAGTAGTAATCACCAGTAGCATTTAAATTAACTGTTTTAATTGGGTTTACACCATCTGTCCAATACAACCTATTGTAATGCTCATTTTCTTCTATTTTTTGAGCTTGTATTGACGATGTTTCTGTTAAACCAAAGTCACCCATAACAACTGGTGTTACGCCAAAAAACAATCCATCTTCATCTGTAGTAAACTTTACTACAGCTTGTAAATTAGCCGTGTAATAACAAACTGCTGCAATGTAATCAGAAAAAGAAGTTAACGATATAGGTTTTAATTTTATTTTAGTTTCTCCAACAAAAGAAGTAAAAGTTACACCATCGTTAACGCTATCGGTAGTGGAATTTGAAAATGTAGTTATAAAACTAATATTCTGGACATCCACACCTTGAGTTATAGGAAAAAACCATAACTCTTGTGAATTCCCTTTTGGTAAAGGAGAAACATCACTTCTAGTACCTATCATTACTTGCATAACTGAAGTAAAGTTAGGGTCACTTATCATTTGGTCGTAAACATGTCCTAAAACTTTGTCAGCATTTGAATTTGTAGTGTCAGGTGCTGGTGACCAATTTGTACCAGATGAAAAATCTACATCATAATAATTTTGGTTAGAACTTCCGTCGTTAAATTGATAATTTGCAGTTGCTGCATCTGTAAAAGCAAATCTTATATTTGTTATTGCATTTGGGTTTACTGCTCCTCCGTCTACCCACCAGTTTTGAGTAGTAGGTCTAAATCTCCAACCTGTAAGTTGTATAATACCTGCTGCTTTATTAGATTGTAAATTTTGTAAGGCACCTAAATCGCCATCTTTATTGTTGATTCTTACATTTAAACCATCAGTATATTGGTCGTTACCAATAAGATGCTCATCTGTATCGGTATTCATACCTTTATAAAATACATTAGCTTTTTTACCACCAACAAGCGCAGAAAGCTGTTTTTTTAATGAAGATTCTTTAGCCATTATATATCAAGATTTGAATAACCAGAATGTATAGGGATTAAACTATTCCATATTTTATAAATATTTCTCATTTGGTTTTTGTTAGGCATGTTATCATTACCTCTAGCCTGAGCACATAATCTATTCCATTCTTGTTTCATATCCATATAAATAAATCTTGGCAACTTTTGATTATAATAATCTCTAGCTTTATATTTATACATTATATAATGAGATACAGCATCTTCGTGATTAGCCTCTATAGTAGGGTAACCATCGTCGTCTGTTTCTAATGCAATATAACTGATTTGTATTTCAGAGTCAGGAACAATAGAAAATTGTATAAAGCCACTACTTAAATAATATTTATAATTTAAATCTTGGCTATTAGATGTTTTAAATGATTTTATTTGTGGTTGATAATATATATCATTTGAATTTTTTACATCTATAACTTCTATTAAATCTGTAGGTAAAGCAGCTTGTTTATTTGTAATAGAAAGAGTTACTTCTTTATTTACAAATGTTTTAAATGTACCTATCTTCTTTTCTGCTTCAAAAGCCCACTCTACAAAGGTATTAAATTCTCTAGCCGCATCTTGTACGTCTAAATTTCTAATAACTGCTGCTACTACTTGTTTAACACTAATTCGTGGTTGCATACTAATATTCTTTTACAGTATTAATTAACTCTTTAAATCTTCTTAAAGGTAATATCTTATACCTTTTATATTGTGATGCCCTTTCCCAAACCAACTTATTATAGTAATCATTCAATATAGGCACTTTATATTTAACTATTTTTCCTGTCTTTTCAGATTCATTTACATCTATCTGTACATGAAAAGGTCGTTTATGTAATTCTTTTTTTATATATACTTGCCCCATCTTTTTAGGCATTTGTATTTTTTCTTTTTCTTTTGCTACCTGTTTTATAAATTCTGTTAAAAACAATATTATAATGTTAAAGTAAACAGAATAAGACATTTGTTTATTATTAAATATAAGGCCTTTTCGAATTGTTCTGTATATATCTTTAAGGCTAACATATTTATCTTTGTACTTCTTTAGATTGAGTTTTTTCATCTGTTTGGTTATTTGGAGTGTTAGCAGATAGATTGTAAAGCATTACAACTTCTTTTCCAATAATCTCTTGAGTTAACACACTTAATAATTCTTCTGGCATTGGATAATCTGTTGTATCATCATCTACATAAGAACTAACTTCAGTAGGGTTAGAAAATACAGCTTTAATTTCTAATCTACCACCAGAACTAACAGAGTCGCCTTCAAAAACAAATATTTTAGTATCTGCTAATGAAGCATACTTTCTAGATACACTACTCATAAATCTTGACGATTGAGCAAACATTCTATCATGGTCTTGCACGATAGGTAATAACTCCATAGAAGCATCTACAGCAGACGAATCTCTAAAAGCTATACTTCTTATAGCCCTGTTGTTATTAAAGCCTACTAACGGCTTTAAAGCTGCTCCTGCAGAAGAAGGAGTTAAAACATCTATTTGATAACAAGCTTCAGATGTCTTTCTACCATTGTCTGTATACTTTAATAATAATTCTGCTCTTTTAACATGAATCATATATTTAATTTGACGTAATGATAAATTAGAATCATCAGAACCTACACCGCCTTCTACGATGTTTTTAATGTTGTACGCTATTTCATTTAATGTTGCCATATCTTATTTTTTTAAAAAGAAAGAGCGGTGCAGTGAACACCACAGCCGCTCTTTCAAAGCAAGGGAGCAAAAAGCACCGTTATTTGCTACGTTTAGGACTACCACCACCTAAAACCGTATTTCTTTCAAGAACCTCTGCTTGCATAAGCTGGTATCTTGGGTCTCCTAGCGTTTGTAATATTTTTCTCGCAGCAATTTGAGCTATTTCTTCATATGTATGACCTGGCAAATCTGTGTAATCGTTAGAATACTGCAAATATGTCAAGTCAATAGAAGTTGTTGATGTTAATCCTAATACTTTTAAACTACCACCTTCTTCATAAATAACAGGATTGTTATT
>TARA_R100000329_G_scaffold11430_1_pt1 | contig 14936 bp, 30 predicted proteins | sample TARA_R100000329 | Tara Oceans TARA_R100000329 (sample SAMEA2620783) | marine metagenome | biome: marine biome (ENVO:00000447); feature: surface water layer (ENVO:00002042); material: "saline water (ENVO:00002010), including plankton (ENVO:xxxxxxxx)" | depth 5 m | reverse complement strand
TTATATTCCATATTCTGCTATCCATTCTTTCGGTAAATTATATTCTGTGTACCATTTAAATCCGTTAGACTCTGCCCATTCTGCATGACTACGTTTAGTACCATCCTTTCTTTTCTTAGCTGCCGGCATAGCAGCATCAGGTTTAGAAAATATAAAGACAAGTTCTTGATTATCTTTTAAACTCTTTCTAATCCAAACGTATTTACTATACTCTGCATAATCCCAAAACCTACCTTTTGCTTCTAGTAAATATTCTGTGCCATCTATTGTTCTTTTAAAATCAGGTTCATAAGTATGTTCTACTGTGTACTCTATCTTATCACCATGATGTTCCCAATCCTGTAGAGGTTCGGTATGTAATTTATATTCCCAATTAGAATCATATCCTTGGGGTACTCCTTTCTCTACAGGTCTAGGTTTTCTAGGTTTTCTATAACCACTCATTAATGTATGCTCACGTTTTCAGGTATTCCTGTTAGTTTATTATCTATAAGTTCTGCTAATCTATCTAAAACTATATAGTCAACTTCATCTATAGAACCTCCTGCATAAAGATAACTACCTAAAACTACAATCATAGTAGCTAAATCTTGTTGCATTAAATCATGTTCATTCATCTCTGAGTAGTTGTTCAAATCGAATTGATCTGACATCCTTGTTCTCCTTTTTTACTATCTGTTTTATTTTCTTTACAAACCATTTAAAACTATACGCTGATAGTAAAAACTTTCTATTTGCAAATACATGTCCTTCTTTCGGAAGATAATCTTTAAAGTTTTTTTCGTTTATGTCTTTAGCTTGTTCAGGAGTAACCATATCTTTTAGCCAATCTAATAACATTACTTTTGCATGTCTTCTTATTTCTTTAGATTTTTTACCATTCATTTTCTAGTTATCTCTTTTACGTTAGGTTCTTTAACAACCTTAGTTAAATACATTAATCCTTTGGAATATTGAAACACTCTTAATCCCTGACCATCGTTTGCATCTTTGTGACATTCGTTCTTATGTCTACAATAAGTACAACCTCTAGGAAGTTTCATGTTTCCTGACTTGCCTTCAGGTATAGTAGTATAGCACAGATCAGGAGGTGTGTCAAGACGTAAAGCTTTTTTAACCTCTCTTATTCTATTTTTAGCATTAGGTTTATCAAAGAAACTAGGTCTATGTAAAGTTAGTTCACCACTTTCCTTGTTCATTACAAGAAAGCCACCTGCTTTTGTTTTCTCTGCTTCTTCATATCCTGATAGTTGAGCAAGATAACCAAACGGATCATCCTCTGCTAACGTACCATTCTGAAACTTACGGAATGCAAAACTAGATGCAGTTTTTATATCTATAACTTCACCATCAATTTTACAATCCATGTGACCATGTACATTACTAACCTTAACTGGTTTCTGTTCATCGGAAACTTCATGTCCTGAAAGTTTTACCAAAAACAAAACAAGTTCTTCTAGTAAATGACCATACAAAAACTTGATAAACAAATGAGGCTCTATCTTTTGAGTATCCTCTGTCTCAGACTTCATATCAAACCAAAGCTGACGTAAAGGTTTACCTATGTTAGACATTCTAAGAGTCTCTTTATCTCTAGGTGTAGGATTAGCCCAATGACGTAGTGCTTCTTTCATAGAGTTACCAAACTCTTCTAGTACCTCTTCACTTACATCAAGAGACTCTCCTTCACCTAAGACAGATAAAGTATTATATATGTCTTCTACTAATGTATCTAATTTTTTCATAGTGTTATCGGTAAGTCCTCTATTATTTTTTGAACAGTATCTCTGTCTGTTTTAAACCATTCTCCATTGTGTTCTTTCACAACCTTTTTAAGTTTTCTCATGGTTAAAGTTTCTGCTTCTCTTCTATCTTTAAATCTTCTTGAATACAATAACCTATAATCTCTATGAGGGCTACCTGTTTGATACTGATTACATCTATCTTCTGCATCTACTGCCATACCAACTTTAAGCCACCCATCAAAAGATGGATTTGATATTACATATACATAACCTTCGGTAGTAGATTCATATCCTTTTAAAGAAGAAAAGGCTGCACCTTCAAAAGTTTTAAATCTTCCTGCTTTATGTAAAGGATGAGACTTAGGTATGTATTTACCATTAACAAACATCCTTGTATTATTTTTATTTTCATGAGACTTTACTCTTCGTCTACCATCTGCTTGTCCAACGTACCACCATTCACCATCTTCATATCTTATGTTTTTTGTTTTAATGTGTCTCACTCCAGTTCCTCCCAACTTTGTATTCGCCATCCATAGGACAACGAAGATTATAAAATTCACCTGCTCTTTTTATACACTCTATAGCTAGAGTACCAATGTGATCCGCTAAATCTTCACGTACTTCCATCTGCCATTCATCGTGTATGTTAGCTACAAACTTTGCATCAAAGGTATTTAGTTTTATAAGAGAGTCTAGCAACGCTAATCCCTTCTTCATTATAACTGCTCCTCCTCCTTGTAGTAAACTATTCAGTGCGGCATGTTCGCTCCTTATAAATATCTTTCGACCATCTAATCCTTTGAGGTAACCTTTTTTAGATGCTCTTGATACTTTATCTCTAAGAGCCTTAAATGATGGGTTACTATCAAAGAAATGTTGTCTAAGTCTTTTGCCATCTTCTCTACTTCCTCTAACCACGCTCCCAAGTTTTGCATCTCCTGCTCCGTATATGAGGGCATAGATGAATGTCTTTGCCTGATCTCTTGATTCAAGTCCTGCAGCTTTTTGATTAGCGGTGTGTATATCTCCGTTAATGATTTCATTTGTATATTCCTCATCATCCATATAATGAGCAAGCATTCTAAGTTCTAAACCACTTGCATCTATTCCTACTAAGTTGTAACCATCTTCAACAGTCCAACACTCTCTGCACTCTTTACCATATAAACTTTTTAAACTAGGTACTTGTGCTAGGTTAGGTTTATTGTGAGCCATACGACCAGTGATCGTACCATTAGGTATCACAAAACCATGTACCCGTTCATCAGAACGTAAAGCCTTAATCCAAGAATCAATTTGTGCAACACGCTTTTGTAAAGTTAAATACTCTCCGATAAGTTGTGCTTCAGGTATATTAGTTATATTAATTAATATACTTTCATCTACAATCGGTTGTCCAGTAGGAGTAAACCTTTTTGGTTTCCATCCAAACTCTTGTAAGTATTCTCCAATTTGTTTACGTGATCCAAGATTAAATTCTTGAAGACGTTTACGCATAAACGGATTTACATTTTGAGTCTTAATACATTTGTTGTACTCTTCCTCTGTTAGTCCACGCTTAGATAGTTCACCATTCTTTTTTATATACGGAGTAACAAGCTTGTCGTCAACCATCTTAGGTTTAAATACTTTATGTACCTCATCCTCTGACGCTTGCATTTTCTCTCGAAGTTCTGCAAGTAATAGTTCTCCTTTTCTAATATCAAACTTAAAACCATTCCATTCTTGTTGACGTAATGGTAACGCCACTTGATGTTCAAGTTCCACACTATCTTTAGAAAACCCTTTACCTTCTATCTGTAAAGCTTTGAATACTTTCGTATTTAGTTTTACATCACGAATGCAATATTCTAACATCTTCTCTGAGTATTGATCGTACTCTTCGAAGTCTATCTTAGGATAGCCTAACTTATATCCCCAAGGTTCTAGCCCATGTCCACCTTCACGGATGGGATAGAAAAGTCTAGAGGTAATTAAAGTATCTATTACTTTGACATTCTTCTTTTTAAAACTAGTTAGCTTTTCCAACATAGGAATGTCGAACCCTATAATATTATGCCCTATTAAAGTTTTTGCATTTTGTAAGAGTTCGACTCCCTTATCTAGTTCCCAAGGAGGGAAACTAAATACCTCCTCGGTGTCCACATCTTGAGCAACAATACAGTGTAAGGTGTCAACAGTATCTAAACCAATATCATTGTCACCTACTCTGTTTGTTTCTATATCAAATACTAAATCCATATTATAACTCCAAGGCTGAGAAGTCTGCATCCTCCTCTTCATAAGATTCTTTCTCAAACTCCTGCAACCTTCCTGTTTCTCTATCGTATAATAAATGAGTTGCCATACCTACATCACCAGTGTATCTAGATTTAAGTACTCTAACTCTAGTTGTATTGGATTCATTTATATCATCTGATTGTTGATTCCTTTCCAAGGCTATCACACAATCGCTCAGTTGGGCTATTGACTGACTACCTCTAAGGTGACTAAGGCTAACTTCAATTCCATTCTCATGTCCTTTATCGCCACTAGTCCTGCGTAAGTGAGATACTAGGATAACTCCTGCTCCTGTCTCTTCAACTATACTTCTTAATCTAGTCATTATATTATCAATAGCCCTACGTTCATCTCCTTCAGATACTGCTGATACTAACATGTGTAAGTGATCCACCACTACCCATTTACATCCACATGCTATGATCATAAATCTTAGCTTAGTAAATATCTCATCAATATCATTAGTACCAAAGTGAGCATGAACCCATACTCTATTTTTATTATCGCCATCATATAGTAGATCAAAGAATTTGTCAAGTTCTTCTTCGGAAAACTTTTCTCGTTCTTGATCTATGTACAATCTAGCATTAGCTTCTATTGAAAGAATACCATCAATGGTTCTTCTCCAGTCTTCTTCCAATGCAATCACTCCTACATTATCTGTAGTGTTTTTTATAAGGTGATGTTCAAGTTCTCTAGTGACTGAAGACTTTCCTAGTCCAGTACCACCTGTCAACGTGACCAACTCGCCTTGTCTTAAACCATATAGTTTTTTATTCAATCCCTCCCAAGGATAAGGTAAACTTTCCTTCTTAGGTCTATTGAAAAACTTTTTCTTTTCCTCCGATACATTTATAACACCGCTAGGTGTATATGTCTTAGCACTCCACCATGCTTCCATAAAGTCCTTGTGCTTGTTAGCTACTAACATATCGTTAGCATCTTTAAAGCCATTAGGTAGAGTCATGATCTTAGCTTTACTAGGTTGAAATAACCTAGCAACTTTCTTAGCTGCATCTGCCCCACTCTTATCTTTATCAAAACAAATGATAATATTCTCAAAACTTTCTAAGAACTCTAAACTATCTTTGATGTCACGCTCTGCTCCCGCCGCACCACGCTTGATTGATACTGCAGCCCATTTACTACCCATCAATTCATATGCCGCCATCGCATCACACTCACCTTCAGTTATAGTAATATACTTACCACCTTTATTGAATAGTTGCTCACCAAACAAAGCAGTCTCATCAAATGATCCTTTCAGATAGAAGTCTTTGTTCTCAACCTTTCTAGTTTTAGTTGCAGCTAACTCATGTCCATTATAATATGGATAGTGATGCTCGATAGGTTTACCATCAGCACCATGTACAACTTTAACTCCATACTTCTTTGCAGTATCTTCAGATATCCTTCGATCTGTTAATGCGGCATAAGAACCTTCAGAGTTTGCAGGTTGCATTGGTTTAACCTTACGTTCTACAGTAGGCTGTGTAATATTAGATACATTTGATTCCTTATTAGGGGCAGGATGAAACGTACCACAAGTTGCATAAAAACATTTACTTGATCCATCCCTGTTTACTGATAAATGATTCTTACCACAGGTAGGACATTTCTGATTATGTTTTATAAAATTTGACATATAATTACCCTCACATTGTTAATAAAAGTGTATAGCTAGGTAGTGCATGGCGGTTTAGTTCTTATTTACTTTCAGCCTTAACCTCTCTTATGTTTCCACGTACAGGATTTTACAAAGACTCGCTCCCACCTAGCTACACTGATAGTTTTTTGTGGAGGTCTATCAACCTGCTCCTACTTTAAGATTATACTCACACGCTAGGAACTGGAGAGTTTAGGCACACTAGTTTTCGATAGGAGAGTCAACTAGTTCCTCGACATCCTCTTCGGAGTCTTGTCCTTCGCTATTAACTATCTCAACAATTCTATTTGAAAAGAAATTAATACCTGCTTGTACCTCTTCAATATCTAGTGTTAGATTTACCTTCTTTTGATTAAGTCTTTGCAACCTACCAAAGATTCCTTGTCCTTCTTCAGGCAAGTCTTCTATATTAATTTGCACATCATCAATCGTTATAAAAGGTTTTACTTCTTCATTCATATTTAAAACTCCTCAACTTCTGCCATGCTTACAGCAGAAAAACCAACATCAGGATTATATTCCTGTAGTTGTACTACTTGAAGTCCTGCTAAATCCAAACCTTTAAACTTACCAAAGGTAGGATGAGTAGTCTCCCATTCCTTGTACATAACAATAACATCAGAACCATTACCAACTGCAATGTCAATGCTGTTGTTTTCTTTATCCTTTAGTTGCGGTACATCGTTATCAGTTTCTTCCATGATCCACTTACCCGACTCATCCGTTACGTTATTACCTTCAATATCTTTTTTAGGTCTTTTAATCCTAGCTTTTCTTTTGAAGAAGAGAAACTTTTCATTTGTTTCTTTATCTGTTTTTACAGAATGTTTGAATCCTCTGTCTTCAAAACTTGCAATTATACTATCTGAATCAGAATTAATTACCTCACCAAAGTTATTAACTACTATAGGATTATAGATAGATGCTTGATAAGTAGGTTCAAACGTAGTATTAGGTGTCAATATACTTGCCCACTTAACTTCTCCACGCATAAACTGCGTACCCTTATTAATATCACTCATATTTTATTCCTCCTGTTGTGATTGTTTGTGTAATATATCATAGTTCTTTCTCCAAGTCAAGGGGTTTTTATGAATCTTCAGAACCCCATAACTGAACCGCCAATATAGGAAAGCGGATACGTAGTGATATGTGATATAGTGAGGGCTAGATCGACTGACGTATGATTCATGTTTATACTTCCCTCAAGTACTCATTATAAATATCTCCTATAAATAAATCCAATGATTGAGCATCTAAAAATTTTAGAATATAATCACTGCCATCTAATCTTAGTTCATGTCCTAGTTTCATTTCATACAATGCACTAAGTATATTGTAATCTGATCCTAGTTTATGGTACTGATCTTTATTTAATATTATTTCTCTATCGTTTAACTTTATCATTATATCCTCACTATACACTAATTAAAATAAAAGTCAAGTTCTTTTTTTAATTAGTTTTAATTTTTTTCTCCATTTACTTTTTTTGTAAACCTCCATAGTTCCATCTGCATATCTAACTTCAAACAGCCCATTGTTTGCATGAAGAGATGAGATAGTATCTTTATTGACTTGATCTGCATACATTTTATGTACATCATACTCAGTCATTTTACCCACCACTCAGGTTTATCTCTGCCCTTTTCCCACTTAGCATAATGCTTTTCGTTTATACAATAATCTCTATACGCTTTTATAGGATCATCGTTCTTGTACTCATCAGGCATAGCTTGTGCTACTGGTGTCATATCATTTAGTTTTATATTGTCAGGTGCAGCATACAAAGGCAACGCAAGTTTAGATATACTTGCATGAACCTTACCATATCTAAATTTATATTCAGAACCTAACGCAAGAAAATGTTGATACAACCACTTATAATTTTCACTAGATTCTCTAGCCCATATAGTACAAGGATGATTCCAGTATGCTCTTTTGTATAAGCCTGTCTCATCTGCATATTCATCACCATCTAATTCTCGATGAGCAGTACACAACATCTGTGCTGTTTCCAATGGCATCTTCACTAACATCTTATCAGGCTGTGCTTGTGCTGATTTAATTGGACAATCATAAAAGTAAAATATATTCATACGTCTTCTATCTCATCTAATTCTAATTGTAATGTTGATCTACGTTCTTCAAATACAGATTCACAATCATAGAATGCACTCTCTAAATTGTGCTGTGCCTCTCGTACAGATTCTAACATATACTCCATGTCATTGTCAAGTCCTAATGTTTCTGCTAAACTACTTAGTTTACACATGATATCTCCAATAGGATAACTTAGTCCTTTAGCTTCTTTAGTGATCTCTCTAGATTCTATTATAGCATCGTCAAGTTTATCTATTTTGTTTTGTATAAGATTAGGTGTATTGAATACTCCATTCCATTTTGTTACAGACTTAAAATTAAATTTTCTATACTCATCTAGAGCTACGTCAACACCTTCAAACCCATCGAAGTCTCCGTAAAAACTTACAGGTTTTATGTATCTTGTTATGTCTTTATCTTTGTATGTAAATTTAACTGCACCTTTTTCTTTGATAGCAGTAATAACATCTAGTGTTGCTGTTGATATGTCAATCATTTTAATTTTCCTCCTTATTATATAACTCAATCAAATCCCAATCTACTTGACCATCCTCACCATAATCTGTACCATCATACGTGACTTTGTAATTAACTCCTTCATTTGTTGTGCCTGTAGATTCATCACCTTCTTTGGTAATACAAACTTCACAAATAGCTTCAACGATAGCCATGTATTCATCATCAGTAAATGGTTTATCAGTTTCGATTGTGAAGTTTCTAACATCTACAGTCTGCTCTGTTACAAAGTATTTATATTTAGTTTTCATTTTCCTTGCCCTCTATATTTTTTGTAGGTCTGTTTAGTTCTCTTTGGCATTGTAGAAGTGCCTACATTCCTTCGACCTTGCCAAGTCTTTTTACCACGTACCCCTGTCTTCGAGGTATGTTGTATGTTCTGTGTTGCTTTTCTCATGAATAAAATTCTCTCATTCTATTTACATAACTCATCGCAAACAAATCCCAAGATGCAGGTGAGTATTCTTTTTGTTGTGCTATCTCTAGCCCCTCCTCGTACCATCTCTCTTCTAGTTCTTGTTGTATTAAGTTGCTCATTTATTCCTCCTCACTTTGTATATGCCTGTCAACTTTTGTTTCTTAGGATGTTCAGATAACATAACTGATTCCCATATTTCTTTTTGAAGTCTAACAGATTCGTTCTTATCTGTCAAGCCCTGTATCTTTACATCATTTAATTTAGGCTTCCAAGTCTTGTGGTATTGTTTTATTTGATCACTCCAATACCACTCAACCATCGTACCATTATCATCGTACTCAAAGATAGGTTTATACATTAGCCCTCTCTTAAAGACTCAATCATATCTTTCAAACTTTCGATCTCAGATTTTAAATCTTCAATCTCACATTCAAGATTACTGTTTAAATCATTTGCATGTTGTATCGCAACATCATGATTACCATCAATCCTTTCGTCAATGTCTTGTATGTTGACATTTAAATCAGAAACAGGATCAGAATATTCAATCACCTCTTCAATGAAAGATTGTAATCCCGAAACTAACACATGTTCATTAGCTGTTTTTTCCATATAGCCCTCCTATTTAATTTTATATTAGTATTATAAGTTATATTTATAATAGATATATATTATAAATAATATTTATATTAATAAATATATTTATATATTATATAATATAATATCATTATAACATTTTTCGTTCTCCAAGTCAAGTGCTAGTTTTTATAAGGAACTAGCAAACCTTCCTCACTATGCGGCTAAAGTCAACAGATTTTTAGATGCCTGTCTAACTTTATCCTGCCTAGCAACCTGTATCGCAGCAATATTTTTCTGTGCTGTAGATTTAGTTGCCTCAGCATGAGTAGCCCAATGAGTCATTGTATTGTATACAGCCCATGCTGTGCTACCCAACGCTTTTCTCTCATCGTTAGTATACTGTGTCCATAGATTCATAAGAGTTCTATTCCTATAAACTTCAGGCTCTAACAGTAAACTATCTACTGTGCTAGTCATAGCCTTAACAGGAGTAACAAACTTACATCCCGCTACATCAGCAAAAGTCTTAAACGCTTGATTATCTGTAACAGATGTATTCTGCCATCTAATCCATCTTTCCGACTCATTCTGATATACATCAATAGCCTTTGACAACTTCCTAGCCGCATGATCCATGTTAAGTCCTGCAGTATGTCTCGCTTTAAACATTGCAAAACTATCTAGAAATACTTGCCCATTCAGGCATATCATTCTAACCGCACCTACTTCTACATGGAAACACCATGAGCCATCAAAACTATTCCTAGTTGAGATTTGCAATGCTGTCTCTTCCTTGCCTTGCCCGATTGAATGAGCAGGTAAAGTATAGACTGCATACGCTCTAGCACCATCGTGACTCACTTGTATATCTCTAGTGACTCCAGTTGTATCTAGATCAGAATTAGCAATGATTCTCTCTACAGTTCTAAATGCATCGGGATGCTGTGCAACCTCATAATTTTGCCCAACTATACCGACTGACTCATTGTTATCATCTCTGACTAGTACCTTTTTATTTGGTACAACTTGAATCTCATCATTAGCATCTATGTATTTAACTGGTCTTGTATAAACATTAAAACCTGCTGAACCATAGTCACCTAAGTCATTTAAAACATCATACGTATTATTTATTGATATTACATTAGTCATTATTTTTTACCTCACTTTTATTATTATTATTATTATTATTTTTGCTAACATCTTCTGCTAACTCCTTCCAATTTATATGATCATCTTCGAAAATTATATTATCAAAGTCTTCAAATAAATCTCTACCTTTCATATTTTTTCTCCTATATAATTTAACATATGCCTATTATGCATATCTAATTTTAAATGTCAAGTTTTTTTTATTTTATTTTATTTAGCACCTCCGATTTTAATCTTATTATTTCTTCATTTAAAAGTCTTATAACTTTTTCGAATTTATCTCGTTCTTCAACTGCATCATTTTTCTGATCTTGCATAGTTAAGAATGCCTTATAATAGCTATTCGCATCATACGCTCGATCTACAAATAACAATACACCACTCACAAACCCACCAAGATAGGCACAAATACCCAATATAAAACTAAACAGAGTATCATCCAATGCACCTAGCCCTATAATAGATATTATTCCTAAAAACATAAACAACATTATTCCAAATATTCTCATTTATTTTCCTCCTCATCTCTAATTTTTTCAAAGAACCATATAGAAAATTCTTGTCTAACAGTCCTTAAATAGTCATATCTACTACCAAAATCTAAAGTAACTCCTTCATCGTGGTATTCTGTTAAGTCTTCCATATCATCATGAATTTTTTGAGAGATTTTTTTATAGTCTCTTTCTAAAATTAATTCAGGCTGTTTTAAAACTCTAACATTCCATCTATTTAATTCAGCTATATAATCATCTAAATATCCTAAGTTATCGCTAATCATCATATTTTTTCTCCTCACTTAGTTCTAATATAACATCCCTGCAAGTTTCGCAGTATGTTCCCTCAGTTTCTACTGGTGTTCTACACCATACGCATTTTTCCATATTTTCTCCTAGTTTTTTTCTAATTATAATAATACCTCTGTATAATATTCTGCTAAATAATCTTTTACTTTTACCTCAAGCGTGTAATCTTTTGCTTTTGGAAAAATTCTTTTAACTTTTTCTAGTGCTTGATCGTGGCTCTTTGCCTTTAGTTGCACAACTACAATACCATCTTCTCTAGAAACACCAACATATACATTAAATAACATCATTTTTTTCTCCTATATTAAATTAAATAAGCAGTTTTAAATCTTGCTCAGGATATTTTTTTAACTTTTTAGATATGCTTTATCAGTCCACCCTTTACCAGAACGCACTCGCTCTGTTAGTTTACTATATAAATTCTCAGTTAAAGTTTCACTTAATAACACTAAATGTTTAGTATGAAAATTTTCATTATCTATGTCATTATTATATAGAGTGCTTATAAGTTCATGTTGCGTGATAATATCAAAAAGTATATTCCTTTCTTTTTCATCTGCACATGTAATTTCTATTTTATATTCTTTTCTTTTTTTCATTTTTATATTCCTATATTATTGTACATACTGTTTCTGCTTTTGCGTCTTCAGGTTAGATACACATCTAACGACAGTAAGCAGTTTTAAATCGTGCTTAGGATTTATTCTATTATCCATATTTTAAGACACTTGTAAAGCACTAATTAAATTATTTTCTTTCAGTACTTTTTTCATCCTCTGACCATGAGCAACATACGCCACTATTGGAACATCTTTATTCCAACAACTGCGACACGTTCCGCACTTGCCATCGTTCAAGTATGCCTTGCAAATCTCCGCAACTGTAGGTGTATCATCATAAGGAATTATAGTTGATGTATTCACACCTTCTATAATTTCACCATTTACACCATCACTTGAGAGCCTTACAACAACATTATCAAGCTTGTTTAGTTCCTCAATAACTGTTCTAAACTTCTTAAATTTGTGCATTCTTGTCGGTATCCAGTGCCTTGTCCAAGGTGTAGCCTTGCAAACTTCTAGAATCTTTTCAGCTAGTCTCAGATCATACATATCGCCACTATCGAACCATCTAAAATAACGATCATTATCTAATTCAGCCACCATATCAGCAACCCATTCATCACGTTTCCAGTCTTCTTTGTTATGGATGCGTGGTGCTTTTACATTTGGAAAATTATAATTTCCTGTTGTTGCATAACATCCCTTACATGCATCAACCAACTCACCATCTGAGCCTATCGATGCGGGGCAAGTATCTATTGCTTGAAGACTCCACGATCTACAAGGCATCTTGCCCGCTTTACTTAATTTAATCATTTTTATAACTCCCATTCATAATTTAAATTGGTAAATCCAACCATAAAAATTCCGCAAGCAATAGCTAAATCTTTAAAATCTCTATCATAATTAAAATAAAATTTTAGATTATGAAATTGCAAGTATAAATCTATAGCGTAATTTTTAACAATAATCTGACAACCATATATTTTTTCATCTGGTGTCTGATCTGGTAATTTTGTTATTTTAATCATCTTTGTTACTCCTCATAATTTGGCATTTCTGCATTTAAATAATAATTATCTACTATTTGATCTAATGTATCAAACATTTTTTTCTCCTATATTTTTCTGTTTCGCATGTCCGTTAAGACGCTCATCAGTATGGTTCATTCCATATACAGAATAATATGAGCAGTTTTAAATCTTGCTCAGGATTTTATATTAGCTAACTATTTTAAGTAACCTTCTAATTTGATTTTCATAAATTCTTAAAATTTCCTTACGTTCTCTCAATGTCATTTTCTTTAGATCATGTAAATCTACAGAAGTATAGAAAAAAGCATTATCTAAATTTTCATCGTTCATTAAATCATCATCAGTTTCTAGTAATCCCGATTGTTGTTCTAACCATATCGAGATCATACTTTCCAGTGCGATATTTACGTATTGTTTCGCTGTAAGTTTCCCTTCACCTTCTCTAGTTATCATTTTTATATTCTCCTATATTAAATAAAATGAGCAGTTTTAAATCTTGCTCAGGATTTTATACTAACCTCTGATTCTTCCGTAGCCGTTGGACTGTTGGAAATTGTTGTAAAATTGCCCTCGAATATCTTTCTTAATTTCATTTGAAAAACTGGATTTTAATTTCTCAACTTTTCTAAGAGATCGCCTCATCCTTCTAAGATCGTTAGGAGTAGCCCCGAATCTGTAGCAATCTTTTTGATGTTGGAAAACTCCGACAAGTAGCCACACGTTAGAACCATCTTTTCCGATCCCGTGCAAAACATAAAGATTCTTAAATTTATCTTTTGCTGTTTGCCCCTTCTGATACTTGCGGGCTTGTCCTTCTGTTTGAAGGTCTATACATTTCACGTATTGCATTTTTTTCTCCTATATTTGTTAAACATTAATACGTGAGATGCATTTTATAGAAGTAAATATAAATTGCAATACCTAGAATAAAAATAATTTTAAGGCAGCTATCACCACTAAAAAGAACCCATTAAAAGAATAGCCCTAGCAGCTAAATAGAGAGCCATACAGCCACAATATTTATATTTGAAAAGGTATTAAAAGGGAGGTTAGTGAATAACTCTCTAACGCTTTGATTTTATAAAGCTTTGTCTAGTCCTTGCTTAGTCTAAAGGAATAAATACTAGACATAACTAAACGGGGATTCTGTTTACTAGACAAGGGATCAGATGAAACTAGACAAATCTTTTTTAGTTTCTGGCGGGGCTTTGCTTAGTTTTGTTTAGTTTTGTTTAGCGGGGGGCAGGATGCACGGGTAGGGTGGTGGTGGTGTGTACTAAATCTTATACATTTTGAGCTAAAATAGATGTTTACTAGACAGGACCTTGGCGGTATCCCTGTGTAGTTTAGAAACCCTCACTATATATTATATATACTAGCCTCCCTCGGGGTACTATATCATTGTACAGAATAATCTCATACTTGTCAAGACCTTTTTAGTTTTTTTATTTCTTGACAAGATCGTATACTAGACCTATAATAAGCCTATGAGTTATCTTCCACAAACTACAGATAAAAAGAATAAGGTTCTTACGGAGAAACAACAATCTTTTCTGGACAATTTGATCCAGACAGGAGGTGATCCTAAGAAAGCAGCCGAGCTTGCAGGATACTCAGGCAATTATCATCAAGTTATAAAAAGTCTTAGACAAGAAGTGATTGAATTAGCCTCGGATGTACTAGCTCGTTCTGCCCCTCAAGCAGCTTTTAAGCTTGTAGACATCATGAATAGTGATGCACCTATACCACAAGTCAGCAATAAGCTGACGGCTGCCCAAACTATTTTGGATCGTGTAGGTGTGACTAAGAATGATAAATTAGATGTAACTCATACTGCTGCCGGAGGTATCTTTATACTTCCTGAAAAAGCACCTATTGAAGTAGAAGCACAGGATATAGAGTATGAAGAAACTGGAAGCCGACAATATAGCATGGCAGACCATAATGAAGAAGAGGAATAATGCCAAAAAGAAAAAAAACAACAACAAAGAAAAAGAAGTCCACAGTAAACAAGGCAGGTAACTATACTAAGCCGGGAATGCGTAAAAGACTTTTTGAAAAAATAAAAGCAGGAAGT
>TARA_R100000329_G_scaffold127705_1_pt1 | contig 14990 bp, 3 predicted proteins | sample TARA_R100000329 | Tara Oceans TARA_R100000329 (sample SAMEA2620783) | marine metagenome | biome: marine biome (ENVO:00000447); feature: surface water layer (ENVO:00002042); material: "saline water (ENVO:00002010), including plankton (ENVO:xxxxxxxx)" | depth 5 m | reverse complement strand
CCATAGCTTCTCTTATATTCATAAACTTATTGTAAAGTCTATGTAACGGAGCGTTTGTTAATGCCTCTGTTGTATTAAATATAGCTTCCCACATAGGGTTATCTATATCCGTTTTGTCCATGTGCTTAATAATATCGTCGTTGTACTCCCAGGTTTTTAACGCGCTATATAGTTTTCTAGCTTTAATACCTATAGGTGGAGACACATTAAGTCCTTCAACAATAACGTTACCCCAATCTGGATCAGTGTAAAATTTATCGTCAGTCATTTTATCACTCTCCTTCATGAATTTTATAATAACATTTTTAGCGGTAGACACTACCGCACCAGCAAGTCCAGAGCCGCGAAGTATACTATCTAACATACCGTTTGCTAGCTTTGCTTTTTTGTTTTCGTCTAGCTGATCTTCTTCGTCATCACTAAATAACGCCGCAAACAACGCCTGTTGTAAGCCGTAGAATATTAGGTTTTGAACACCTCCGTAATATATAATTTTAGATATATTAGCTCGCGCATCACCTCTACCGTTAACTAAATCCATTGCAGCTTTCTTCATAAGTCGATTGTACTGCATAGTTACGTTTTGGAAAGCAAGTATAACTTTACCTAATGGTGAGGCTTGCTGCTGAGATATCTTGTCTTCTCTCGTTGACTGCTGAGTTTCTTCCGCAATCTCTTGCATATCTTCATATGCCTTTGATTCTGCTTCAGCTTGCGTCATGCCTTGATCTAAGTAAGTATTAACTCTATTTCTATACATAGTGGCGCCACCAGTAGCAATAGCTAAACTATCTGCTATCTGTGTAGGTGTAAAGCCAAGTCTAAGCAAGTAAGCTATAGCGGACTTCATAGGATTCTTAGAATCCTTCATTTCGTTTAATAACTCTCTTGCATTAACGTCTGTTTGTATACCACCTCTTCTTTGCTTTAACCACGGCGAGTTGAATATCATGCTCACATCTTCCCAGTATTGTGGTTGATTAGCAAATGCAGCGGCTGCTTTAAGTGGATTATTATCGTGCCAATTTATAAAGTTGATATTAGATATCATCTGAAGCATAGCAGATCTTGCGTTGAAGAACATAGTAGCACCTACAGAACCATGTAACCAAGTCATCCAATTGCTTAGCAACCTGTCTTTACCTCTATTTCTAGTGCCACCATTCTCCATACGCCAAAGCATATCTTCTAAAGCTTCTCTAAACCTTGTTCCATATACGGCTTCAATTTTGTTTAGATTTTCTGGCGAAAATATAATGTCTTTATTGTTGATCCATTCTTGTAAGAAAACAGATCTAGCGTTTTCAAAAGAATCGTTAGCATCAGAGTTTACAGTGCCAGCTTCCCATGCATTACCAGGTTCTACAACCCCACCAGACGATTCAAGAGCACTAGCTATACCGTCTGCAAAAGCCAAAGCATTTGCGTCTGACTCAACAGCTTGTATAAGTTTAGCTTTATCCGCTTGTGATAAACCAGGTATATCAAAACCAGCTTTATCCCAATTGCGTATTCTTATAGCATCTTCAAGAGTGAACTCAGTCCCAGGTACAATATTTTTTAGTTTACTACTTATGCCTGTGGTTTTTCTAAGATCTCTTATCTCGTTAGCAACTACTTGCTTAACTCCATTAAGCTGCCTCGTTCCTTTTGAGAACGGGTCAAATAAGTTTTTCTTTAGCCAAGCATGATGTTTTTCACCAGTCCTACCCTTGCCCATAAAGTAATACATAAGACCAGCAAAATCATCTGCTGATGGAGGAACAAAGAATTTAAATCTACCTTTGTCTTTACCTCTCTTTCTAGCTTTAGCTGGCGAGAACCTTTTCTCTTTTCCTACACCCTTAGTTTCCTCCAACATTGTGTTGAAATCAGAATCTAATTCACTTTCAAAACCAGCAACGCTTTCGTCCATCATGTTAGATAAATCGGCTGCGCCGTCTAAGCTAAACTGCATCTTAGCTTGTCTTACCTTACTGTTGACATCGTGCTTGTCTAACAGCTCCTGAACAGCTTCGACATTTTGTAAAGCATCGTCTGCAAAAGCAATATCGTTATAACCTTGGTTAACTATATTCTCAAGTATCCATTGTGCTTTAGCTGCGCCAGTAGAATTACCTAAACCAACTATGTTTGCTGGTGGTAGGTTTAAACCTTGACCTTTTAAGAATTCAAATATAGCTTCTTGAGACTGCGGTGCTCTAGCCGTAAGAACAAATATGTTATCAGTACCGTATCGCTTAGCTAGGTCTTTGGCTTTTTCTAACAAAGGACCAGGTCTTCCATCAACGACTTTGTTAAATTCAGAGAAATCAAACTCATAACCTTGAGCCGCAAGTTCAACGTAGTCTCTAGCGTATTCTTCAGCGTTTAAAGATCCAGTAGTTCCATCGGGCTTGGTAAATAAAACTCTTGAGCTAGTAATAGCCAACGTATCATCGAAGTCTAATATGCTAGCGCCTTTAACATCATCTGAAGACATTGAAAAAGATGCGTTGTTAGCTACGCGTTTCATTTCAGCGTATGACATATCGCTTTCTATTAGATTAGATTTTTCAGATATAGCTTCTCTAATAGCGTTAATCTCGTTAATGTTATTTAATGTGCCAACTAGTTTAATAGCCAAAGACTCAGCTGCAACTAGGTCTGTGCCGTCATAATACGCATTGGCTACCTCAGACACAAGCTCGTTAAACTGTTCTCTAGTATCAACGTTATCCATGATAGCATCCATGTTATTGATAGCTCGCTCAGGCAATACCTGCCTAGCTCGCTCAACAACAGGTCCATGTTCACCGGCAATATTATTAAGAGCAATGTCAGACGCAATAACTCTATCTAAAGTCGCGCCAGACTCTATTTCTAAAATATCCTCTGCAACGCTTGGATCGTAAGCAACAAACCTTAAATACGCAGGCATACCCATGTTCCAACCAGGTGCATTACCAGTTTTACCCCATGCTTCATCTATTTCGTACCTTGCATCTTCGTTTAAAGCTGTTTGAGAATAATGCTTTCTTATAAGAGGAAAATCAGTATTAAAAGTTCCATTACGCATAGAGTTAAATACTGTTGTAGCCATTAGCATTAAAGCTAAATCATGTTCACCGTGTCTAGTTTTAGTTGTATTATACTGCTCGTTTAATTTAGCTTTTTCAGCTTCAATATTCTTTTTGTTTGGCTTAATACCCTGCTTTTCAAGAGACTCTTTAATAGCGTTGTCTACTTTATTCTGCATAGCCGCTGTACGGGCTTTAGACATTTTTTTAGAAGCTCCAACTATTAAACCCGCAGCGTCTGATTTATCCGCTCTAGTACCAGTAATATTTAAAGTTTCTGCTAACTGTATCTTTGCTGATTTAGTAACTCCTTTGAATCTTGTTTTACCTGGTGTTAAAGATATTGTCGTAAAGTTAGCCGCGCCCTTAACTATACCAGCAGATCTATTTGTTTGATCTTGAAGAGTAGTTGAAACAAATCTAAGTCTATTTTCTCTTTCTAACTGTATGTCTTTTTTAGTTGGCTGCTTATTTTCAGGATATTTTTCAGGATATCTTTGTTTTAAATCTTGGCGAATACTTGCGTCTGGCGCATTAACACGCTTATTCCACCCTTCAAACAACAAGTCAAAAGCCTTGTTAACCATAGCTGGGTCTGAAGTGGCTTGATCAGTCAAAAACTTTGTTGCTTCTGCTGCTATAGCTTTATGCCTTGCAACAGGATCTTTTATGTTTTTATGCTTGTTATGTATTGCTTTAATAGCTTTTTTATCTTTTACACCGAGCTCTTCAAATCTTCCATCAACAGCCGCGTCAAGCTTATTCATTAACGTAGCGTTAAATATAACACCCTTCCAATCTAAACCTTCAGGTGAATCTATTTTAATTCCTTCCCTAGATCTTCTTGCTTTTTCTTGAGCTACTACTTTTTTAACAGCATCAGAGTTTGCAAAGAAAGGGTTGTTGCTTTCGTTGTTTGTCAATAACGAGTTAACAAACATTTGGTTATCTAATGCGTTGTCTGGTAAAGTTTTAAGCCATTCTCTAGTTTGAGTTTCGTATTGTGCACGATCGCTAGCGTCGTTTCTATTAAAATTAAAATCTGATGGTAATCCAATTTTTTCAAAGTAATCTGCCCAGCTATCTGCATATATAACCTCCATAGTACGTTCAGAAGCAGCAAACTTCTGCATAAGCATTGGATCTTCATAAGCTTTACCTTCGTATACAGCTTCAATTTCAGCTTGAACAAAGCTAGCTACGTTAGGCATAAGTGAGTTAACGGCTCTCATAGGTATACCCACGCTGTCTGCCCATGCAGTAAGACCTTCAGCTGGATTCTGCTTGTAGTTAGGATTTTGTCTCAAGAAATCAACGAACTCCATTAGCATGCCGGTATTACCTTCATACGTAGAGTTTGAGGCTAGAGAATAAGATAGTTGGTTTTTACCATCACCAAACTCAGCTATAATGTCTGTAGGATGCGAATTGTTATTCTTAGCGTCAAGACGTAACTGTTGGTTACCAGCTAATGTAGAAACTTGACTTACAATTGCTTTTAATATAGAGTCATACGTTGTCTTTTTAGTATCATATCTACCGGTTTCTACAAACTTACCATCTTTCATAAAGCCCTCTACCCCAATAGCTTTCATTAACATCACCTCATCTAGGTTTGCTTTCTTATTAAATATACCAAGCCCTTGCGCGTCCATGCCTACATCACCCGCAGCTGTTGCGTCTGCAGTAGCACCTCTATAACCAGCGTCTTCAAACAAAGCGTCCAATAAAACCTGCTGTATACCAACGGCCTTACCATTACGGGTGTGCTGGTCTGGCATGTTGTTTAATATAGCTGTTGGATCAGCTGCTATTCTATTGATAATAGCGTTTCTTTCAATAGGCTTTAGTGTTATACCTGTTGGAATTTTTCTATGATCTACACCAAACTCTTTAGAGATAGCTTCTAGTATAGGGGATAGCGCACCAGTAAACTTAACGTCACTAACTTTAGATGGCGTCTTCATTTTAGGATTACCTCTCTTATCTAGTACTGGTTTACCGTCTTTAAGTACAGGTACTTTTTCAACACCTACAACTTCTGATTTAGTTCCCATAAAACCAGCAACATCGCTTATGTCAATATTAGATTTACTAGAAGTTTTTCTTATAACATCAACCGTTTCAGCGCTTAAACCTAAGTCTTCCCATACTTTACTAAGTTCATCTGGATCAACTTCTGTTTCAACTGCTCCACCAGTTACTCCTTCAGCACCAGCATCAACAAGCATGTCGCCAAACGTTGTTCCGCCTTCACCAGCGGGAGCGTCTAAAGAAACACCAGCATTAAGAGGGTTTTGTACCGCTGCCTTTTTTACATCTAGTATAGCAAATTTTATTGCAGGATTTTTCCCTGTCATCCAGCCAAACAAGCTTTCGTTTTTAGCTGGATCAAACTCTGTACCAAACTTTTCTGATAGTCTTTCTTTTACTCTTTGTACGAACTCAGCTCTTGCCCTAGGATTACTTAAAACGTTTTCAGGTACACCAAGTTGTCTAGCTTTTATGGCTATAAGAGCGTCTAATGTAGAATCATAAGCTATCTTTGTCCATGCGTCAGCATATCCTGGAGATCTTTGATATTCACTTAAGCTGTCAATCTTAGAACCGTCAGGTCTTAACAAAGTATTGTCGAACTCATCCATTAGATCTGGATTAGCAGACGCAGCATCGTCTACTGCTAAAGAAAAATTAGCGTCATCTCTAGCTTCCTTAGCCTCTTGCTTAGTTCTAATAGCATCAGCAGTTGTTTGTCTGCCTTTGTCTATTATTTTTCCTTTTGCTCCTTCACGATACATCTGCTCAAGACCTTTTTTACCAAGACGTATACCACCACCTATAGAGTTTACACTCTTATGGTATCCAGTAATAAAGTCTTTTAAGTCTTGCTTATTATCAAACCTTACCTCACGCATACCTAATTGTATCTGAGTCCCTCTGTAAAGTCTACCCATCTTATCTAAACCAGTGTCAGTAAAATTAGCATCTCCATTAGATAACATTTCAGACAGGATAACCATCTGTTCTTCACCAGTATCTCTGCCTTGTTTACGGTATGCATCTATTCGAGCCCAATAATCTCTTTCGGCTTTAGGAGTTTTAAAAACTACTTCGCCGTTATCTATCATGTCTGTTATATTATTACCAATAGCAGCTCTTACGCCTGGGTCTTGCTTAATAGTATTATATAAAATCGAGTGCTGCATTTCGTGAGAACCAGTAGTATAGTTACCGTCTTCAATTGCTTTTTCAGTATTAATAGCAATTTCAAAACGAACTAACTTACCAGCGTCGTCAACTATAGGTATATGCACACCAAAACCTAAAGACGCAGCCATTTTAGGTTGCACCTCAACAAACTCGTTAATCCTTCTTATGTTTTCTTCAGCAGCTTCTTTTTGCTCAACGGTAGCAGCGTCACTATCTACAACACGTTGTAAATCACTTAATGCCGTTGAAAAATCTTTTTTTAGATTCTTTTCTATTACGTGGCTAAATCCTACACTACTATATTCGTTAACACGAGACTCTACGCCACCGGCTCTTTTTGATAGATCGGCTTGACGCCTAGCTCTATCCATGTTTTTCTTATATGCTGCGTCAACTACGTTAGGCGGATATTTGTCTATTATCTTCTGCTTGTTCTTAGTAATCTCTTGAAACTCAGCTTCAGCTTTTTGCATAATAGCTTCACGAGCTTCTACGGTTAAGTCACTAGATTCTTTTGCTTCAAAGTATTCGTTTTTTAACTGCTCAGATCTTCTATCAATTTCAATTAGCTCTTTGGTTTCAGCATCTGTAAATACATCTACTCTCTTAACGTCAAGAGCTATTAACTTACCTTTTAACGCTACTATATCTAACAACTCTTGCTGTAGTTCTTCTGCTATCTGAGTGTTCTCTGCAGATTCAGGTCGCGATAAAACTTCGTCTAGTTTCTTTTGCGTTTCTTGTTCTAAGTAATTCTGTACAGATAACTCTCTCGTAGTCTCAATACTCATAAAAGGTGCTCGTGCTCTTTTAAAAGCACTAGGCACAGTCATCATACCTCCGATTAAAGCGCCGGTAACAAAAGACTCTTTTACACCGTCAAATAAATGTACGCCATCCTTTTGCGCAATCGCTATGTCAAAAAAGTTTTGGCCCATAGTTGCCGCAACTTCAGATCCACCTTCTTGAAGTATATTACCGCCACCTTTTAGTATGTGCTTAAGGTTTTTAGTTGTAAGAACTTCGTTTTTAAAGTAATGGCTAAAGCCATTTCTCATCTTACCAGCTGCGTCTACAATACTACCTTTGCTTAACGGTGAAGCAGCTCCTTTTAAAAGATCGTAAGTTAATTTTTCAGAGAAAGCTTCAACCGCGCCAGTACCTATAGACGTTAGTAGCATCTGCCCAAGACTATAATCAGCTCCATACAACTCATTCTCAAGTCTCATGCTTTCCCACTTAGTGCCCATAGAAGTAGCGCCCATAGTACCTAAAGATAAATACTCAGCAATTTTAGCTGCTCTAGCCGCACTCATTGTACGCGCTGCAACAGCGCCTCTAGTAGCTAAGCTACCTAAACCACTAGTAGCCATCATCAATGCTAGCTGCGGTGCTTGACCAGCCAAAGCTACCATAGCCCACTCACCAAAACCCTCGAGGCTATCAACGTTATCTAGACTTATTTGTTGTGTATGCTCTTGTCTTTCAGACTGCCAATCATCGATAGCATGTTGAACTCTTCTGTCTCCCCAAGCTGTTGTGCCATACCAGTCTTTTACTGCTTGGTAGTCTTCACCTAGCTCCCAGTTATTCCACATCGCAGTAGAAAGAGCAGCTCCTTCCATAACTACATCACCAACCATTCCACCTATACCTATAAGACCTTGACCTAGTTCTATAATACCGTCTGTAAGAGCTACCATAGATTGATAACCTACAGCGGTATTATCGTCAATTGAGTTTTTATACCAACCAAAATCTTGAAGATCAAGATCTAATTGATCTAGCTCGCCTTGCAATTTAATATTTAAATCTTGGTAAACTCTAACTGAATCTCTATATGATTTAACTTTTTTAGCAACTGAGTTATATACGTCTGTTATGCTTTTAGCTTTAGCTATTGCAGCGTCAACTTCTGCTTGAGTTGTGTATGTACCCGCTTGTATTTCAGCTAAAGCCTCGCTAGCAGTCTTGCCATCAAACCTTAACTCGTCAATTTCTTTTAAAGCAGATTCATAAAGATCTACTTGTCTTGCAAGTTCTTCAGAAACTTTTTGTTTTTGATTAACTACTTTTTTAGACTTCTCATCAAGCGCTTCCCACCTTTCTTCAGATTCTTTTTGAAACTTTAATTGAAAACCTTCCTTATCGTACATGTTATTAGCCTTGTCTTCTACATCGGCTATAACATTATCGTAAACCTCTTTACCAGCTAATTCCCTGTATTTAAAATCTTTAACAGCTGCAACCACGCTTGGGTGACTATATGAAGCTGTTGTATTATCAATAAGATCACCTACTGAAATATTGTTATCAGTAAGAAACTGTTTTAAGTCTTCAGAAAAATTAACCTCCCAGTTTTTTATATCATCTTTACTAAGATTATTTATCTCTTGTTTTAGTCCATAAGATAATCCTGGTAAACTTATTTTTAATCTTTCGGCTTGCTTTGTTTCTTCTTCTTGATTAGCCTGTACCTCTTTATCAATGCTATCTATAAGGTTAGATTTCCAAAGATTTTCAACGGCGTTATCTGCTACAGCAGACTCGTTGCTTTTACCTTCTAAAAACTCTTCTGTTATTTCATAACCTTTTAAAAGCTTACGTGTTGTAGTTGTAGTGCTAACAGTAGTTCCGACGGTGCTAGTGGCTCTGTAGGTACCTGTCGAACTTCTGTACTCAAAACCAGCGGCAATAGCTTCTGGATAATTTCTAAGATTACGCTCAACCCAGAACATTATATCGTCATCAAGTCTTCCTTTAGGATAACCGTTAGGATATTTTTCAGTCTTTAAGTCTTTGTTAACAACATCCCAGCCAAAAGAGTCTTCAAGCTCTTGTAAAGTGCTGTATTTACCACCGCTTATTGCAAGAGCAGCGTCATTCATTATTTGCAAATAAATTGCATCTTCTTTATCTCTATCCTCTACCCTCAATAAATCTTTACGCTCAGTGAGTTCTGACGCGTAAGATGTAGCGCCTCTAGTGGCTCTGTCATGCTGAGTAGTTGTAAGACCAGTGGCTTCTATGTTAGCTAAAGTACCACTGCCAAAATCTACTGCGTTATCTTTAAGCCATTTATTAAAAGAGTTTAACTTATCACCCTTAGTAAAACCTCCTATTTCAACATACCTTTCGTCGTCACCTATCTTCCCGTCTCCATTATAATCATAACCATACACCTCGCCTGTCTCCGTGTTCGATACTTTGATTTGCCCTGCGCCAAACAACTCCCAACCTGGATCACCAATACTCCTTGCCTCAGCCTTAAATCCGTATCGGCTAAAACTTTCCTTGTTGTTCATGTTATCAGCAGCGCCTTCGTTGTCTGTTCCTCCGTAAAACTTATCGTACTGTACAACGTTACTTGCCCCTTGCGCTTTACGCTCAGCATAGTCTTTATCGTCAGCGTCCTTCTTAACGCTTAGTATACCGTATATTTCTTTGAGTGTTTCTACAGTTTCATCATCTAAAAAAGGATCGTTTTCAAAATCAAAAACATGGCCTTTTTGATACGTTTTCTTTTTAATTCTATTCCTATCCGAAGGGTGTTTAGTAGGATCAATAGACTCTAATGTAACCGGCCCAGTTGCTACCATTCCACCCATGGCGTCAAGTTCAAAGTCGTACACGTTAAAGTCAGGGTTTTTACGGTTGAAGTCAGCTACTTTAACTTGATATTCTGTTTCTTCTTCACTGTCTTCTGTTAAGTTACCAGTGTTATTAAAATCATTATTACTATTACGAAGTTGTTCGTTTTGTAACTCTAACTGATTTGCAAGTTCTTCAGCTGTCTCTTGGTCTTCTAGGAAATTGCTAACCCACGAGCTATCTTCACTTCCTTTATTAGTTTCAAAAACCTGTTGCACTGCCCCATCTTCAGTCGTTCTAGTCCACCCTCCTCCAGCGAGATTTTCGTCATACGTCCAATCACTAAATCCTGTACCTAGGTCAGAATGATCACTCCACCAATCAGCATGCTCCATATCGTTAGCTTTCTGTATAGCTTCCCAACCTACAACATCAGGTTCTGGAGTAGGTGTAGTAGTGGTAGATTCTTCAGTAGCCTGTTCAGTTTGAAAACCAAACTCCGGAAACTTAGAGTTTATAATGTTATAATCTCCACCATAAGAAGGGTTATTGGCTGTATCTACGTACTCTTTTAGCACTCCCGGGTCATAATCAGCTAGTTCTGGAAACTTACTGTTTATAATTTCATAATCCCCGTTATAAGCAGGATTATTAGCCGTATCAACATACTCTTGTAATACTTCTTTTAAATCCATTTTTATCTACCCTTGTTGTATTCAATTTGTTTAGCAAGCGCTGTTTCGCCAGCCGTGTGCTTTTCTTTTTGCTTAGCAGTCATCCAAGCCGCTAGCTCTACCCTTGCCATTTCATATCCTTCAGGAGTTCTAAAGTACGCAAGTATATTTTCTTTAAGTGTCATGTCAAGATCTTTTTCGTCTTCACTTATAACTCCATCGTTATTAAGATCTCCATCTGCCGTTGCTGGTAATCTATTTTGAATATTTGGATTACTAAACTCTTCACTTGCTAAAAACTCTGTTGCAAAAGAATCGTAGCCAGTAAACGGGTCGTCCATGTATGACGCTATATTGTCTTCATTTATTTGGTTTAAGTTAGATTTAGCTAATCTTGCTTCATAACCTTTATCCCATGGTAATCCTGACATACCATGTTGTTGCACTTGATCTAAGCTTTCAAACCAAGCGGCTTCTCTTTCTACTGGCTTTATACCTTTAGTAATAATTTTATCAACCTCAGACTTAGTAACAGTTCTCACCTTGTTATCAGGTGGTATTTTAATATCAAATACAACACTACCGCTTTCGTCTATTCTCATAACTGCAGACCCATCGTTCTTTGACAACGCGGACATGATAGCCATGTTTTCCGTATCTCCTGTCATTAACACGCCCCAACCATGCTTATCATCTATTTCTTTAGCTTCCTTCATAATTTCTTTCCAACCCTCTAAAGACGTAGCTCTATTACCTTGTTTTTGCAAAAGCGTAGCGACTAAAGCTTTATCACCTGATCGTACGGCCGCTAAGTATTCTTCTTTAAACTTTGCTTCAGACTTTTGAAATTGATCGTATAATTCTGGAGAAGCCCAATCACCTCTTTCACCTTGAGCATCAAACGCAGCGTCCCAAGCAATGCCACTTAATTGTTCGAACTCTTGCTTTTCTTTACCTACCTCAAATACATCTTGACCAATGCTTTGAATTACTTCAGCTACGTTTTCTTTAGGTCTTATTTCTTTGCCAGCTTGCTGAACACGATCCATTACGTCTCCAGTCAACGCATAGTTTAATGTTCTACTTGCCGGTGCTTTTGTTCCCGTCGCCATGTTACTTGAAATTTTGTTTGTTCAACTCTTTCCACTCTTCAAAAGTAAGAATACCAGTTGCAGCGCCAGGTTCTAGTCCTCCCGCATACTCTTTATAAGCGTTAAAAAGAGTTCCACCTCCGTCTGTAGCTTTATTTTGCCATGAAGAATAATCTGTACCTCCACCACCTACACCACCTAAACCACTAAAACCTCCGGCTGCTCCAAAGTTCATTGCGCCAGAAGCTAAACCAGCCATACCGCTTGATATTTGATCTTGAGCGTTTGCTCTAGCTTGATTAGCGTTATAAAGATCTCCAGCAGCTAAGCCCATCAATGATTGAACCTTACCAAACTCGGCTTGTCTACTAATGAGATCACCTTCTCTTTCAAGCCCTTGTATTTTAGAAGCTTCTTCAGCGGCTAGCTTTTGATTAGCAGCTTCTTGAGTTCCAATAGTTGCAGCGGCTTTCTGTGCATCAAGAGCGCTTTGGTTTGCTAATGTTTGCGCTAGTGCTGCTATACCAGATCCACCAGCCGCTTGACGCATCTGTTGCATTATATTAGCTTGACTTTGCATCTGTTGATCTCTAGTAAATTCAGCTTCTTTTAAATTAACTGTAAGATCTTCCATGTTGTTTTCAAGGTTAAGATACGGATTACTTGTATCTAAACCTTGGAATAATTTTTTTTGTTTATCGAGTTCTATTCTAGCTTTATCGGCTGCTTCTCGTGCTCTTCGTGCATCGGCTTTACCTTTCTGCATCTGCATCAACCCACCTAATCCTTGTGCGATAGCACCTATAGCCATTATTGGTATCGGCATGAGTATATATTTTTAATTTTAATTTCTGAATAATTTAAGTAGAGCATAGTAATATAGTTACAGTTTATAGCATTTATTTACTACTCGCAAATACACCTGCATTAACAGCGTGTAGCTCTGATTGTGTTGCGGAGTTGTTTTTCAACTTCACGCTAGCGAAATATCCTAGAGGAGAACTTAGGTTAGCTTTGTTATCTTTTGAGAAGAAAATAAACTTACCAGTTAAATCTGAACTACTACCAGGAAAAGAATCTACAGCCCTAACGATCAGCACAGGCGATGTCAAAGGCGATGTTATTTCTACTATTACACCAATCTCTGTTATAGTGTCACTATTAACTAAAAAATCGTTTGTAGCGCCTTTCAAGTTGTTTGATGTAGATACGTAGTACGCAGTATCGCCAACTTGACAAGATGCATTTAAAGGTTGATTGTTAAATGTTAAAGTTACTAATGCCATTATGATGTCGTAATTAGTGTGTCAATATTAATAGGTAAAGATATATCAGCAGGTATAGAGTTAATATACAAGTATCCTGATATGGTGCACGTATCTGTTGATGCATTTACGTGATTTCCTTGCACATGTATTACATATATTTCTCCATTGGCGCTGGTTATAGTATCTGAAGCCGGGTCTTCTATAACCGTAAATCTATCACCATTGCTAACGCTTTGAGGTTCACTTACTCTTATTTCTTTACTACTTCTGTTTACTTGCGTTATTTTTACATAATCCCCTAAGCTGCTAGATATTCCAGCGCCTGTTAAAAACTTACCTTCAACAGTGCTTAAGCCAGGTATTTGATCTATATCGCGAAGTGTTATATCTACGCCGGAGCTAGCACCACCGGCTACAACTTCAAAACTACCATATAAATTACCTATAGTATTTTCAGCGTCATAGTTTGCTGCCGTAGTTGCAGTTGTGGTAAACGTCGGCGTGCCACTAGATCCCGTAAACGTTTTTGTAAACGGAAATATTTTACTAGAGTTAGTATCGAATCTTACGGTATCTTTAGCTGTAATACTGCTGGCCGCGCTAAGCGTAACTACTCTACCATCTACAGCTGTAACTGTAGTTCCGTGTGGTATACCGTTGCCGTTTTTAGGTATAGTTACATACATGCCAGGTTTAATTCGGGCATCTCTTTTCTCTATAACTAAAGAAGTAGAACTAGATATTGTTGTTTGGCATCTAGTTATGACAGTTGTATGAGTGACGCTGTCTTGCAATGCTTCTGATCTTGTTAAAGTTATTTTCAAAGCATCAGCTGTAAGATTATCAAAATCAGAAGCTGTTGTTGCAGACGGGAATAAAGTTAAAGTTCTAGTTCCAGTTTGAGTCATACTTAAATCACCTGCTTGCGATGGAACGTTTGAATTAAGTGTAGTCGTATTTCTTGGCGTTACAAACACATCGTACCTAGTGTCTGAAGTTACAGAAGGCAATCTAAATACATGCTCTTGAAAACCATTAGCTGGTATTGTAAAGTAGTTATAGCTAGGACTTGTTTGAAAATTTTTAAGCCCAAAATTAAAATTAGCTTTAGTTAGTGCTGCCGCAGACGTATCTAAGCTTAGAGCTTTTCTTAAGTTAAGTTGGTACTCTGCGCCAGGAGTACCTCTTACTGTTAAAACTTGATGGCCAGCGTTTCTAGTAAAAGAAGTAGGAGCTATAACATCTGATATTACTAAACCAGGTGGTTCGCCTGGTTCTACAATATCTACTTCTACTAAATTGAATTGATGGCCAAGATCGCAGTAATTAGCCGGATCCGGGTAGTTGACGCCAGTAGCATAGCTTTCATCGCCTTCCATGGGATTAAATCTTATTCTAATTACTGCCATAAAACAATCAACAGCAGTTTGTCCACTACCTTCTCTATAAAAATTTAGTGTTCGATTAGGATACATAGCGTATGGAATAGATCCATAAGGATGTGCATGCGGTTGTATGTCTTGTGCGTTAGTTTGCCATTGACCACCAGATCCAGCATCACTACCACCGTGCTCAAAGCTAAACGTGTAGTTGTCAAAGTCTGGCGGATTATCAAACGGGGCTTGGTAGCTTCCTGGATTTAAAGGATCTATTGGCACATGATTGTTAGCTCTACGAACAGCAAACTTACATGTGTTTATAATAGATGTTGGAGTACTAGGTTCTACTTCTCCAGATATTTGCCACATATAGTGACCATCTTGGGCGTAAGTATCCGCATTTAATAATGTTCTAGTTAAACCAGAAACACCAACACTCGACGTATCAAGACCATTTGCATCTTGCTGGCCTAAAGCATTCATTTGACTAGTACTAAACGTACTTGGATCTTGTAAAAATGTATAAGCTACTTGAGGGTTGTAAGGTAATTTAAGTCTATAGCAAACTTTTCTAGTAAGAGTGTATACTATAGGCGTGTCTGTGTTTTCGTCTATATCTATATTATAAGCTGTATCTACGTTTGGCGCTGTAATATTTGCAAAACTAACTCTGCATATTACTTTGTTGCTTTGAGTATTTAACGCGTTATCGTTAGTT
>TARA_R100000329_G_C7618701_1_pt1 | contig 15051 bp, 19 predicted proteins | sample TARA_R100000329 | Tara Oceans TARA_R100000329 (sample SAMEA2620783) | marine metagenome | biome: marine biome (ENVO:00000447); feature: surface water layer (ENVO:00002042); material: "saline water (ENVO:00002010), including plankton (ENVO:xxxxxxxx)" | depth 5 m | reverse complement strand
ATTTGTTGATGTTGAAATAGTGTGTCCCCATAAATAAAAATTAGCACCATAAACATTAGATGGGTGGTAAAATCGCAAATATCTTGTCTGAAACCTTCCAGACCATTGTGGTGTCCAATAAGATACACCACCACCTCCACCACCTGCTAAACTTGCACCATTTGTTATTTGAACATCATTACCTGCATCATTTGTAAAATATAAATTATTAGGAGTATCATTTTTAACCCAAATCTGCCCTCTAGCTCCACTATCTGCATTAGCAGAAGATTGCTCTTTAATTTTTATAGGTTGCTCAAATCTAGTTTCTGTATCTTTAAATAGCACTGTTTCTGAATCATCCATTAATATATTTATATTTGATCCATCTGAATATATAGCATCATTATTATTAATATCACCAAATCTAACATATCCCTGATCTACTTTTATATCACCTGTAGTGCTTACATCACCAGTAAAATCTGCTCCTGCTAAATTAGCTTTTAAATTTAATGCTGTTTGCTGTGCTGTAGATACAGGTTTATTAGCATCAGTAGTATTGTCTACATTATTTAAAGATAAACTAGTTTTTATTTCAGTAGCATCTTTACCCTCTAATCCATTAGATGTAAATACAGCTATATCACCATTAGCTACTGTAGCACTATCTATCTTAACTATATTAGTATTAGATATGCCTGTTATAGCTTCAGATTTTAAATTAAATATTTTTGATGCTTTTATATTAGAGTCTCTATCTTGAATTACTATTTTATAAGCTCCTAATGCTATATTATTAGGCACAGCCCATGCAAAAGATCCATTATTATCTGCATCATATAACTGATTATGTGCTGTCCCTGATGCTAAATTAGTAAATTTACTATTATTTTTAAAGACACAAATAATTACTCTACTTATATTGCCAGTGCTTGACCATGTAATATTAAATGATGAATCATTTACATTTATATCAGTAGTAGCATTTGTTATAGTTATAGATTTATTAGTAGCTACACTAAAAGTATTTGCAGATATAGCTGTATTACTGCCACTAGATACTTTTATTTTATAATCACTAGCTACAGCCTGATTAGTTGGTATTACATAATCATAATACTCACCTTTATAATTACTAATTATAGTAGATAATACACCACCTTTATCTAGCTCTATATTAAAACTTTCTAAAGATTCTGTTCTGTCCCATTTTACTCTTATAATTTCACCTTGATAAAAAGTTAATCCACTATCACTAGGATATAAATTACTTATAGCTTTGTCTTGTAATGTAAAAATACCACTAGATTGTGTAGTTAAGTTATGTGAAATTCTTATTCTATATGTAGTCCCTGCTGTTAAGCCTGTAGTATCCCAATCATACTCACCATCATTTGTAGTAGATGCTGTAAGTTGTATCCAATTAACACCACTATCTACTGAGTAAAATATACTTACATTTGATATTAGTCCTGATGTTCTCCATTGTATTTTTACAGTTTCACCTATGTCTATTATATCACTAGGATCAGGATTTAATATTTGTATATTGTTAGCTATTGTCATTATAATCCTAACTCTAATAAAGTTACTTTTAAATTTTGTATTTTTTTAGATATAGATGTTACTATAAAAGCTATATTATTAAGATTATCACCAAAATAATAATTTAATTTATCTAAATCACTATTTTCAAATGCTACAATATCACCACACTGCAATTTATAAAATTTAGGATTTATTAATGTTAGTGTAATTTCTGCTCTAGGTCTAGCATGTAACTGAGCATAATAATTTACATGACCTGCATCAACATCAAAAGTGTTACTAATTTTATTATCACTAACATTATATTTAACTATACCTTTTTCATTGTTAGTAGGTATATTTAACCCATTATAAACTACTCCATCATTACTAGTGTCTGAGTTTCTTACTAAAGCATCTAATTTTACATATTTAACATTTTCATTTGTATAACCGAATCCGAATTGATTTCTATACTCTGTCTCATGTTCTGAATTATAAATATAAACACTATCTTTTGCAGGGTGTGGATTTCTTGATACATTCCATTTTGTAATAACATTATCTGTCAATGCTATATTTATATTTTTATAATCATTTTCATTAATATTAAATACTACATCCTCTGATCCGTAGCTACTTTTAATAAATATGTATTTAGGAGTGTCATTTTCTTGTGTATAAATAAAGCCTCCTTCATATTGATACTGGTTTAATTTATCACTTAATGTAGTAGGTTCATTTATAGTGTCTCTTATATTCCATGAGTTTCTTAGTGTTAATAACTCATCATAATTTATAGGTGTAGTAGTTCCTATATCTGTATATCTATATAAAAGCTCTCTATGTGCTTCTAATATGCTAGTTATAGGATTATCAGCAGTAGATCCAGTAAATGTAGCTTTTATGCCATCTGCATTACTATATAAAATTTCCTCAGGAGGATCTGTGTATGTTCTTACCTCAAATTCATTTTCATCAGTTTTTACTGAGTGCTCTGCTATTATTATAATATCATATAATCTAAAATCAGCACTTATAGTCTCCCCATCAGGATTTTCATCATATACCTCTACTAATAACTCACCTGATTCTACACCTCTAGTTAAATCTATTAATCTATAATTAGCTGAATAATCTTGATCAGTTATACTAGCACTACCTGTTCCAAACCTTAGATTATATACTATTTCTCCATTCCATAATATTCTAACACCATTAACATCTATTGCATTAGCTGTTCTATTTATATTAAACCATTGAAATTTTACTAATAATTTACATTTTAACTCCTCATCATTAACATGAGATAAAGTGCCATCAGGCTTTTTAAATTCTACTTGTATTTTAGTAAATGCTGATCCAATAGTGTCCCCATCTTCATCTTCTCTAACTAAAGATGGGTATGATATCCTATCTGCTTGAGGTAATGAAAATCCTACATAAGATGAGTTACTCTCATCAAATAAATTAGCTATAGTATTTTCTGCTAAATATGATGAACCTTCTGTAATTTCTACATTTACAGGTCTTATAGCAAAACCTCTCCTAATACCTCTATCAGTCCATAAGTAATGAGCTCCATTATGATTACTAGTAGCCTGATCATAAATATGCTCTAGATGTGCTTCTGTGTTATCATTCCAAGCCTGTAAACTATATAAAGGTAAAAATTTATCATAAGCTTTATCATAATAATAAAGCATAGTCATTCTAGGAGTTAATCCAGTATCAGGATTATTATATGTATAATCCTGTGCATAATCTGATATTACATAAGGTGCTCTGTCATTTTTTAAAGTAAATGTTTCATTAGTATCTATTTCAACATTTATATCAGGTGCATGTAATACAGGTCTAAAAGCATTAAAATTATATCTATTACTATCTGTTATAATTTTTGCATCTATAGGAGAATAATTAGTGCATGAATTATCTGAGCATGATATTCTATCAGAGTATATACTAGGCTGAAATATTTGAGCATATTGTGAATATTTACCAAACACTAAAGGTATAGGTATATTATCACTAGTTTTTTTATGAATATCTATTTCATCAAATACATTTAAATTTATAGCATTTATAGTTACACTATTTATATCATGCTCTATAGATTTTATTTTACCTACGAATAACTCTAAGCAATTAGACAAGCTACTATTATTATTTAACTGGCTATATATTTTTAATTTTCTTCCTATATATTGATTATCTGTAGGATCTTTACTGTGTATAATTTGTGAAATCCATCTAGTATTACTATAATCTCTATACTCTTTATTAATAACTGTTATACTTACATTACCTGTTTTAGCTACTGATTTAAAAATATCTATAGATTGCTTTATACTAGGAGCATTAGATACTATTCCCATATAATCTACAGTATCTACTACAGTATCATGATAAGCTAAACCTGTGAAATTAGTTTCATCTTCATAATATAGCTGAAAAATCCAATTTTCTTGAAAATTACCAGTCTTTAAAGTATTATCATAATGTGCAGGAACTGTTAAAGCCATTATATTAGTCCTAATCTTCTACTATTTTCTATTTCAGGCACTATAACATCTCTTATAAAATCTGCATCTGACACAGGTGAGTGAAAATGTAGATTTACACCTCCTGCCTGTGCTGTTCCTGTGCCTCCTAATGGTGTAATATTTACTGACTCAGCACCATTTTCACCTGCTATAATCATAGTAGGCTCTGTAACTACCTCATTCATACCATCCTCAGCAAATTTAGGCACTAAAGACTCAAATAATATATTTACTGCTGTTGCACCTACAGCACCAGTAATTAATCCTAATAATCCTTTAGTAGAAATTTCTTTAGCTAACATTCCTGCTATTGCTTCCATTAAATAAGCTTTTATTACTTTTCTTATAGACTCTAAAATATTATCAGATGATGCACCTGTAGCTATAGCTGTTTCTAATCTTGCTACTCTTTTCTGTTCTTCTGATTGCTCTATTATTTTTGCCATTTCCTTCTCACCATCAGCTATAGTTTTAGTTTTAGCAGGTATTTTTTCTATCTTTTTTAAGTAACTATCTAAATTGTCATTTCTTTTAACTTCTACTACATTTAAATCATCTGTAGCCTGTAAAGCTTCAGCTAAAGCATCGGTTTGAGCATTTGAGTTATCTTCTACTGCTTGTGTATTAGATTCTAAATTAGTAGTAGCCTCATCTGCTGATCCTCCTATGTCTTTAAACCCTTTTACTACTTTAGTTGTAAATTCTGCTAGTCTCCTCATACCATCAATTAAAGGTAAAATTATAGGCATAAGAATCTCACCTATAGCCTCTGCTGTGTCTCCTAGTGCATTTTTCATCTGATCCATTTGACCTGAAAATGTCTTAGCCCCTTCACTAGCTTGACCTTCAAATAAATCTGCTAATATTTCAAGACCTTCTCCACTTTTTAACTGTTCAGCAGTTAGATCCTTCATTTCAGGGACTAACTCACCTAACTCTCCTGCCATACCTGATAAAGTTTTAGAGGTATTTCTTACAGCAGTCTCTAAAGTTTGCCCTGTAGCTTCAGCCATATCTAAGGCTATAGGTATTATTTCTTTTATTTGTGCCTCAGACATTCCTAGTGATGCTAGATATGCCTGTTGCTCTATTATAGCCTCATCACCAAATCTAGACACCTGCTGTAATGCTGATGCTTGATCTAATAATGCCTGTGATGTTTTACCTAAACCAGTAGCTAATTTTTTTTCTGCTTCTTCTTGTCTACCATAAGCATTAATAGAGGCTGTAATACCTGCTACTAATCCCTGAGCTGACATATAAGCTAATCCTATAGCTCCTATTTTTTTAGCTACAGATCCTAAATTTCTACTAGCTTTCTCTGTGCCTTTTGTTAATAATTGTATTACTACTTTATTTGCCATCTATAGCCTCTTTAATTTCACATTCTATAATAAAATAATCATCTACAAATTTTGCAGGTGTTAGCTCCATATTTTCATACATTGGTGTCCTTGTTTGTTTGCTAAATTGTATTGCTTTAATTAACACCTGATCCCTTTTATTATATAGATTAACTGGATTACAGAAAAATAAATGCTGATCATATAGTGCTCTACCTACTTTAAATCCTTCTTGTTTACTTTCATCATATAACCTTATTAATTCATTATGTATATCATCAATAGTTTGAAATTCTATAGGCTTTCTTAATGATGGACTAAGTGCTATATAAGGTAAATTATATGCACTATTAGGCTTAATTCCCTTACAAAAATACCAAGTATTAAGCCTTAATAGTATTTCATTTATTTTTTTTTTGCTTTATTTTTTATAATAAGTGGAAAGAGTTGTATAATGCCCTCAGCTCCTATGTCTGCTAATTCTTCATCAGTCATGCCAGTGCATAATTTCACTACTTTCCCTGCCCTCTCACATAGATTTTTATCTAATAATTTACTGTGTTCTAATAATAAATCATTAAATTTTAAATCCTCCCACACATTCATTTTTTTTAAAACTATTTCTTTAGTTTTAACTACCTTAGAGCCTTTTTTTATTTCCAGTGTTATTTTACTCATTATGCTGTCTTTATACTTATTACTGTAGTAGCTGTATCTACTCCATCATACATGCCTCTATAATTTACAGTTTGCTTCCATGAATCTGCTGTATTTACTGCTACATTTTCTATCATAGCATTAGGCACAGCTATTCCCACAGAAGATGTCCCTGCACATACTATAGCCTTTTTAGCACTGTCATTAAAATTTATAGCACCACTACTATTATCTCTTTTACATACAAAAGATCCTGTTACCTCATAAGGACTGATCACATATCCTACAGGTCTATCATTAGCTTTATCATATCCTGCTATATTTACAGATCTGCTAATATTTGCATTAAATTCAGACATTAAAACAGATTGAGCAGATATTGTTGTAGTAGACATATCCATAAAATTCAAAGGTGTTCCTGCTGTAGTTGTTAGAGATCCACCACTACTACCTAATGTAGCTACATTATCTACCTCTGTAGGATTGTAATTAGTAATAAAAGTAGCTGTTACTTTTAATGCTCCTGCATCTGAAAATCCATAACTAAAAGATAATCCTGTCATCATGCAAGATGTAAAAAATATATCCTTATTTAATGTAGCATCACTACTATCAGACTGTGCTCCTCCTTGCTGAATATATATAGTTACAGGAACTGCATTACTAGTCCCATGCTCATATTTTTTTACACTAGGACTAGATCCTAATAAAGCATTAGTCCCATCACCGTCTCCATACATAGCTAAACACATTCTATCTATTGCTGTAGGACTACCTAAAAACTCTAGAGATATTTCAAAGCTTTTTTTATCTTTAGCATGTTTAGCCTGATGTGTGCCCTGTGTTAATATTCCTGATTTTTGTGGTGCTACCTCTAAAGGTGCTGTAGCTTTTTCTGTAAAATTATAATTTGTGCAGTCTATAGTGTGCCATGTGCCACTATCAGCTACTGTAGGTGTTCCTAATGTTACCTCAGTTCCTATATTTACTATAGTATCTGCTTTAGTCTGAAATGTATTAGACATTATTATCTCCCTTTATTATTTAACATATAAATAATTACATTTAACATTTAAATCTATTATTTGTAATTCTTCATTATCTTCATTTTCATCATCTGACACAAAATACTCAATAGAATCAACATAGAGACCATACATATTGCCAAAAGATTTAATATTATCAGAAATGAGCTTTTTAAGCCTGTCAGTCCTTGCCTTAGCATATTGCTCTCCTTTTTCTGTGTGTCTCTCTTGTAGGTAATACCTTACTAATATAGAGTATTCTAACTCCTCTGATTGCTGTGAAAAATTTAATGTGTCTACAGATGTTACTGTAATTCTTATACTTTCATTTCCTGACTGTTTTTTATATTTAGAAGATATATAAACATTTTTAAAATAGTCATTTATAAAATCTCTTAATCTATCTTCTATTTTATTATATGTTATTTTAGAATAAGTTAAACTCATCTATATAATCCTACACTATAAGCATTAGTATTTGTTTCAGCTATATTATGATTTCTAACTACAATATCAAATTCATCACCTACATTCATTGTGTTACCACTAAATCTAGCATATAATCCATTACAAATCTCATCCATACCACCTGACACAGTTAATGTGTCTAAAGTTTCCCCATATAATTGATCATTACCAAATTTTTTAACTGAGCATATAGCTACACCATAAGCTCCCTGTGTAGTGCAAGTTAATTTAACTCTATCAAATCTTTCACCTCTCCACTCTCCCCATGTCTCTACTAATTTCATAGATCCAGTATTAACTATTTCTACTATATCACCTGAGGAGTCAGTCTTATCTACTTCAAAAGCTAATTTAATATGTCCATCATTTAATCTATCTACTATACCCGTTTTTTCTGTGTTAGTTACCTGATTATATAACTGCTCTGCATATTCTAAATCCTTAGTTTGTATCATGTATGATGCAGTTAATAAAGCATTAGCCCTTATTATACAGTAATCATATTCAGGATCTGATGCTATATCTAAATGAGCAGGAGGTATAGGTCTAGGAAATTTAGCATCTAGCAAACTACTTAACTCTTTAGCTCCATTTACTAACATTCTATTTACATAAGTTTTATAATCTTCACCTGTTTCAATTAATACATCATCATTAGGATTTCTAGATGCAGGTGAGAATAATATAAGCTGATCACTATAAGCATCATAATACCATTGATTATTCTCTGTTACTCTTACAGTTAAATGCACATTAGCACCATTTATAATAGATTTTGGTGTAGTTCCTAGCATACCTCTTTTTATTGTTAATGTATTAGTATCTATAGCCTCTATTTGCACCTGTTCAACAACTGTAATATCACCTGAAACATATTGCAATTTTATAAAGTCTCCTAATTGTAAACCTGAGGCATCACTTACAGCTAAAGTATTATAATTAATAGTGTCATTATCTATAATATTATCTAATAATGCCTGATTAGTTGTAGTAAGTGAGTTTCCACTAGTTCCAGATACTGCCACCTCTAATTTTTCACCATTAGAAAATAAATTAGTTATTAGTCCTGTATTATGTGCAATCCATACAGATCCAGTAATGTTATTAAAATCTCTAATTATTTCCTTACTATCATAAGAGTCTATATTAGGGATTATATCTTTTAAATCTCTTTGTGTAGCATATTTAAAATCACTTACAGCCATTTTTTACCCCTTCTAACATTAATAGTTTATTATTTTCTGCATCTTCTTTAGATGGAAATGTAGCAATATATTTACTATTTATATATAACTTAAAATCTCCACCTACTTGGATAATTTTAGCAGTATTATTATCCAAGCTTCTTTTTAACTTGAGCCCATAACTTATCATCTAATTTATTTTTAGAAGATGCTACTAAATAATCCATTAAAATTATTGCCATAGTTTTAATCATTTGCTCAGTAAATATTTTTTTTAATATTAATCCTAATATAGTAGGCATTAGTTTCTCCTATGTTTGTCTATTAATTGTAAAATATAAATTTTAATAAGTAAATATATAATCCAAATAGGTAAAGATATACCCATAATCATTAAAAAGTATTGTATATATATCATTTTTTAGGCTTCTTATCTTTACCCCAAATTAGATCACCATTACCTGAAACCATTTTTGAGTGTTTGTTTTGTATTCTTACAGATTTATCATCTAATATTATTTCTTTAGAGCTATCTTCCATCATGTGTGATATTAAATCCTTACAAATTTCTACTAATGGATCAGGCTTATCTGCACCTGATAAAGATGATAAAATAGTAATTAACGAAATAACAACAGAACTTACTACACCTGAAATAACTGCTAAAGATTCAGCCTCTAAGTGCATAGCTGAAAATATAAGTGCTAAAATACATAATAAAATAACTGGTAGTGCACCTAATGACACTACATACATAGCCTTATCTTTTAGTATTCTCTGTGCTAATAATCTCTCAGCTTTCTTTTTATTTATTTGCTGTTGGTTTAATTCAGGCATATATAGCTTGTCCCCATAATGTAGTTTTACCGTTTATTATTTCTACTACCTCTACTTTAAAATCACCATTTTTAAAAAAATCAACAATAGCAAAAGCATGATTCCAATTATGTAAATTACCTTTTAACCATTTATTTTTCTCACTACTCATATCTTTTAAACACCCTAAGCTCCATGCTGACTGTGTGCCACCTAATCCTGTCTCTGTAAATCGTTGTAAATCATGTGTATGACCATACATTATATTTTCTTTATATGATCCTAAATGTTTTTTAGCATGATGTATAGGCACATAATCACCATGTGTAAAATTAAGCTTACCTATTTTTAGCTTTTTTGTGCTAACATATTTCCAGTATTTATATCCTCTAGATTTTAAATTTAATGCTATTTCTGTTTTATATTGTGGTAAATATGGGTGTTTTGTTACCCAATTATCTAACCACAGCTCATGATTTCCCTGTATAAAATGTCGCTCATTACATTGTATTTTATCTAATTCTTTATCTATTAAATCCATTCCATCATTAACTAATTTAACTTCTTTATCTAGCATAGGTATTAACATCTCTAATGGTGGCTTCTCTCTATCTCTCCAATAATGTTTACTAAATAGCTCCCATTCTCCAGTGTCTCCTAAGTCTATATATATATCAGGCTTTACTACATTTATAGCCTGACATAGTATAGAAAATGCTTTTTTATCATGGACTGGTATATGTTTATCAGGAGTTACTAAAGCTCTTTTTATCAATCTAATTCCTTATTAATTTTAATAGCTATGTAAACTAAAGTAGCTAGTGATGCTAAAGCACTCATAATAGGAGGCACATACTCAGTCCAGTGTAGAGCACTTGTAACTATTCCTATTCCTGCTGTCCTTAAAGTGTCTACCAATTTTGTGCCTTTACTATATTTGATAATTCTATAGCTCTATTAGGTGTCTGCTTTGCCCATTTACTATCTAACATTTCAGCAGATGCCTTATCCCATCTTTTAGCCTCTAAATGTGCTATAGCTTTTTTAAACATACTAAACCCATTTACACCTAACTGATAACAACAGTTATAAACTACATCCTGCACAGGCTCAGGCATATATTTCATCCATTCAAATTTTTTATTTACATCTTTAACTAACTTAGCTAACTTTCTCTCTAATATAATATCAGCTATATCCTGATCTAATTTTAAATCTTTAATAGCAAATCCATAGCCTATAGTCAATACTTGAGCTGAGCATAAATAAGCTGTAGACCTAAATCCTTCATGTTTTTTTATATCTTCTATTAATTTATTCATTATGGAGTCCCTCCTGATTGAAATGTATTAGATTGCCTAGCTGTAGGATTTACAGCCTTAGCACCAGTGTTATTTGATCTATTATATCTATTAATAGGACTATTAGGTGTATCATTTACAATAGGACTTAAATTGTTTCCGTTATATTTATAATAAAAAGAACCAGTCCCATAAATATTAGCAGTATTATTTTTTACGTGCATTTCACCATTTATAAAAAATGGAATCCATGATGATAATCCTGAATATTTATATATAGAACTAGACTGGTTATAATTACCACTATCACTAGATAAATTAAAAGGTGTTCCTGAATTATATATGGCTGTAATATTAGATTGATCTAGTGCTCCATTCCATACACAAAACTCATCAAATCTAGTAGGAGCACCTGAATCTGTGTTATTTGATATTAAATTATCCTGACTATTACTAAATAAACTATTACCTGCTAATCCTGTATATACCTGCCTATTAACTGCTACACTAGGATTAGGTCTGTAAACTTCTGAAATGGTATGAGTTAGAGCTAAAACACCATTTAAATATATTTTAAATTCAGACTCATCATAAGTAACTATTAAATTAAACCAATCATATATAATATTAGGCATATTATAATTAGTCTCTAAATCTTGATAGGTTATTAAAGAATTATTTTCTCCTGCACTAGTTCCTGCTTTAGTTAAACCTACATACAGAGATGATCCTGCATCAAATATAATTAAATGAAAATAATTAGCATTTTGATCTAAAATAGATCCATTAAAACCCTTTCTAAATGATGCTGATCCTGAGCTATCTTTAACACCGTATGAGTAAGGTCTAAAAAATCCTCCTATTGACTTGATCCATACACTGCAAGTATGCTGATTATTAGTTAAATGATCACTATTGCTAGTAATATAAGGTAAAAATCCCATTCCTCCTAATTCATTACTAAAACTATAATCATTAGAAAAACTTACAGCAGTAGCTGTAGATATATTTGTCAATGATGCTGAATTACTCATTAAATTATCTTGTGCATCCTCTGCTGTTACATATATATCATAGCTAGTATTTGCTGATAAACCAGTAAAATTTATATTTACTAAAGTAGTAGATGTTACATTTAAAACACTAGAACTATCTGCTACTGTAACAGATCCATAATTACTACCTGCCTTAACTTGTGCTGATGTAGGAGCTGTAGATCCATTAGGAACTGCTATGCCATACACATTACCTAGCTCATTTATTTGGCATAAAATTCTAATAACTGTATCAGATGGAGTAGAGTGTAAATATATAGAATTACCAAACTGATCAGGTATAAATTCAGGTGCTACTGTATCATTATTATCAGTGTCTCCAGTATTATCATTATCATCATTTGTTAGTGTAGTTGCAGTTAATTGACTATATAAAATAGTAGAAATATTATCTTGATCATCTTGTATAGCTAAATATAAATCATAACTAGTGCCTACAGTTAATCCTTCAAATATTATATTATTTTGACTAACTGATGTAACATCTATAACTTTTACTAAATTATCAGCTAAACTAACATCACCACTATCAGTCCCTGCTATTACTTGATTTACAGATGGCTCTGTAGCATCATTAGGCAATAATACAGCATGAGCTGTGCCATTTTCATTCATAGAAAAACTATATATTATATGATTTTCACCTACTTCATTTATAGATATATCACTCAATAACACAGGAGGTGTAGTATCACTACTAGGATCATAATTAACTCCTACCCAGTTTTTAATACCATCATTAATAGATGATCCTGCAAAATATCTTTTTAATCTATCATTTAATGATAAAATACTATCACCTTGATTAGTTCCTGCTGTTCCTGCTTCATTATACAGTGCATCATTTAATGATCCTTTATTTAATGGAAATTTTAAATTTAAATAATCTTTTACCTGACCATTTAAATCATTTTCATTAGATGTGTCATGGTCAAATCCTGTTTTTAATTTGTCATTTATTGACATAAACCTCCTTATAATTAAGGGGAGGCACTAAACCTCCCCCAAATTAACACACATTAACTATTACGAAACATCATGAGTAATTAATACACCATGAGAGTCCTGTCCTTCACCTACACCATAGTATCCTCTACCTACAATATGGAAACCTCCAACTACTGCATCTCTTTCAGTTTCTATATTAACTAAGCCCTGACTACCTATAGCACAAACTATAGCACCTTTAGCAAACATGCCTGATGGATTGTCATTACTACCATCTTCTATTACACCTTCAGAATGATATACACCTGTCAATCCAATTTGTGTTACAAATCCTGTAGAGGCAAACTCCTCAGCAGGTGTAGTGTTACTAAATCCAGTTACAGCAGATGTATCTAACAATAATGGTCTCAAACCTTTACCACCATATATACCTTTAGCATTTGAAACAAAACTAAAAGGAGCTATACCTCCTGCACTTTTAATCATTCTCATAGCATCAAATAAATGTGTTAAAGTTATTTGAGTTGATGCTCCTCCTTGTGTTTGGCTAAAATCAGCAAATAAAGCACATACATCTAAATCAAATTTTTGAGCTACTGCATTACCCATAATAGCTCCTAAATCTGCACCTACATTAGCACCTCCAAAATATGCTACATCTGCTACTGTAGTATGTGTAGACTTTTGATCTATTTTAACCTGTCTATCTGATGCTGTTATTTTTCTCATTGTAGATTTACCTGACTCAGTTCCGTCTACTTGTCCACTTGTTATCTGTGGATAAATAGGAAAATTAACTACAGCATTACCCTGAGTTGCTTGTGAAGATGTTATTAAAGGTAATGTTACATTAACATTCTGAAACTTAAAAACAGCTTCACCCTTCATTACTCCCATAGCCTTATCTATACTACTTGCATCTGTAAAATCTGACATTTCTACTCACTTTCTTTTTTTAATTGTTCAAAGTCTACTCCTGTAAACATTAATTTTCTAGATTTGATTTTTCTGCCTAATTTATTAGTAGTAGCTCTATCTTCCATTTCATCTATAATTACATCATAGTCTACCTGTTGATCTTTATAAAATCCTACAGCCTCACCTTCAGGTGTAACACCCTGTGATAATGTATCATCTTCATTTAAATCTAGACCAAAAGGCTTAAACCCTGATTTTATTTTCTTTATTTTAGCCACTATTTATCACTAGGTGTAAATACATTAAAAATACTGTTCTTTTTTTTGTATTCTTTATATCCTTCAGGATTATTTAATGCCAAATCATCAGGATTATCATACCCACCAAATCTACCTGCATTTTTATTATTTACTGGTGCAGGTTTATTAACATTTAAATCATTCACTATATTTTTTAAAATATTTATAGGAATGTCAGCAGACATATAATTTTCTCTTATATTTTCAGGCAATTTATTTAAGTAATCTGCTCTAACTGTAGACTTAATATCATTATATTTAGCCTCAAATGCTTGAGCTTTCTCATATTTAGACTTATATTCATTAGCTAAATCTTGATATTTCTCCTGAGTTTCCAAATCTTTTAATTTTTGGATCTCATTATTTTTTTCTAGCTTTGCTAATTTTGCTTCTGTTGCCTGTGCTCTCTGTCTATACTTTTTGCTTTCTGCAATAGCAGTTGCCATGTCCTGAGCAGTATATGTAGCATCTGCACTCTTACTATTAGGTGTAACCTCTTGCTCTGTGTCTTGAGCTTTATTTTCTTCAGACATTACTGTCTCCTTATTTTGTTTTATTTAAAATGTCATATAATATATGTATCAGACTGAGAGGATAAAGTAAAGAGCCTAACATTATCCCCACTATATCAGTCTGACCTGTCCTAAGGATATTTCTCTGCTCACTTGATAAAACCCAAGTAAACAAACATCCTACATAACCTGTAAGATAAATCCATAATAAAGCCTTCATAACTTTACCTTTATTTTCTGCTTTTTTTTATAATACTTATCAGCTTTCTGCTTTGTTAATTTTTCTATCTGCTTATTAACATATTTAGCTAGTGTATTAGCTAAAGGCTTTTTTTTAGATGTTATTTCTCTACCATTTTTAGCATTATGCTTTACTCTCTCTGCAAATGCTCCCTCCCATCCTATACTAACACCATTATTATCTACTTCTCTTACTTGTAAATCTCTTAACATATCACCAGTTAATGTTA
>TARA_R100000329_G_scaffold33165_1_pt1 | contig 15063 bp, 17 predicted proteins | sample TARA_R100000329 | Tara Oceans TARA_R100000329 (sample SAMEA2620783) | marine metagenome | biome: marine biome (ENVO:00000447); feature: surface water layer (ENVO:00002042); material: "saline water (ENVO:00002010), including plankton (ENVO:xxxxxxxx)" | depth 5 m | reverse complement strand
ACAAGGCTATCGCATGGTCGATTATAGCTTTACAGGCAAGCACCTTAATTTGATGGCCGAAGCGTACAAACAGGTGTTAGAAGGTCGAAAAATAGCGCTTTACGACAATTATGAGATTGAGCTGGAAAAAGACCTATCCAAGCTGCAAATCGTTGAGAAAGCTTATGGCTACCGCTTAGAGGCTACGCGAGATGCACAAGGTCATGCTGATGTTGCAACAGCATTAGTACTTACTTTACCGACCGCTGTGGATTACGTCGGTATCGATTGGAACGCTTATCAATTAAGAGATGATGACCCATTGATTATGGACGCTGGCGCGCCGTTAACAAAAGAAGAATTAGAAGATGCGCCAGAGGATCTTCGGCAGATTATGGAGGATGCTGACGATATCGGTGTAAACTGGCATGATGATAGACGTTTTAATTTTGATTTTTAAGGATTTGTCATGCCTAGTTTGGAAAGAATCCGACTTCGGTTTCAAGATGCTTTAAATATTAAAGTTAAAGAAGACCAGTGGTCGAATCTATATGAATTCATTTTGATAGTTGGTGATGATATTTCGTTTACGCCGAAACGCAAACCTAAACCAACAGACATTATTCCAGGCGCATCAAAGGTCGAGATTTTGCGCAAACGAGTAGAGAATGGAGATGATATGTGGTCGGACAAGGATGCTAAGATCAATTTGGAGTAACTATGTCGTGGGTTATGCGAAGTCGGCAATACTATTGTGTGATTCAATATTTAATTGGGGATGTAATTTATGAGGGTAAAAGTGAAGCTGCTTGTGCCGCAGCATTAGAACCTGGAACTGTTTATGGCGTGGGTGTAACGAAAGACTACGCCAAAGAGCAAGCAGTTAGGCGCGCAGCGGAAGCGAAAGCCTTGAGTGATAAACATGATTTCATTTGAAAAGTTGGTTGCTTTTGTAGTAGTAGCGTTAGCTATTGGTCTTCTTTTTTTCTTAGTATCAAATGTTTTTGAAGACTGACGAAGTTAAAATCTTCAATGACGATTGTCGAAATGTCTTTCCACAATTAAAAGACATTGCGTTGGTGGTTACTTCACCACCTTACAATCAATTAGGAAAAAGATTTCCAAAGAATACTAGCAATCATAAAATCTCAATTCATAACTTTGCGGCTAAAGCAAGATCCGCTTATTTTGATGATAGAGATGAAAAAACATATGCGGAGTTTATTACAGATTGCTTCGTTCAATGTAGAGAATGTTGTAACTGGGATGCTTCGTTAGTAGTCAATCACAAGTGTCGTTGGCGTAAACGGCAATTGTTACATCCTATTGATTTAATTAGAACGTTTGAGCCATCTTGGTATTTAAGACAGGAAGTTATTTGGGCAAGAAAAGGATCAACAGCTTTTCAAGCTAAAATGTTTGCCCCCAGCGACGAGCGGTTGTATTGGTGTACAGCAAACAATTATTACCCACCAAAAGGCCAACGAACAAACAATCCTACTTTTTGTTGGAATCAGGAAGCGGCAAAATTTCTGTCGGTTTGGGATGTTTCTCAATACGAAAGAGATTCAAGAAACAACCACCCATGCCCAATGCCTGAAGAGATTGCTAAACGATTGATTATTGGTTTAAGTAAACCGGGAGATGTTGTACTTGATCCGTTTATGGGATCAGGAGTGACATTAAAAGTAGCTCGCGATCTTGGTCGTAAAGCGATTGGGATTGATACTGAAAAAGAATATTGTGAATTAGCGAAAGAGATATTGGGATTATGAGAATTCTAATTGCTTTGCTGTTTCTAGCTTCGTCGGCATTTGCACAAGAGCCTTTGCAATTAAAAATTTCGGGGGCTACGGAAGCTTACGTTGGCGATAAGGTTGTCTTGACGGTAAATGGTTTACCCGAGGTCGATACTACGCAAACAATAGATGAGGCGCTTCAATGGACTAAGCATCTGAATTTTGTTCATTCTTCACCAGATACTGGACTTACTGTTGTTGAACCACAATTAATTGTTCGTCTAACAGAAGATCGTGTTTTTGTGTTGCAGATTGTTGTAATGACAACAATAGATGGCACTGTTGTAGTAGTAGGTGATTACAACCAAGAACCATTTCAAGTAGCACTGCATCGAATTGAATTTGTACATAAAGAGCCGCCACCGGATACTGGATTAATTGTTAGTTCAACAATTAATAAATCGCAGAGCCCAGTTCAAGTTGTTGAAGGCGCTCAAGTACTGTATACGTTCTTAGTAAAAACTAAGGGTGATCGTCCAGTTAAAGATATTGCGTATGAATCAAGCACAGGATTAACTTTAATTGGTCCGAATGGCGACATTAATGAAAATGGATTGTTGGACGTTTCTGAGGCTTGGGAGTATTCAGCATTAGCTTTAGCTAAAAAAGGAACAGTTACCGATACAACTAAGTTTTCAGGCAATGTCGGTAAATACGAAGCGCGGGGATCAGTAGAATCGACATATACAACAACAGATGCTCCACCTGACCCAACTCCTGATCCAACTCCTGATCCTGATGTAGAAGAAGGTCCGCGATGGATTTTAGTTGTTCATGAAGTACAAGACGGTGATCCAGCGTTCCAAAATTTATTAGCTGATTTTAGAGAAGTAAATAATAAGGATGATGCGGATCACACTTTAGTTATTGTTGACGATGATATTAATGAAGCAGATGGTGGAGTGCCTGATTGGTATAAACCGTATGCTGAATTATTGGATGAACGAAATCAAAAGCTACCAGCAATTGTAATTACAGATGATCAAGGCAAACTAATCAAAGTTGGTGATTTGCCGAAATCTGTAGATGAATACAAAGAACTTATTAAATCGACGGGTGGTTGATATGGATAAAATGAATGTCGATTTTGAAGTAGAAGCACAAGAATGCAATAAAGGCATGGGGTTGGTTGAATTACCATCTAATCATGTCTTTGGTGATTCGAGCCCTATTTTTGAAGAAGTGTTTCGCGAAAAAGTCATTCCAAGAAATGAATGGGATGCAATGTATGACGAGATTCAGCCTAATTATTCTCGCATGAAGACGTGGCAGTACAATCAAAGAAATGAAGGTACGTGTACTGCAAACGCAATGGGCGGAACAATGTCGTATGCATACAATCGGCAATTTGGATTGTCGGTAGCTCCTTGTCCGACCACGATGTATCGGCATTGTGGCAGATCAGCAAATAGCGGATCGAGTACAGTATGCATTCTTAAAAGAGCTAGAGATCATGGAACGTTATTGATTGACCATGAACAATCAAAAGATTTGCTTAGGCAATTAAAGTTAGATCCTACTCATGTTGCACCAGCTACTGGTTGGAACGCACATATACCTAGAGGCTCGATGGAAGAAACAGCGATACATTTTAGAATTGATGAGTTTTACGAGATCTCCACAATAGATGGCTTCTTTTCAGCGTTGTTGCATGGATTTGGTATTCTTTATGGAAGATCAGGTCATGCCATTCATGGAGTTGATATTGTTAAACGCTCTGGAAAGTGGACTTGTAAGTATGACAATTCGTGGGGAAATTGGGGTGATAATGGTTTTGGGTATGATTCTATTGATTATTTAAGACGTACTAATGCATCACGTTACGGTGCTTTTGCTGTACAGACAATGGTATCGCCTAAAGGATTAGGGGATGTAATTAATGCACCTGTTCCGCAGGTGTAATTGTTCGTTACTTTAATGGAGTGTGTAGAGATGAAACGGATTTTGATGCTATTTATGATTTGTTTGGCAGTGCTGGTCATGAATTCAACCAGCTATGCAGAACTATGTTGCAAGAAGCTTACTTGTAAGCTTTGTGTAGTTGAACTACGAGTTATTAAGTTGTGCAATATTGAGCGAGAGAAGCGTGGCATCGCTCCTGTTAAACGATTGAAAGCTTTAGTAGACAATTGTCGCCAGCATAGCGCGGAACAATGCAAGAGAAAGCGAATGTTCCATGGTAATTTAAAAGGTGCTTCTTGTGAGAACGTTGCTGTAGGACAAGAGACGGCAGATCAAGTCGTTCGTGCTTGGATGAATAGCTCAGGGCATCGAGCAAATATTCTAAATCGTCGCTGGAAATTCATTGGTTATGGTAAATGTCAAAAGTACCATACCATGCAATGTAAATAAGGTGATTTATGCATATGTTAATTTTACTGGTTCTGGCGCTCCAATTACCAAAGCCAGAACCAGTCCTGCCAAAACCTCAAGCTGTTGTGGTTGTAGCTGGTCCAGAACGCAAGGTTACTTCTGATTTAAAAGAAGCAACTGATGATTTGTGTGCTTGGTTGGATTCTTCTGTGCAAGATGACAACACAATAAAACGAGATGGTTGGTATCGCTATTTAAAATTAAATCGTTTAAAAAAACAAATTGCAGATGGTACGGTGCCGATTGCAGATATTGAAGAAACTAAGAGACGATTGGAGCGCTCTTATCCTGCATTAGAGTTACCACCATTTGAACGTTTTCGTAAGGAACTAGATATCTGGCTGAATTCAAGTATTCAGCCGTTGTCTAATCCATCAAGACGTGGATGGCGTATGATTAGAAATGGCTCGACTTGAAACGCATCGCGATCAACGTGACGTTGATGCTTTTCGCTAGTTAGCGACTATTTTTAAGGGATTAAAAAGGTGCATAAAATGAATTTCGCTCAAAGGATACATGACGAGTATTTGGACGAGGAAATGCGAGCGATTCCAGAGATCATTTTAATCATTTCAACTATGATTCAGTTGATCGGTCCAATTATGGATTTGTGTGATGAATTGGATGGGTCAACTGAGTCGATGAAGAAGTTTGCAGATGGGCTAAAAGAAGATACCTTGAGAGGTAAAATTAGGCGTCGATTAGCTCGTCGTGTTGTTCGAAAGGAATTAGGATCGGACATCTACAATCAAATCAATGGTGATAAAATTGTTGAAGCATTAATTAATGCTTCAGCAGATTATCCCGATCTTGCCAGCGAAGCTTACGTATCGTCGCTATGATTTGCCCGATCTGTGGGGGCAAATTGATGGAAATTCGAACAAAGTTAGTTTGTTCGAAATGCCATCAAATCATTGAAACCTGTTGTGATGGTGGAGAATTTTGTAAAAAATCTCCAAAAAAACAACAGAATCCTCTTGCAAAAGACCGAAATGGTATATATGATGGGGGTACACAAGAGGAAACCACCTAACCAAACCAAATAGAAAGGATTCTTAAATGAGTAATCAAGCACCTGCCAACATTGAAGCTGCTTACCAAGAGGTTGAGGGCACCATTAAAGGATTGGCTATCAAGTATGCCCAAAAAAAGGGTATTGCTTTTGAGGAGGCAATCAGCGTGTGCCATGAAGGTTTCATGCAGGCTTGGCGTAAGTTTAATCCTGAAGCGGGCGCTAAGTTTAATTCTTGGGTGCATACGCAGATTCAGTTTGAATGCAGAAATCACGACAAGAAAGAGTTACGTCATCGACAGCGTTTTGGCAGTTTAGTAGGCGATGAGGTTTTACATGCGGTCGAAGGCGTTGCTCCATCAGATGGCGCTTTAGTTGAGGAAGTCGTATCTCGTGTTGAAAGCAAAGACGCCAAAACGGCAATTCGATTTGCTTTGACAAATGAACGTCTAAAAAAACGACAAGTGCGAAAGCATTTTCGTGAAAACGAAGGTTGGTCGGATTCGCGAGCAGCACAAGTGTGGCGCGAGGTGCGAAATGCCTTCATCGTTGATTGATGCGATTCAACAAGCAGGCGTTTCTTATCGATTAGTAGGTCAAAATGAACATGCTCGTGAGGGCTGGGTTCAACTTGATTGTCCTGATTGTGGAGATCGAGAAAAATTTCATTTAGGAGTTTCTCTCGATCTTCGAGGCGCAAACTGCTGGAAATGCGGTCCTAAAAAAGCTCGACAAACTCTTCGTCAGCTAGGCATCGACATTCAAGGTTTTCGATTTGAAAAAATCAAAAGCCAAAAGCGGCCTCGTGGAAAGCTTCAACAACCATCAATGCGAGGCGAGTTAACAAAACCTCACATTGAATATTTGAAAAAACGTGGCTTTGATTACAAAGAAATTGAAAAATTATGGGGAATTGAAGGCATTTCCCAGCATTCAACGTATTCTTGGTCGATTTATCTGCCTATATATGATATAAATAATGATGTGATTTCGTGGACAACAAGAGCTATTGCAGGTGATCGTAGATATAGCAATGCACCAAAGCGTTGTGAGGCGTTGCCTGCAAAGTCAACCTTGTACGGTATACATCTTGCCAGATCTTCAATAGTTGTTGTTGAGGGGCCAACTGATGCGTGGCGCATTGGTCCAGGTGCAGTAGCGACTATGGGTCTGCAATACACTACGGAGCAAGTTCAATTGATACGATCTTTTGCTAATAGAACAATTTGTTTTGATTCGTCTGTGTCAGCACAGGCACAAGCTAGAAAGCTGTTTTCGGAAGTAAAAGCATCGCCAGGAAATACAAGTATCATTGAAATTGATGCAGATGATCCAGGTGAATGTGATTTAAATGAAGTAAACCAAATTCGTAATTATGCAAATCTTTGAGAAGGGGGAAATCATGGGTACGATGCCTAAGAAGCTGGTGCAATTTACACCACAACTAATTGAAGTTTTAGATCAAATTAAGGAAGAGGAAGGCTCTCCACTAAATCCGTTGATTGAACGTTTGTTGTGGGAGCATCCTACAGTGGCAGAGCGTGGGGTTGATCTTGGTTATATAGGACCAGATGGTCCACCAGATAGACCGTCTGCTGGTGGTTATCGTAGAAAAGATAAAGAAGAGGCTATTTCAGCAAAGCCGACTAAAGAGTTTTAAATAAAATATTTAAAGACTTTGCTAAGCGCCGACGTTGTGTCGGCGTTTTTTTTTGGTTTTGTTATAATATTTGTTCATAGTATTTTACGATTTGGGCGAGAATCATGACGTTATCGTACGGAAATCGCATTCGTTATTACCGTTTTCAACAAGGTGCATTAGCTGTGGCAACAGTAGGATACACAAACGTTATCGACGATCATGGGGCAGCGGGTGATGGTGCTACTGATGATAGTGCGGCGTTTGCTGCTGCAAATGCTACTGGTAAAGTTATATATGTACCAGGGAATCGAACATATAACCTAGGAGCAGGTACTTTTTCTTTTTCAGCTCCTGGTATGTTTGGAGATGGTAGTGGATCATCAATCTTAGCTTGGACTGGTTTAACTTCAACTGAAGTTGCAATGCGAATTGATCCAACTACTAGTCCATTTTTGCAAAATATTAAATTAAAAAGTACTGATGGAAATGGTATTGGAATTGGTGATAGTGGGGCATCAGCATTAGATTTTAAAATGTTTGATGTTGCACTAGATGGTTTCAATTATGGATTTTGGTGCGATGATTTAGAAAATGCAATTTTTGTTCAATGTCAGTTTATTAACAATACAACGGGTGCATTTACTGATTCAACTGCTGAATGGCTTCAAGTTAATTTCTTAGGTTGCCAATTTCAAAGCAATACAACTGGCGTAGAACTAGGTGGTATTTGTGACAATGTAGTGTTTGACAATTGTTCATTTGGTACGAATACGAATGGATTTGTCATTACTGCAAATACGCAACTTAGACGTGGCGTACACCATCGAAATAATATCTATGTTGGTAATACAACAGCCGATTTTGTGGTAAATGGGGCTTATCACTTATCTCTGATTGAAGGCTGTAAATTCTTTTCAAATAGTCCGACAAACGGTTTAAATGTTTCTCCATCAAGTGGTGGCGCTTCAGATGTAGTGGTGCGTATGTGTGATTTTAAAGGCACGTATAGCACTGATGTTTTGTTAGGTGCAAACACTACTACATGTGAAGTAGATCGAAACGCCGGAGGCGTTACGAGTGATGTTACCGATTCAATCTCCGTTACGGATAACGGACAGAATAATGTTGTTAACTATTAAAGGTTTGTAATGGGTAATTTGAAAAAAGCGTTTGCTGTTAACTGGAAAACGACTGCGATGGCAATCGGTCAGCTTGCAGTAGTTTATGGTACTGCCATTCAAAATCATTTAGATGGCGATCCCAGTACTAAAGTTAGTATTGAGATTTTAATTGCCAGCACCATCACGGCATTGGGTTTGATTTTTGCAAGAGATGCAGATAAATCGAGTCGTGACAACAATCTGTAAAAAGTTTTATTAATACTTTGCCGGAAGCTCTTTCCATGAAACGACTAATTGCAATTTTGACCGTTTGTTTGGCATTGTGTGTGTCTAGTCTTCAAGCTGACGTAACACAAGAACAAGTGGGCGGACGTTTAATCGTTACGATTGTCGGAACTGGCGTCACTGTTGATGACACAGCCAACATGACAACAGCGGTAAATCTCGTTAATGCGAATGCGAATCCGTCAACTATACGTATTGTTGGAGATATTTCTTTATCAAGTACGTATACATTTACGGCTCCTGTTTCCATGGAAGGGGCTACTGGCTATTCAACAATTACGTACACAGGGACAAGTTCGTCTGCAATCTTTCGTTGGGCGGCAGGTGGTGGATACGATCCGTTTAGTGACACTGCATACGATGCAACAACTCCACATGCGTTTAGTGAACGAATTGATGTTCCTGGTCAAACGTTTACAGAAGGTCAATGGATAATTATTTGGGATAATTCTCAAATTGACGGAGTTAGTCCACATCTGGGTGAAGGCGAAGGCCAGCATCCAATGGAAATGCATCAGGTCAGTTATTTTGATAACGTAAATAAAGAAATTTACGTAGATGGTTTTGTTGTTGATGAGATTACAAGCAATGCTGCTGGAAAAATAGCGGTTCTTGATAATCCACTACAAGATATTTCTTTAAGTCGTCTTGTGTTTGATTATGACGAAAGCGGCACTCCTCCTGATTATGCTCAAGCATTAAGGTTTGAAGGATGTGTTGGTATTGACATTGATAAAGTTCGTTTTACTCGTCGTGGTTACGGCACAATTTGGTTTGATTTTTGTGCAGATATTGATTGCGATATTATTCAAGATGGTACAGACAAAGTTGATCGCGTTTATGGCGTAGTTGCGGGCGTTGTAAACGGTATGTTGCTTGAAGGTATTTGGAGAAATACGCGACATCCATTCACAACTACTTCTGGAAATTCTGTTGATGTTACGGATACTGTTTCTAGCGTTGATACGGGTGCCGATACAGTAACCGCAACAGCACATGGTTTAAGTAATGCAGACTGCATTAGCTTTACTACAACCGGAACTTTGCCTAGTCCATTGCAAGCGCTGACTCCGTATTGGGTTGTAAGTTCGACTACAAATACAATTCAAGTTGCGGCTACTCCTGGTGGATCTGCGCTTAATATTACGACAACCGGATCAGGCACACACACTATTAAAAATAGTGGACGATGGGGTACTCCTTTAAACATTCAAGTTAAAGGTACACAAACCCTTGGCACCAAATTTGATAATTCAAGCGGTACAGTTTCGTCAAGAACAGGGTTTTCTACTCATCCAGAAGGATGGGGCATTGTTTTTAATGTAACTGTGCATACTTCTGGCGAGTCTACAAACTGGGCAGCTTTTGCCAGAGCCAGAAATACAATCTTTAAAAATTGCACTTTTAATGCTGGATATACTTCAGCATCTTCTGGAAATGCAAAAGGTGTTTATTTAGCAGCAAGTGATTGCAAAGTTGTTTCAAGTACCTTTGATAAATTTTGGATTCCAATTCAACTAGATTATTCAGCAAACGATAGAACAGTTCAGGATCAAATTTCAGATAATGTTTTAATTGCCAATAATCAATTTATTTCTTGTCGTGCTCCAGTAACGATCAAAGCAGGAAATAATGTGCAAGTCTTAAATAACAATTTTGTGGAATCAGGTATTTCTTCTGGAGGCTCTCCGTTTTATCGCAACAGTTTGATTCAATTGATTCCAGATGCTAACGGTGATTTAACTAGTGTAGTCATTAGTAATAATAATTTGCAAAAAGGTACTGCTGGCAATTTGTATTCTTTAGAAACTCAAATTGCAGCATCGCAAGTTAAATTTACCGGCAACAATGTTACGGGTTATGGTTCTGGCGATTTAGGAATTGGTTGGACTGATGGTATTGATAGTATCCAAACTGCCGCAGATACGTTGACGATTACTGCAAAGCATGGATTTCAAGATGGTGCAACAGTACGTTTTACAACTACAGGCACATTGCCTAATCCATTAGCTACAGGCACAACTTATTACGTCATTGATTCATCAGATACGACGTTTCAAGTAGAAACGACTCCTGGTGGTGGCGCAATTAACATTACAGATGTTGGCTCAGGAACGCACACAGTGATTTCTGAAGGCGCTGCTTTGCTACCAACAACATATGCCAACCAAAATTGGAAAGACTAGTTTGTCCTTATAAGTGACAACTGAGTAGCAAAGAGGTTCTTATGCCCGACGTTGCAGTGGCAGTCCAAAGGACAACGTTACCAACATCAACTGGGACGCACGATATAACAGTCAGCGGTTTCGGGACGCCGAAAGCTGCAATTTTTATCTTCTATCGAGACACTGGTAGTGCAGGCGCTCTTAACCAGCAAGATGCTATTATTGGCTATGGATTTACAGATGGTAGCAATCAGTTTGCGGCACATGCTGATTGGGTAGATGGTGGATCAACACATTCTGGAGAGCGCGCACAATCGGCTTCTTATGTTGCAATTTTAGAAGAGACTGCCGCAAACAATGCAGCTTTTAATTCCTGGATAACCGATGGTGTTCGGCTTGATGTCACAAATGGATCATCTCTTGCTGGATGCCATCTCGATGTAATCTTTTTTAATGGTGATGATGTAAGTGCGGCTGTTGGCAACGTAGCAGTTCCAGGAAGCACAGGCTCGACAAGAAGTATTACCGGACTTTCGTTCCAGCCTAACGTAGTTTTCTTTACTACAGCAGGAATTCCGAACGGCACAAATCAAGCTAACAGTGTAATGTCCTTTGGTTGTGCCCATGATAATGGTAGTTCAATCGATCAAGCGTTCATCGCTCGCGGTGCTGCAAACAATACAAACGACCTTGGTTGGATGCAACGAAACGATGGTGTTGTTGGACAAGCATACACACAGAATTCGGACTGGAGGCAAGAACTTACTGCTTTTAATAGCGACGGCCTAACTATTACTGAAAGAGATCATAACGCTGGCAGTGATGATATCGGTTATCTAGCGATGACCATCGGCTCGACGGTAAACGCAAAATTAACAACGTCTTATGGTACACCGACATCGACTGGGACTGACACGATCACAACGACGTGGACTCCCCAGTTTATGATGGGAGTTTTTGGCCGTCACACAAGCAGCTCAAATATTAGCGTTACCGACTCAAGTGTTGCTGAAGTCATCGGTAATGTGATTACTGATGGTAGTCAAACCTTTTATAACCAAACGCAGGTAGACAGAAACAATTCTTCAGCAAGTGTCAATGTTACTTATAGATCAAGTGGTACAACTCAAGCGTTAAGGCTATTTACTGATACAACTGTAAATAATTCTTTTGACGATACGTTGCTTGCGCAGGCCGATTTTGATTCGTTTTCCGCTACTGGCACTGTATTAGACTACGCCACAGTGGCTGGTGGCGGTGCGGGGCAGCAATATTATGGCTTTGTTTTTCAAATAGAAGCTGCTGATGATGAATCGTCATCATCTAGTTCAAGTAATTCTTCAAGTAGTTCAAACTCATCTAGTTCAAGTCATTCATCTAGTAGTTCGTCGTCAAACTCATCTAGTTCAAGTCATTCGTCCAGTAGTTCATCGTCAAACTCATCTAGTTCAAGTCATTCATCTAGTAGTTCGTCGTCTGTATCAAGTACGTCATCCAGTAGTTCAGCATCAAGCACATCATCTAGTTCAAGTCATTCATCCAGTAGTTCGTCGTCAGTCTCAAGTCATTCATCGAGTAGTTCGTCGTCAGTCTCAAGTACGTCGTCCTCTAGCTCAGAGTCGTCTTCATCGTCTTCAATATCAACTTCCAGTAGTTCGCAATCAGATGAATCAAGTTCTTCTTCATCTACTAGTAGTTCATCTTCTAGTTCTTCATCAAGTACTTCGTCATCTAGTTCATTATCTAGTACTTCATCATCAAGTAGTTCGTCGCCTAGCAGTGCATCGTCTACTTCAAGTTCCTCAGATTCATCATCAGCTTCTAGTACCTCGTCTTCTAGTTCAGCATCGTCTAGCTCTAGTTCCTCTAGTTCTTCAATTTCAACATCTAGTACGTCATCATCGTCTTCTAGTGTAGTTGATTCTAGCTCTTCTAGTTCTAGTTCAGAATCGTCGTTAAGTAGTTCATCGTCTAGTTCGCCATCTAGCACATCAACAAGTTCTTCAGTTAGTTCATCTTTATCTTCTAGTTCTATAAGTACTTCTTCTGAAAGTTCTAGTTCAATATCGACTAGTTCTTCATCTAGTAGTTCATCTTCTAGTTCAATTTCAGCAAGTTCTGCAAGTTCATCAAGTTTAGTAGACTCCAGTTCATCTAATTCAAGTAGCTCATCATCTAGCTCTCTTTCTTTTTCTTCTGGAGATTCTTCGTCGTCTAGTTCTTCAGTAAGTTCTAGTTCGTCGTTAAGCAGCTCATCGTCTAGTTCGTCGTTGTCGTCATCAAGCTCATCAACGTCATCTAGCCAGCACAGACTAACGCCATTGCCTATTTTTAGACGGCAACCAGGAACATATTTAAGGATGTAGAAATGGCAGGGTTGTCTAATTACGCTAAAGAAAAAGTACTACGCCAATGGTTTAAAAATGATGCGTATGCGCCTGCTAATAACTTTGTAACGGTTGCGGGATTTGCGAGCGATACCGATTTAGTAACTAATTATCAAGATAATCAATGTTGGGATCTAGGAAGAAACGTTGTTCAATTCGGCTCTGCAACTGATCGTTATGTACTAAATAATGATGTTGTACTACTAACTCCAACTTATGGTAATGAATGGATGTCGCATTTTGGAATTTGTGATGCGACATTACACGGTGAGATTTTAGCGTTTGGTGAAGTCGATGTAGCTGCAATGACTATTGCAGGTAGAGATGTGCGTTTTGGCATTAATACATTGGGTTTGATGTTTGAAGATTATACGGCACCTGGAACGGGTGCTATTAGTGATTACGTAGCAAACCATACGTTAAATAAATTATTTGTTTCTCCAGCAACGACTATACCTATTCCTACTAAATGGTATTTAGGAATACATGATCAAAGATCACAAACTGCTGGAGAATGGAGTGGTCCGGTTTATCAGCGTGTAGAAATTACTTGGGATACAAACGTAACGTTTAGTGGAAATTTTGCTCAACTTTCAGCAATTGGTTCTGATTTGTATTTCAATGACAATCATGATTCGACATTAGCGCAATTTGGTGTATATGACGCGCAATATGGGGGTAATCTTTTAGCGTACGTTGAACCAGATCCTAAGAAGATATTGCGTAGATATTCAAATGTTGTTGTTGATCCGTCTGGATTAGTAGTAAAGGTTTAATTTATGGCGGTAACTGTACCAGGACGTTTGGCTACTCAATATACGTTTCCAAAATGGGATCGTTATGAGGAAATTATTACAGCCGCTGGCGAAACAGAAATCATCTCTAAGAAAGAATGGAGAGATGGTTTAGGTGCAAAAGTTACTACACAAGGTAGTAATGTTTTACTAAATGGTTCGCGTGTTGATGATAATGGCGTTTTACGTATACGAGGTGGTGTACACGAAAACGATTTTTCATTGGACATCTTAAATAAGATGTTTCAATTTGTGCATTCTTTGTGGGATCAAACGCATAGAAAATCTTGGAATAGTTCTGTAACAGAAGCAGAGCAATATCCAATTTCAACACATAATCAAGAAGATCGAACGGCACCTTGGGGATTTGTAGACGTTCAGTGGTCTGGTGGACCAGGAAATGATTTCTTCTTTGAGTATCAATACACAGTAGATACAGATACTGATTACATTACGTTATTAAATTTTCCAAGTGATATTGAAAAATCAACTACTACGCATTCGCTTGAAAGAATTAAATTTGTCACAAAAAACAGTGGTACATTACCAACAGCTACTCAAAGCGGTAATGCATTAACTGCTGACACTCGATACTACACAACCTCTACTGGATCAGCAGAAACATTTCAAGTTAGAAGAACTACAACTAGTGGTGCTTTTGATTTTTCAGATGCTGGTGATGCTAATGGTCGATGGTTAGCTACGCCTTGGGGATTGCCGGTTTATCTAGAACAGTGGACGGGCAACGTCACATACACGACTTGTAGCTTTATCGTTCACATTCGTGGCGATTATGATCAAGATACTTTGGCAGAGGTTCGTTTTAGACGTAAAGGCACAACTGAGTGGAAACGTGCTGCGAATGCTCGTGCAGGTCGTGCTGCTCAATTATATGAACTGTATCAATATCATATTTCGGGAGCAATTTTTAGATTGTGCCCAAATACGGAATATGAAATTCAATTGACGTTAAGCAACCCACATGGTGTTTATTTAGGTGGCACTCTACAAGGCACTAGTGGAGTTACTATTGAATCAACTTTTAGAACACGACCAAGACCACGATATCCTGATAATGGCACGACACATTATCCTACAAGCACAGATGAAATTAGAGTTTTGTTAGGTTGTAGTGGTGCTGGCGGTACTAAAGCAAGTGCGGGCGACACTATTGTAATACCTACAGGTAATTTTGCAGATTATGGTGGAACTAATGAGTTAACTTCCATTTCAATAGTAGGCACTGAGTTAAATCCAATCCATGTTGTTGCAGAAGATGGTGCTAATGGTGGTGATACTCATGGCTGTATTTTGCCACAAGTAACGCATAGTAATTCATCAAGCTGGGTGTATTACGATTCTGTTCGATTTAACAATTACAGCGGCAATTTTTCATCACCCAATACATATGCAATTGAAGCTACGGGTGATAATTATGGCTTAGGCTTTTTCAATTGTTCATTGGAATTTCCAGATGATTTGCCTACCGATCCTTTTGTAGCAGAA
>TARA_R100000329_G_scaffold43538_1_pt1 | contig 15144 bp, 21 predicted proteins | sample TARA_R100000329 | Tara Oceans TARA_R100000329 (sample SAMEA2620783) | marine metagenome | biome: marine biome (ENVO:00000447); feature: surface water layer (ENVO:00002042); material: "saline water (ENVO:00002010), including plankton (ENVO:xxxxxxxx)" | depth 5 m | reverse complement strand
TATATTGTTAATGGAATTTTTCCAGAAACCAAGCATGAAAGGATATTTAAAAAATGCTTAATAAAAATCAAGGGTCAAATCTCCCTGTAAATGATTTATTACCAATAGTTAACCAAGCCAGTAGAAATTCAGCAGAGGAAAAAATCAGAAGTTTTGCATCTGATATTTTACAAACTGAAAATAAGAAAACCGGTTTAATTGAGAGTTCGGCTATTGCTTTGTCTATCGTTGCTAATCATATTAGCCAAGCCAATAATAAGACTATTCCAGAGGTTAAAACCCTAAAAGATGCTTTGCAAGAGATTGTTAAATCTGAATTAGATGACGACCAGATAAAGCAATATATGAATAATGCAACTGATATTATTGCTATTTGTCGTGGTCTTTTGTTGAAAGATTCTGGTTTAATTATTGGTTGTCATACAACAGAAACCAAGAGTTATAGAGATAGAAAAAATTGTATTGATAAAAACGGCAATTTAAAAAATGGGTTTGTTGAGGGTTTGTTTTATTCTCCTGCAAAATTGTTTCCTAATAAAAATATAGGAAGTGAGAAAAACCCTGAAATCGTGCCAAACGATACAACAAATTTTAAGGCATCTATCAAGGTTTGTCGTGATATTCATAAAAGACATTTTTTAACTTTTGGGTTAAATGAAAAGCAATATGCTTTCGCAAGTAATACCAAGCCCAGAGAAGAAAAAAATTATGCTCTTAATAACTTAACTGATATTAATATCGCATTGGAAGAAATAGCCAGATTAATAAAAGATGAAAAAGTTTTATTATCCTCGCCAGATGGTAAAAAAGTTTTTTCTAATATTAATGGTCTTTATGAAATAGCAGATGAGAAAATAAACAAGCAAATTTCAGATAAAAAAGAAATTGAAAAAGTTTATACCCAAGCATCAAATAGAGCAAAATTTATGAATGGTTTTAAATCTGTAAAAAAAGCATCATAAAAAAAACTTTCCCCAGAAACTCCAAGTTAATTAATTTTAACTTGGGGTTTTTTTTGTCTAAAATTTATTTGAAAATAAAAAGAACAAAACCAGAACGAAATTTTGAAAAAATTTCTATCATTTGCCAATCAAAGATTGGTATTTCTATCATTTGTTTAGATGACACTTACTATCACCGGCAAAGAAAAAAGGGAAAAGCTCTGTCCACATTCACAAATTTTACCTGTAACTATGTTTGCATAAACACCCCCTATTTGCTAATATATAAGAGTAAATAAAGGAGTAAATCAATGGTTACAAATTTTGACACACACGCTTTGTTTCAAGCGACAGAACACGATTTATCAATCAAGAGAGAAGCCGAAGTAATGAAGAACATACTTACTTGTCTGGTTGAGAAGATTTGTTTATATCGTGAAAGATATGTCCTTTGTGGGCATAGGGATATCATTGTTCGTAAGTTATGGAAAAGAGGTTTATTACACCTAATTACTTGTAATGGTATTCAATGTGTTTATCCTACTAGGGATAAGCAAAAACTTCTTGAGTTTCTGAAGAAAAACAGCGACTCATTTTATATCAACTATTTTCAATAAGGAGAAATTATGACTACTAAATTTTCAGTCATTAATGACAAAAAAGATGAGCCAACATTAGAAGATGCACAAGCATTTGTTGAAGGTTGGGTGGAGCCAGTCGGACTTCCTAATGGTGATTTATTACTTATTAATGAAGAAGGACTGATGCGAGGTTTTGATATAAATAACAAAGCAACAATAATAGCAAATACCACAATAGTCGGTAATGCTATGCTTATTAAAAAAGATGCTTTAAAAGACATGAAAGGGTGGCGAGCATGACTATTTCTAAACAAGTGTTTCGTATTGTATATATGGATTCAGTAAGTCCAGTTCCACATGAATATACTACTGATAAATTATTTGATGCGAAGAAAAGATTAGAGTTTCTTGAATCACAAACTGCCAAAGATATGCTTGGCATAAGAGTAATTCGTAAGGAGTTTGACAATGCAAATTAAATTAACAGAAGAACAGAAAGAAAGACTGATTCAAAACATGAATCGTCTTAAAGAAGTAACAAATGAAGTTAAGGATAATGCACCTGTAACTTATGAGAATATGATTAATCTCACATTTGTAGAATACTTTTTTGCAGACTTATTTAATTTACAACTACCAAAGTATAAAGATTGTCAACATGAAGATACTTGTCGTAGTTACTATCTTGAGCAGAGAAAAGATGAAATACAAGATTGAACCCTTTGAGGATAAATTTTGTATTTCTGCAAAAAATATTTATGGTAAATATGCCCCAACTCTAGTTTTTACAACTAGAGGAAGGGCAGAACAATTTTTAACAGAATTTATGAGGAGAAAAAGTAATGTCAAATTTACACAACGAAGCAGTTAGAGAAAGACTGCTAGATAAAATCACAAGCATGACTGTTGACCAATTTCAAAATGCTTGCGAAAAATATGGTCTTTTAGCAGAGTCTTCTGTTATAGATGAATATGTTTCACATCTACTTGAAGCTATGTTTGAAAACCCTGACCACCTCCCACCTCCTTTTGTAAAAAGAGACCAATTATAATTCACCAGTTCCCCTTGAAACCCCCAGTTTACCTAGCTTTTTGGTTGCGTAAGCTGGGGGTTTTTGCTATTATATAAAAGATGGCGATTGACCTTTTTTTCTCCTTTCATTTTGTCAATCGTCATCATTCATTTCAACTAATGATGCCTTCGTCTAGTGGTCTAGGACATCGCTCTTTCACAGCGGCAACGTAGGTTCGAATCCTGCAGGCATCACCAACATTATGAGAGGAAAGAAAGAGATGAACACATATGAATGTATTAAATGTAGTGCAGACATTCCTATTAAGCGTAGGTCTGTCGCTCAGCACTTCGCTGATTATTGTATTACTTGTGCTTCTGCTATGGATTCTGCTATCAAGCATATTCCTTCGCTAGTGCCTACTCACAAGGGTGCATACCAACCAGTTATGAATCGTAAGCAACTTTATGATGCTACTTGTAATCCTAAAAACTACGACCATGACTTTTCACAACAACTTAAGGAGGTGTAAATGCCAAGAAAATTCACAGATACTGAGATTGCTTTTGTCAGTTTGCGAACAAGATATGCTGCCCTAGATTTTATTGGGCAAGTATGTTCTTTTGACGGGCGAGATGATTACACAGTAAGATTTCTTTTACCTTTATGTCAAAACTCAAGGTATAGTTATTGGGGAGATATGTCGTTTCCTAATTGTGATTATTATGTTAAATGCAAGACTCACGAATTATCTAAATTCTATTTGTTGAGGGAGATATTGAGAGCCAAAACTGTGGTCCAAACCATATTTATGAACAAAGTTCAAACTGTAAAAACTCATTTATGTCCAAAAGTAGCTACGGATACACAAATGAAACTTAGTGAAGATGATTTAGTTCACGAGTCTGATTACAGAAACAGTTCTTATTATAGTCGTTATAATTCTTCACATAGAAAAGGTAATTTTATGATAAGAAACCATTTTTATAATGACGCACAATCCAAAGGATTTTACAAATCTTTAGCGTATTTGTCTTTTTCGTTGATGCGAATTGACAATATTATTAACCAGTTAAGTGACAATAAAATTGATTATACAGCACGATATGATTATCAATTTTTAAAGCATAATAAATTATCGTCCTTAACAAATTTTTTTCCAACTGAAACTACAACAATAACAAGGAGAGATTATGTATAGTTTAACACCAAGTTATGACCTAACTTCAATAGGTCAAAAAATTGCTAGGCGAGATATCGCCATAGGGCATGTATTTAAATACACAGATGGACAGTTTACTTATGGACATCTGGGCAAACATGAAAAAAACGGAACTCAATTTTATTTTAGTCTTAAATTACTTAATAAGGACAATGAAATAACTTTAGCCACAACACCTGCACATTCAGATAAAATGGGTAATATGGTATTAGTTAAAGGGTATTTTCATTTTGAATTGAGTATGTATGATACCCCAAGACTTTCTAACATACGAGATTTAGTTCCTTATGAAAATAGAACAATTAAAGATGTAGTTACCATAAGAGGTTTCACAAGACATCCTGATAACAGTGCCATTCTTTTTTTACTTTTAGGATATACGGCTTCTAGGTCACATATGTATGTGTTAAGACTAACTGGAGACCTCAATGAGATTGCTCACATAGTCGAAGTTCCTACTACTAGCGTTGTTGCAGTTAGAGGTAAAGCATCATTAAACTGGGTAGAGGGGACATAACATGGCTGAAGTAAAAATAAGTTTAAAGGGAGAGTCAGAGGAAAGAAGTAAAGATGCTTTTAATTTTACTAATTTCATAATTGAATCTTTTGCTAGGCAAGAGAATATTCATGAAAGGAACTTTCATAAACTAAATCCAGAGTTGCATCCATTAACTAAAGCAGCAGTTAGAAAGTATAGAATATTAAGTAAAGAGTATACTAAATTTCATTCAGATGTATACGAGTGCTTAAAAGCGTTAAATTTTGGTGTAGATGTATCTTGTAAAAGATACAGTAACTGGAACCACCCAAAATGGCGTATGAAGTCTATACTTATTTGGCACCCAGATAAGAGTAAAGGGGCAATATGTTTTCCTAGTTTGAAAATAAATCCTTATGATTCATTGTCAGGTCGCACTCAATGGAAAGATGAAGACGCATATTTTCCACAAGCAAGTGCTGGATTGTTAAATGAAATTACAGAAGCTTTACTTTGTCCAGTCAAACAACAAGCATGGTTACCTTTGAGAAGAGGCATTAAATCTCTTGGTGTTAGGCATAAATTACCTTTGACAAGACTATTAGCAAGGTATTTACTTATTGACGAGAAACCACCTAGTGCCCTTCTTGTTGATAATTTAGCTGCAAAAATGTATGGTTTGTATGCTCCTATGACATATGTTGTAGCAAACACACCAGACGAAGTAAGAATGGCTTACAAAAAAGAGGCTAATTCTCCTGCTTCTTGTATGGATTCAACACATAGTTTTGGTTTACGAGATTCTAACCCAGTAGATTTTTATGGTTATTGTCCTACCACTAAAGTTGCTTATGTGCATAGAAGTGGAGAAGTATTAGCTAGAACAGTTTTGTATAAAAAGCCACAAGATGAAGAATGGTATTACAGCAGAGTGTATGCTAACAGAGATGTATATAAGAAGGAACTTGTAGATAAGATGAAAGAGCAAGGTATAAAATATTCTAGTGACGGAAGTCATTTTCAATATTATACCGATAATGTGATATTTTATGTTCCAGAAGATATACAAGGAGGTAGTGCTACTGTCATGCCTTTTCCTTATTTTGATTTAATGCCCTCATGTAGAATTTGGGTTAAGCACTTACCACAAGAACATAAATTTAAAGTTGTTTTAGTTGGTAATTCTAATAGGAATGAATGGACACAAGCAGGATTTGTTCTGCCTAGTCATCAAAGCACATTAGGATATGTATTAACAAATGGTCAACAAAATAGTGAACCAGAGGAGTGTTTAGAATGTGGTTATGAATATGGTGGAGAAGAACCTTTTGCTTGGATTGGCGACCAACATTATTGTTCTGCTCATTGTATATCTAATGCTGGGCATCATCAATATATTCAAAGTGCAAATGCAGAATGGCGTACTTCTTTAAGAGATTTACGAACAGATGTAAGTATAGAGTGTCATAGGCAGCCTGCTTTGTTATCTAATCTTCATGCTGGAATGGTAAATCGTGCTGTTGGTTTTTATTTTCCATTAATATGGGCAGATACAGAATACCCTCTGGCTATGTCGTCAAGACTTTTGGACATAGACATAACGGGTATAGAGCTTCAGTCTATTAATGATATTAATTTTACGCATGAAAAAACTCTTTTCAAAAAACACATATTTTTAAACCATTCTGAATTTAATATTCATACAGAATTTGTTAATAATGCTTTGTTTAGGCAGTATGATAACGATGTAGAAAGTTATAAAGATTTGCATGATGTTATACAAATGACAGCAACGCGACTTAATAACGAATACATATCATACTTTGTTAAATATAATTGGGATGATGACTGTTTAGAGTTTATTAGACCAACTTTTAAAATACACGAGCTATCGCGAGTGTCAAGAGATAGCATACCAGATACTATTAAAAACTGGTCGCTATGTGTTATTGAAGGAAACACCGACTTTGATGACAATATGTTTAATGCAATGTTTGATTACGATTACGAAAGTGAAGTAATTGGCAAACTTTTGCAAGGTGTCAACATAATTAATAAACTTTAAGAAAGGATTTTATATGAGTTTAACTAATTATTATTCTGGTTATACCAGAGAATCTGTGGATATATCTAAACTAAAAAAAGTAGTTAGAGGTAAAGACATGGACTCATTGTTGTATGACCTATTAACAACTGTATCTCCACATGGTAAAGAAAAACCTGTGGCAGATATAATTATCAAGGCTATTAGTAAATATGCCAAATGTCATGTAGATGATAAAGGTAATCTAATAGCAAGTGTGGGAGACTCTAAAGTTATGTTTAGTTGTCATATGGATACGGTGCAATCGGCATCACTTGGTGCTACTACTGATTTGCGTCTAACTGATGATAACTTTGTGTATGCTTCTAAAGATAAAGAAGTGTATAAATACAAACGAGTAGGAGATGCCAAAACTGAAATGGACGAATTTGATATCAAAAGATATGCCAAGAAGAAAGGTTTTGATTTTGATAACTATACTATGTTTTGGCAAGGCAAACATAAAGTTCTATTTGCATCTGATGATGATTTTGATAATTGGCAAGATACCAAAATTAAATTCAAAGTAGATACTAAAGTAGAACCTACTGCTGCCGTGCTTGGTGCTGACGACAAACTCGGTTGTTACATTATGTGTAAACTAATACAAGCAGGAGTTAAAGGACTATATGTATTCCATGTTGGCGAAGAATGTGGGGGCATTGGTTCTAAATATATATCTGAAACAACTCCAGAAATAGTTGAAGGATACAAGTATTGTATAGCATTCGACAGAATGGATTACGGAGATATTATAACTAATCAAAGTGGAGGCAGGTGTTGTTCAAATGAATTTGCTCAAGCATTAGCAGATGAATTAAACATATACTTACCACCTAAACAACAGATGAGTCCTTCAGCTAGTGGTGTGTTTACAGATAGTGCAAACTACACTGAAATTATCCCCGAGTGCACTAATGTGTCTGTTGGTTACAAACATCAACACAGTTCTCGAGAGAAGTTTGATTTAGAGTGGTTGCAATCTATGTTACTTCCTGCTTTATTAAAAGTAAAGTGGCATGAACTACCAGTCAAAAGAGACCCGAAGGATGTTTCTTCAAACTCTTACTACGGAAGAGGTTATGGAAGATACAATAACTACAATAGACGTAACACTAGAGCATTGTATGACTACAATGATTATGACTTTAGTGGTGCTAGGGAGTCTAAAATTGTAACTAACCAAGAAAGACAAAATCAATCTTGTCTGGACAAAATTAAGGATTCTCTAAATAAACTAGAATCTTTTGACCAAGAGGACGGCTTTGCAGAATCTGAAACACATAAACAGAAAGTGCAAAGAGTATTGTATTCTTGGATTAAAGATACTGCAACACTTGAACAGATGGCAGAACAAGTTGTCGATGCTTATGACGAAGGCATAAAGAAAGGCAAACAAACCACAGCTTCAGAGGAAGATGATGACTATTGGTATAACAGAAGCCAATATGGATTTGATTTATAAAGTTTCCTCCCACTACCCCAATCAGTTAAGTTTGGTTGGGGTATTTTTTTTATTTGACAAAAATTAAAAACTATGTTAAAAGCAAAGAACTTGCCGAGGGACATATACTTATATAGGATAAACTATGCAGAATTTACAAACATTTATACAACAACATGAACCAACAGATAACACCTCTGTCAGACTAAATTGTCCATTGTGTGCCGGAAGAAATACTTTTACTTTAACGAAACAACATGGCAAACTTTTATGGAATTGTTACAAGGCATCTTGTAAAACAAAAGGAGGTAAAAATATTACTAGAACAAAAACAGATATTAAAAATATTGTTGCTTCTAGCAACTATCACTCTGTTCAGTTCTATCATCCCGAACATTTTGTTCAAGTTCACAATAATTCACAAGCAATGGCATATTTAAAAAGAAATAATTGTATCAATGCTTTAGATGATAAACTTGCTAAAATTATGTATGACCCAAAACAAAACCGAGTTGTATTTTTAGTCGAGCATGATTCACAAGTTTGTGATGCCATAGGCAGAAGTATGACTAGAGGAGCTGTGCCTAAATGGTATAGATATGGTAAATCCTCTAAACTATTCACTTGTGGTGAACATTCAAAAGCAATTCTTGTAGAAGATGCCGCCAGTGCATGTGCTGTTTCACAAGTTGCAACCGGAATAGCCTTACTAGGCACAAATATGAAAGATGCAGATTTAGCATCTCTAAAAGGGTATACTCACATATATATTTGTTTAGATGCTGATGCTACTCGCAAATCACTTGACATTCACAAGTATTTATCGTATTTTATATCTTGTAGTGTCGTTAGATTAACTGATGATTTAAAATATTTTAGTAAAGAGGAGATTAAGAAATTAGTATGGAACAGCAATTAATTAAACTTTTAATGCATAAAGAGTTCTTTGATGCAAATAAAAGTCGTGTTATGCGTTCAATGTTTCCGAACGAATTAGCAGATTTGTATGATACGATTATAAGTGGTCATTCAAGCTATGAAAGAGATTTATCTTCACAAGAAGTTAGGGAAATATATCGTGTAAGCAATCCAACAGCTACTCGTGCTAAACGAGATGCAGTAGCAGAAGTTTTAGTAGATATAGAACATTTACCTAAAATGGGTAAAGATGTAGCATCTGATGTATTAAAGAAAATGTGGCAGCAAGAGATAGGTAGAAATATAGCTGATATGGGTTTAGCTATAATGGAAGGTTCGCCAGAAAAGATACAAGATGTAAAAGCATTAATAGAAAAATCACAAGATGGTTTTGTGCCAGAGGATGATGTAACACCAGTAACTACAGATGTAGATACATTACTAGAGTATGCAGACAACGAAGATTGTTGGGAGTTTAATATACCTAGTCTTGCAAAATCTGTCAGAGGTGGTAAAGCAGGCGAATTTATGATTGCGTTTGCAAGACCAGAGATAGGTAAAACAGCATTTTATGTATCTTTAGTGGCATCACCAAATGGCTTCTGTTCACAAGGTGCAGATGTTCACATAATAACTAATGAAGAGCCTGCACGAAGAACAATGTTAAGAGCAGTGTCTGCATATACTGGATATAATGACAAACAAATATATGCTAATCGTTCACAAGCTAGAGATAAATTCACAGAGATATCTTCACAAATAACAATGGTAGATAATGTGGATGCCTCTATAGAATGGTTGGACAAATATTGTGGTGATAAAAAACCAGATATATTAATAGTTGACCAGTTAGATAAACTTAATGTTATGGGTTCGTTTGCAAGGACAGATGAAAAGCTTCGTAGTATATACACTAAATACCGTGAAATATGTAAGAGGCATAATTTATTTGGTATAGGCATTAGTCAAGCATCTGCAGATGCAGAGGGCAAAACTAATGTAACATATGCTATGATGGAGAATAGTAAAACCGGAAAAGCCGCAGAAGCTGATTTAATTATTGGTATTGGCAAATCCGATATAACTGATAACGCAGATAAAAGAAGATATATAACTATATCTAAAAATAAACTAACGGGATTTCATGGTAAAATTGTATGTAATCTCGATACAGATTTAAGTAGGTACACAGCATGACAACAACATATATAGATGTTGAGACAACATTTGTAATTGATGATAACAAGCGGACAGACCCATCTCCGTTTAATTCACAAAACAGACTTGTTTCAATTCAATATGCAATCAATGATAAAGATATACATTTTCATTGGTTTCATCACAAAGATTTGAGATGTGTTGATACAAGAGACGCATTCACACAAATACAAATTGTTCTTAATAATACAACTTTGTTAGTAGGGCATAATATTAAATTTGATTTAATTTGGTTATGGGAAAGTGGATTTAAATATACTAATAAAGTATATGACACCATGATTGGAGAATATTTATTATTAAGACAGCAAAAGCAAGGGATTAGTTTGTCTGATTCGTGTGTGCGCCGTAATGTCGCCATGAAAAAGTCTGAATTAATAGATGATTATCTTAAACAAGGAATAGGATTTGATAAAATTCCTATGGAGACTGTTAAAGAATATGGTATAGGTGATATAGAATCAACTAGACAATTACATATTGCTCAAAGTAATTTGTATAAAAAATCACACAATTCTATGATGTATAAGCATTTGAAATTAATGAATAATTTTTTACCTGTGCTTGCTACTATAGAACGCAACGGCATAAAAATAGATTTTTCTACACTTCACAAAGTGAGAGCGGATTATCAAAGAGAGCAATCACAACTTAAAATTAAAATGGAAGACATATGTAATGATGTTATGGGGGATACTCCTATTAATTTTGCTTCTCCAGAACAAGTTAGTCAGCTTATCTATTCACGAAAAGTGTTAGATAAAAAGAAATGGGCTGAAGTATTTAATATAGGTCTCAATGAGAAAGGTAAACCTTTTCATCGTCCTAAGATGAGTAATTCTTTATTTGTTCATCATGTAAAGTCAATGACTTCTAGAGTTCACAAAACGACTGCTAATCATTGTCATACATGTAAAGGTCGTGGAGAGTATTATAAAACTAAGAAGGACGGCACCAGATGGAAAAAATCAACCAAATGTCCTGCGTGTCGTGGGGCAGGTTTTGTATATATTCCCATGCCTAAAATAGCAGGACTCACAATGAATCCTAGAGATATTCATGACGTATCTGCTAATGGTTTTGCAACAGATAAATCCACATTAGTGAGATTATTGTCTGCAGCTAAATATAAACAGAATAAAAAAGCAGAAGAGTTTCTAAAGTCTTCTATAAGATTAAACGCAGTTGATGTATATTTATCTAGTTTTGTAGGTGGTATTTCTCGTAATACTAGAACTGATGGAGTATTACATCCTAAATTTAATCAATGTATAACTAGAACTACTAGATTATCTTCTTCAGACCCAAACTTTCAAAATCAACCCAGAGCCTCTACATTTCCAGTTAGGGCAGTGGTTGTATCAAGGTTTAGTAATGGCAATATACTTCAAGCTGACTATAGTCAGTTAGAGTTTCGTGTAGCGGCACAATTATGTGGCGATGAAAATATGTATAAAGACATTATTAATGGTAGTGATGTTCACAGATATACTGCTTCTATTATCTTTAACAAAGATGAGAAGGACATCACTAAAGAAGAGCGTACTGCGGCAAAAGCGCATACTTTTAAACCTCTCTATGGCGGCACTACAGGTACACCTAATGAGATGTCATACTATAAAGCTTTTGTCGCAAAGTACCCTAAGTTAGGAGAGTGGCATGATAATCTTCAAACTGAGGCTATTACACATAGTATTGTTAGTATGGATACTGGTCAACAATTTGCTTTTCCAGATACTAAACGGCTTGCGAGTGGTAATGCATCTGGAGCACCCTCTATTAAAAATTATCCCGTGCAGGGTATCGCAGGGGGTTGTGTTGTGCCGTTGGCACTTATTCAACTACACAATGAACTTACGGATAGTGGAGCTACGTCTAAAATTATTAATACGGTCCATGACTCAATAGTTTTAGATATATACCCCGGTGAAGAACAGAAGGTTGCTAGAATGACTTACAATGCTATGACAAAGGTAAATCAACAGTTTGAGGACTTCTATAACATTAAATGGAATGTTCCTCTTGCCGTTGATTTAGAAATAGGAAAAAATTGGTTAGATATGAAAGAATTTCACTTGACTAATGACTAATAATCTAGTATAAATAAGATTCTTAATAAGGAGTAAATAATCATGAATGATTTAACTTTAACATCGTCCTCTAGTTTTGAGGACATAGCTAAAATAATAGGGCAGGATGAGCCGTCTAACGCAACTCCCTCTATGTTTTATCTAAAAATAAATAGAGACCACGAAGACGATTCCGGCAGGTCAATCCCTGCAGGTTCGTGGACTACATCTTTAGATATAGGGGGTAAAACCGTATACTCTAAAGAAATAGACCTTCAAGTGTTTGCCCAAAGGTATCAATACTTACATTATGATGCCGAGGTAAATGAGATGGTCAGCAGGTCAGTAATGGCTAATAATCTTTATCCACAGACGGAGATTCCAGATACAGTTGGAACTTTTAGATGTGGCTCTGTTCCTGCTAGCCAACGTGAAGGTTTATCTGCAGACAAAGCCTTGCAACAGAAAAATATAAAGTGTTTTCGTATGTTGTTTGGCAAAGCATCTTTTATAGATGCTGTGGATGCAGATGGCAATTCTGTAGAAGCGAATGATTTGCCTGTGTTGTGGAGAGCCAGAGGTAGTAACTTTATGCCTATCTCTGTGCCTATAGACTCACTCTCTGCACAGAAGAAACCATTTATTTTTTACAAATTGCGAGGTTCATTAGAAAAGAAAAAGAATGGTGGGCTAGTCTACTACGTTGGAGGTTTTAAGGTCAATGACGGACCTATAGACTTCACAGATGGAGACCAATCTACTTTATCTTTTTTCATGGACTATATTAACAGCGAAAACAAAAAAGTTATGGCTTTGTATGACGAAGTTTTGCGAAAGCAGGGCAAAGTTATTGACCAAGCTCCTGCTAATGTTGACGTTGATGATGCCCTTAATGACGATGTAGATGCTGCGTTAGGGTCATGAATAAAAAAGAAGCTGCTATACTTTCTTTCCTTTCAAAGGCAGCTCAAGGGAGGGCTTCAATGCCCTCTCGCCTTATCAAGGAGTTTAGTGAAGCTTGTGCAGAAGCACTTAATAAACAGTTTAATGCACAAGATAACGATTTCAGATTACGTATGAGTAATGCAGGCAAACCGCTTTGCCAATTACAAATGCAATCTAAAAATGCTAAAGCTGAAGCTCCCTCCTATGATTTTAAAATGCGTATGATTATGGGAGATGTTCTTGAAGCTCTATTAATTTCTATTATTAAAGCTTCAGGAATTAAGGTAAAAAATAAACATAAGAAAGTGGAATACAAAATTGATAAAAATAACTCGATATCTGGTGAATATGATATTGAATTAGATGATGGGATATATGATATAAAAACTGTATCCCCATTTGCATTTGAGCATAAATTTAAACCAGACGATGCTTATGAAAGAATAAAAGCATCTGATGCATTTGGATATGTTGCTCAAGGACATGGATACGCTATGGCAGCAAAGAAGCCTTTTAAAGGCTGGATTGCTTTAAATAAATCTACTGGAGAAATAACCATAGCAGAAGCAAAAAATAATAAACAAGAAAGAGAGGATATACGTGATAAATTACGCAATGCTTTTAAATCATTACATGCTAAAAGACCTTTTAAACGGTGTTTCTCCGATGTCAAAGAAGTCTTTTACAAAAAAGAAACTGGGAATAGAACCTTGGGATTGGAGTGTAGCTACTGCCCCTTTAAATTGGAATGTTGGAAAAAAGTCGAGTTTAAAAAACAGCTCCCTAGCAAAGGTAAAAACCCGAAGTGGGTCTGGTATACCCATATCACAAAAAAGTGGCGTGCTTCTGAGCATTCAGTATAAAGGATGCATTGAAGATAGTCCCGTTAACAAAATAATAAAATTAACAAGAGAACAAGCATATGGTTTTATCAAAGAACTTAACAACGAAGTCCCGTTCCCTACGATTAAAACAAAGAACCAAACAATCACAATCCCAGCAAAAAACATCACGGAAATCAGGATTGAGGAAGATGAGTGTTCGGTCAGCAAAAGCAAAAGGAAGAAAATTACAGACATGGGTAGCGGAAAAACTTCTAAGTCTTCTTAAAAATGTAACTGAATTAGATATTAAATCTACTCCAATGGGAGTAAATGGTGTAGATGTTCAATTATCTTCACAAGCTTTTAAACAGTTTCCCTATAATATAGAGTGTAAGAACACTGAAAGACTTACAACAATATATAATTATTATGAGCAGGCAGTGACACACAATCATTATGGGGAGCCCTTACTTGTTATAAAAATGAATAGGAAAAATCCTTTAATTATAGTAGACGCAGAACATTTTATTAAAAGAGGAATACGAAATGAGACCTGATAATTATGATAAAGTAATGCTGTTATTTTTTGCATTAGCTTTAATATTTACTTTTGTAAATATTGTGTATTGAGGATAACATAATGAGTTCAAAAGATATAAAATTAAAAAGTGGGGATTCCGCCATAATAATACGACATTATGAAAATGGTTTTGATATGGAAATTTATCACAAGCATGACAATAAATTATTAACGGAAGACGATAGCATATTTTACGCACTTTTAACGCGAGGTATGGTGCACTATGCTATAAGAGATACAGACCAAGTATTAGAGGATGGAAGAGCAAGTTTTGCACTTGACAAACAATTAAAAAAGGTTACTATTCACTAATGAAATATAAAGAAATTATAAAAAATAAATATAAGGAGGTTTCTAAACTTATGAGAAAACAAGTAGATGAAGAGGATATGGTTAATAATCCTCCACATTATAATACTGCTGGAATAGAGTGTATAGATGCTATTCAAGCTATGACGGACATTGGATACGAGTATTACTTACAAGGTAATATTATGAAATATTTGTGGAGATATAGGTATAAAAACGGTATTCAAGATTTAGAGAAAGCTCAATGGTATCTTAATGAATTAATTGATGTTAAAGAAAATGGTAACAAAGAAGAAGATACAGATTAGAATTATAGCTGATGCTGATACTGAAGAATTTGCTCTTGATATAGAAGAGATTCCTTCGGTAATAGAAGATATAATTAATGATTTAATGCATGAAATAGCAGGTATAACAACTAAAGACATAACAGTAAAGGTAATAAAATGATTAGTAATGTAACCCTACCCACAAATTATCAACAATTTATTCACAAATCTAGGTATGCTAGATGGATGG
>TARA_R100000329_G_scaffold45891_2_pt1 | contig 15170 bp, 8 predicted proteins | sample TARA_R100000329 | Tara Oceans TARA_R100000329 (sample SAMEA2620783) | marine metagenome | biome: marine biome (ENVO:00000447); feature: surface water layer (ENVO:00002042); material: "saline water (ENVO:00002010), including plankton (ENVO:xxxxxxxx)" | depth 5 m | reverse complement strand
CTGGAGGTGAATTTACAGTCGAGGCACGGGGTGACGCTGGAGGTGAAGCCTCTGCGGACTCACCGCTCCAGACCGCAAGAAAACTATTACAGAAAGTGGTGCAACGGATTCGCAAAATTCTGCGGCTTGACTCCTGACGAGATGCACAACGAGATTCTCTGCCAGTGCTATGGGTCAGAGGAGATCGAAAGCAAGTTTGGGGTAGTTCGTCGCCCGGTGAAACGTAGCAATGATGCCACTCGTGGCGACTACTCTGACCTTATTGACACGTTGTGCAGAGTGGCGGCAGAGATGGGTTATGACGTACCACCGCCAGAGATAACGAATTAGTTTTCGCCTGCCGCACCCTCTGAACGGGCAGGACAATGTTGGCGCGTTGTCCGTGTGGGTTTTTGTTTGTTTCCCCCACGCCCAGCCGGTCTTAGCTGTGGTCGGTTGACACACCCAACCTGTGTGCTTGACGTTTTACTGTGGGATGGAAAGTGCATTAATGCGGAGCGGTAGGTGGCATGACATATGCCGCAAAGGTTGGGATACAGCTTTCACAAGGAGACATTATGACAGGAAAGATAAGGATAGAGCTAGAGGGTGACGCCTACACGGACGCAATTACCACTGCCGACAAGTTTATAGAGACAGTTGTTGAAAGGCTGACAAGGATTGAGGAGCTTGTGGAGGACAATCGTGATGCCGTGGAAAACATCGCTGAAGCTGTTAAGTCGCTAGAAAACGCCATGAAGATGCTGAAAGATGGCTAAGATGACTCGCAAGCAGGCATGGTGGGAATGGCACAAGCAGAACCCTCACGTTTACGAGCTGTTCAAGCGATTTACTTTCCAAGCCATCAGGCGTGGACACAAACGCTGTAGTGCTTGGCTGATAATCAACAGGATACGCTGGGAGACTGCGATTGAAACATCTGGTTGCGATTTCAAGATCAGCAATGACTTCATCGCCTACTACGCCCGTTTATTCATGGCGCATTACCCTGAGCATGAGGGCTTTTTCGTGACAAAGAAGATGAAGGGGGAGCTTTGAGAGATGAAAGACCTGCCTGAGTACATTCCCCCACTCATCTTTGTGGCGGCGATAAGTGTTTACTTCTTACTGTCGGCACCCTGATCATTCTCATGCTCGTATAGCGCGGCGAGTATCTCATCGTCACGGGAGTGTCCGTGTTGCCACAGCCAGCTTTTTACTTCCTGCCTTGTGGCCTGACCGGACTTGCCGTGGTGATAATTGATCGCTCTGCGTAACTTATCGCTGACAGCAAACAGGATATGCAATTTCACGAATACTTTTTTTGGATGTGCTTGAAGATCGCATAGATCGACAAGAAGTAGAAGGCGATAATGCTCATAGGGATGGACAGATAGATCAAGTCCCACGGGTGCAGGGCCAGTATCTCCCAGATGCCTTCAAGCGCGGACTCAACCTGATTAGCCGCGCACTCCTCCACTAGATTCTGCCTTCAGCCTTGTGATGCTGAACATTGATCAGGTGCTGATTGATGATGTCTTCTTTGGACTGACCGTAATACTGCACAGCCAGCATCTCGTCTAGCAGGATGGTGTTCAGGCTTCTGTCTTGAAAGCCCTCAACGTCAGGCACCTCTGGCATATACAGCTCGCCAAGTATTCTGCCGAACTTGCCCTTCCGATCCATGTGCGTCCTGATCAACAGCTCAGAACCTTCTGGCACCATCTGAGTCACATAATCTTTGGCGAGAAGGCCAAGAGCCTTTAATTCTGGGGTTCCTCCGCGAGTCTCTGCCGTGTCTATGCCATACAGTCGCACCGACTGGCTCTTCAGCAGAACGTCAAATCCGGCGTCTATCGTGAGGATTATGCTATCTCCGTCTACCACACGCTCACAGGTAGCGTGGTACAGCCAGTCCATCTTCATTGAAATATCCTCGTTACTGGCCTGTCGGCGCGTTTTTCAAACTCTGGCACGATAGCAAGCATAGAGTTTTCGTAGTCTTCTATCTCTTCGATCATCTCTCGCTTTCTTTCGGGCGTGATGTCCTCTGAACGCCTGATTGCCGTTTTCTTTCTTCTCACTACATCTAACTGTTGCTTGAGGTCGTACACTCCAGCCTTGACATCAAGGAGCGTTCCTCTTCTGGCGATAAGCTCTTCAAGCTCTTCGTATCTGCCCTCTTTGCGTAGCTTGTTAATGGAGTTATATGTCTGACGCACATCGTTATAGAGGTCATAAAAATCTTGCTTCAGCCCAGTCCCTTGAGGGCTGGCGAAAAACCTTCTTACAACCGGAAGCTCATACGATGCCACAGCAGGAAATTCTGGTGAGGTGATATTGACACCAACGCTTTTGAGTCTTTCGGCAATATCTGGGTCTCTTACTGCCCTGTCAGTCCAGTCCAGAACATATATCCCCATTGTACCCGTGTATCCCTTGAGGACATGATCTATCTTCATTGGCGAAATGTTCATGGCGTTGCCTATGAACTGACCCAGCTCAGACGTAAACTCTGTCTTCTGCTCTTCTGGCAACAGTCCAGACATCCAGATTGGGACGACAGTGCCGCCCGTGTAGCTGTTGTGATTAACTGATGCTTCAAGGACTGGGGCGATAGCCTGAATACCAAAGATAGGATCAAACTCCAAAGTGGATGTCACCCCTCGCTTTACTGTTTCAAACGCCTGCTTACCAGTTCGCTCGCCAAATGTTGTATCAAGGAAAACCTCTGGCAGAGTCTTGAATATAAAACCAACCTCAAACGGTATCGGTATCTTCAAGGCTGGCCTGCCATCCCCTAGTGGTATGAGCCAGTTGTTGTCTCGCTCCTCTCTACGCGCCTCCCTGTACTCGTCATCGTCGCTTGTCAGCATCCAGTACATCGCGGTAAACGCAGAAATCAACATACCTCGCATGGCAAACGACAACGCCGCCTGAGTCCTGTTCAGCTCCTTGTTTGCGTTATTAGAGCCAACCATGCCACGGAACAGGACATCCAAGCCCTGTATACGAGCGTTCAGGAATGGTATTGCCGCTGTAATCGCTCTCATCACAGGATTGCTACCGCGCCTTGAGAAGTTCAGCACCTCCAGTGCCTGAAAATGAGCTTCTGCCAAGTTGCCTGTTCTCGCGTAGACATCATCGAAAACTGCTTGCCGTGTCGCCGCGTCAGACCTTGTCGTCATTCTTCCCAAACCATCCCACAGGCTGGTGAAAATGTTTAGCTGTGACCCCTCTTTATTTCTTCGCTTCAGCTCTCTTTCAAAGTTTTTCTGGATGTTGTCATCGCCAAGAAGACTTGTGCCGACAGAGAAGTCATAACCGCCAACCACACCAGTCCTCTCAAGCCGACTTATGTCGCTGGCGGCGTTTTTGACGGTGTCATATATCGGCATGAAGTTTGCGCCCGATGTCACAAATGCGGACAGTGTGTCTCGCATCATGTTCGCAATCATGAAGCCGGGAGATCGGGTCACAGACTCTCTCAATATGTTAGAGAATGGGCCGAAATACATACGCGAGAAGTTCTCTATGCCTGAGCTATCAATCGCCTGCATAGACTCAAATATCAGCGGGTCATATATCTCAAAGCGAACCGGCTTCCCGTTTACTTTGAATGTAGCCGTTGGATAATCTGTATCGCCTTTTAATGGCACCTGCTTGGCAAGCTGGAGGGTTTGCATATCACGGGCAATTCTTTGTTGAGCGACATTCCTCATGCCCATGTCAATCGCGGCACTTACGTTCTTAACGATGGCCTCGACCAACGGTATGTCAACTACAGCCTCACTACCCTTGTACGGTATGAATGAGCCTGCCTTGGTCAGATCGCCAAACGCACCCTTTGTGATCTTGCCTATGTTCGCGTTCGGGTCTAAAGCCCTGTAGAAGGGGATGTAATCTGACGCCTCCCTCCAATTGTTGGAAACCTCTCCAGATATAACGCCAGTATCCTCTAGGAACTTGATTACCTGATTGTTGTACGCCTGCCACGCTCCATACCACTCAATGATCGGGTTGTTGCCATCAGCGTCAGTGTATTTTGCAACAGCCTCTCGTATCTGACGCGCCTTCTCCTCAGTGACAGGAGACACCGATCCATCTTCGTTTAGCCGCTTGCCGCGCACAGAGATTGCGTATGCCTGAGCCAGCTTGCTCAGATCACCATGCTCTTTGGTCATCAACAGGTCTATGATGTCTATGAGGCCGCGATACTTTTTGCCGTTGTGCTGGAAGTCTACAACCTGAGTTAGACCCCCCTCGTATATCGGCACACCAGACTTGATCGCTTCTGCGGTGACGCCTCTTGATCTGTCGGCAAACAAAACCGCCGCGATGGAGCTTGTATCTGCAAGGAAGTTGTTGAAGAACTTTTTGTTTAGCTTTTCCAGCCTAGCGTATCGGTTGACTGCGGCCTGTTTTGCTCTTGTAAACTGATACCCCAGCGTACTGGTTTCCCCAGTCGCATCCATAAACTGCTTCATGGGATCGACACGCTCTGGCCTGTCACCCACCAGACCGTCTATCGCACTTTGGGTTTGCGCGTCATAGTTTGGCGCCCTCGACTCTACAGGCTCATCTATGGATATAGCCGCGTCTGGGTTTCTTGCTATGTATTGCGCTTCTGGAGAGGCTTTTACGCTGTACTTGGGAACATTGAAGCCAGAGTTTTCTGCTTCAGCAATGTTTTCCTGTACTGCCTTTTCTACCCTTGCTGGGTCTAATTTTCGCCTAGATGCTAAAGGTGCATCTATTTCTGTTTCTTGAGCTTGGCCTTGATCTCTGACTCGTACCGACGAATCGCTCGCTGTCCTACCTCCATAGCGAGTTCCTCTAGTGTTTTGGATTTGCCTTTCTGTGAGTTCTGAGATTGTCGCATCAGTAGAAGCTCCCGAGTATCCCGCCTCTTTGGCGGCGTTAATCATGTAGAACCAACGCATCGCCTGAAGCGAAGCGGGGTCAGCCTTGTATCCAGCGACCTTCTCAAACTCCTCCGAAAAGACCTTGGAAAAATCCCTAAACAACTGGCCTTCATCTACAGTCGCAGTGATACCAGTGTTTGTATCAAACATATTATCAAAATAACTGCGTATAAATCTACTCTCCCATACGTCTACAGTTTGATACCTGTTGTCGCCCATCAGGTTCATCGTATAGGCACCCAGCTTGGGGCCAAGGAAGAACATTCTTGGTATGAGCTGATCTTTGTTTGTCTTTCCGTTTATTTCGGCTTGTTGGCCTGTTGCATCCTCAACAAGACCTCTTATCTGGCCTTTCTGGCCCACTCCCGCGTAGCCAAGACTTTTCTTGAACGACTCCAGCTCGCTCATGGTGACAGGCTCAAACAGGTAATCAATCGCCTGCTGTACACCGCCCTCGCGGATAACGATTTGATCAAACGCCTTCATCGTCCGAGCTTTGTTTGCGTTTGTTAGGCCAGATATTTTGAACGGTGCCTGTGCAATAACTAAATTGCCTTCCTCGCTACGACCCATCTTTATCGCATCAAAGTTGCCGTCCCTTCTATACAGGTCAAAGGTTCTTATTGCGTCACCAACATTCTGGAGGAGGCCAGTTCCCGGCGAGTTAATGCCATTGAGGAACATATACAAAGCAAAATCGGTATCGGTGATTGATCCATACTCAGCTTCTAGGGCAGACCTAGTCGCCTTCAAGTCTTCGCTGTAGTAGTCGTTAAACTTGGGGTTGGCGTCTATCCACTCTTTTATATCCCGCATCGCCCTTTTAGCGGCGACTCTCAACTTTTGTGGAGAAACGGTGCCACCAACCTCCTCAAGAAGCTGGGGCCAATACCTGCCAAAGAAGTCTTCTTCTGTAGATATTCTTACATTTTCGTATTTGTCTTTTGCCCTCTGCACTGCCGCAGTCAATGGCGCACCAACAGACCTTCTGCTGTCCATTGGCGAGTCATAATCCGTCAGCCTTCTTACTGTTGCGCCAGCAGGGCCAAGGTTTAAGGGTGCCACCTCAAAGCCTCTGCCCAATGTCTCTTGCAGATAAGTAACCAGCTCTGGCTTGGTAAAACCCTTCTGGTATGTATCCCTGCTTGTGATAATTGAGTTTGGCTCTGGGCCGGGCCGACCCTTTGCATTCATCACCTCTTTGCCCCTTGTCGTAATTACTGCTACGCCGTTGGGTGCTAGGGCGCTGGCAATGCTTTTTACAATTGTGTCCCTGTCTTCTCGTGGGACAACATTAAGGGTGTTGAGATTGGTAATCTTGTCGAAAGCGCCTGCCGGTATCTGCTCTCCAGATGTGTAAGTCGGATTGACACCTTCTCTGGCAAACGGTTCATAGCTTTCAAAACCAAGCTCATTTGCGCCAAGACCAAGACCGGAGGAAAAGTCTAGTCCTCTGTCTCCGTCTGTCATCTTGTCGAGGATGCCACCCGCCTTTCTGTATGTGCCTATGGTGTTGGCGACTTGCGTCCTTTGGGCGTTCTCTGCTGGAGGCAAGTCTCTTGACCTGCTCGCCATCGCCTCGTCGATCATAGGCTGATCTGATCTTACAGATCGGGCCGTGTCCCCCAAGCCGCGAACACCCTCAATCGGTGTTTCCCTGTAAGCGAGCTGTTCTTTTGTAATACCACGCTCTGCCGCTCTATCCTTAAACTCTCTAGTGTCGCCCTCTCGCAGGGGTAACGCGCCCATCTTTTCGGTTAGATTAAGAGTCCTGACAACGCCGCGCTCTCTGGCCCCAACCTCTCCGCTTTTTATCCGGTCAACAAGCTCTGCAAACGAATCAACGTCAACGTCTTTAGAGAAACCCGCTATTGATCTAAACAGGTCTACAATCTTTTGCAAAAGCTGTCTAATCTTACCGCTTGGCTTTGCCTGCCTTCCGTCAATTATCACGCCATCTGTTAGGGCGTCACTGATCATTTCAGCAATCGCTTCTTCCTGTACCTCTACAGCACTTTTCTCTGAGTACAGGCCAGACGCCCAATTAGCGTATGTGCCACCCGTTCCCGGCTTTTGATATTTTCTGGTCATCCTCTCCAGCAGGCTAAACTCTGCCGGAGTAAACAGATCGAACTGCCTCAGAGCGTGGACGATTTCGTGGCTCATAACCTCTGCGACAGCCTGCTCGTATGTCTTTCCGCCCTGCTCGACTTTTTGCCGCACTAAATCCAGACCAACCTGTATCACGTTGGTCATAGGATCAAAGGTTCCCTCAGTTACATAGCCCTGCTCTGAATCCTCTTGAGCTTTTACTGGGTCTTGAGGAATGACTATGTTGCCTTGCGCGTCAAAGGTTGCTTGACCGACCCTGTCTACAAGCCTTGTTGCGACAACATCAGACAGCCCAAATCCTGCAACCATGTCCCTTAGTTTTTGGGCCAAGTCGGTAGCTTCTGGATCGTAAGTGACAAGACCCTGCCCCTCTGGGATTGGGTCTACAGCCTCTCTTTCTGTCTTCCGTGCTGTTCTTTCTGCCTCTCTGACCGTTCTGTCAACTTCAGCGCGAGAAACCGGCCTCTCCATGCCGCCAAGCAAGCCTTCTGCAACCACACCGATACCACCTGTCCTGCCTGCCTCTACACGCTTGCGAAGCACACGAACAGCCTCTGCGTCCGGCACTTGACGGGAGAAGTCGGGTATCTGTGTGGGGTCTGTAAAGCGAGGCATTCTGCGAATGCTGTGATAAAGATACTGCCTCTCTTGCGGGGACAGATTTTCTAGGGGAGCTTTCTTGGAGGGGGTCTTGCCGGTGATCGTCTTGATCAGGCCGCGCATCTCTTGAGAGTCAAGAGATATGTTCATCTGCTTTGTGGACAGGAGACGATTGAATGCGTTGTTTGACGACAGCACGTTGTCAAAGGTTTTCGCAGAGTACTCAAGCGATGGCCTTCTACCAACGGGCGTTATCGGTTGTCTGGGGCGATTTGGGTCTAACGCCGCTCCGGTATCTTGATCGGCTCTTTCTGGGAATGCGGCGCTCTCAAGGTCTTTACCAGCAAGCACCGAGCCAAGGTTGCCAATATCGCCCTTGTTCTGCGCTCTTAGCTCAGAGAGAGTGAATGTATTTACCTCAGAAAGACCTTGCTTTGCCCTTGAAGCGTTTATCCTCTGGGCCATTGTCCATCTGCTTCTGGGTATGCCAAGCTCTTCTAGCTGGGCAGGCGACATATCCTTGAGGTCTTCGTCGAAAGTCCCCGTTCTGTCGGTTCCAGTTGCGGTATTTACCTCGTCAGCAGTTAGAACCCTAGCTTCTGTGGAAGGTAATACTCTACCGAATCGGTTAACCTCTTCTGCCTGCCTTGGGTTGTACTCAAGGCCAGACTGAGTAACTGTGTATTCTGTTTCAGCGTCCTGCTTGAGACGGCGGCTAGCCTCTGATAGGTGATTTGCAACCTCCTGCCGCTTCTGCTCGTCTCTGATTCTTGGCCCAATCTGACGCTTACCGCTTTCCGTTGTTGGGTCACTTACCTCTATAACCTCGCTCGTCGCATCAAACTCAGCGCCAAGAGGGAGCCTTTCTGCAAGCCTGTTGGCAATCCTTTCCGTTATGACGGATGCGTCAGCCGTTTCTACATCTAGGTTGTATTGGGGAAGGTCTAAGTCGTTTGCATTGAGAAAGCGGGTTCTAGCCTCCTCTGACCTATCTGGAATTTGTACGCCTTCTTCGCCAATTCTTCCGGCAAGTTCGGCAGTCGGAGGGCCAGCATCCAGTCTATCAAGATCAGTCTGCTCGCCTCTGGCGGCATCTATCGCCTGCTGTCTTCCTGCTTCAGCCCTGCCAGCCTGCTCTTGTCGCAGTCTAGCCTCTACCTCAGCCTCTTCCTCAGTAGGCTCCTGTATCGCGCTTGGGGGCGGAGGTGCTTTAGTCTTGTATCTTCCTGTTGCAAGGCTAAATGCAAAATCGAATATGCCACCAGCTCCAGCGCCCACAGCAAACTCATCTACCGCGCTCTCACCTATCGGTCTTTCTGGGTCATAAATTGCAGACGCTGACAAGTCTCTAGCAACACTGGAGACAACCTCTTGGACGCCTTCTCGACCCGCACCTTTGAGTGCTGATCTCAGTCGCCGCATAAACACACTGCCGTCAGGCGTTCGCTCCCATCCCTTGGGAAGTCCACGCAAAACCCTGAACGGCATACCGAATGTTTCTAACGCGCCAATAGCGACATCAGAAGCCTTTGACAGCGCCTCCTGACCTCCCGATATTTCTATGCCACGATCTTCTGCCTGACGCCGCTCTTCTGCACCAAGGGCGAGTGACTGTGACGCGGCAACGCCACTGGTAAGACCTCTCTGTGCCGCCTTACCTGCGGCGGCAAACTTGGCGGCACCAAGGCCGGGAATGAGGAAGGAGCCTATCTGACCAATGCCCTCACCGATAGCGGCGATGTTGCTGTCGTCATAGGCAGGATCGTAGTTGAGGGTTTCTCTGATGTACTGATCTATGTCACGCTGGGTGTCCACCAGCATATCGTCGTCTAGGCCGGGAATGAGCTGTCCTGCACCAGTGAAGGTGCTGGTGATTCCGCGAGCCAAGCCGCCCGGAACACGCTTTATAGCTTCACCGACAGAGCCGAGCAGGGTTGTCTCGTCAGGAGCCATACCCGCCATGTGGTCTGCTATCTCTGCAAATGAATACCCAGCGCCTATCGCGCCATCAACATCAAAATCTCTTTTAGATGACAGGTGTTCAACTATTTCCCTGTCGGAGTAACCCGCCTGTCTTGCGCCAGCAACATCAAAAGACATTCTATGTCAGCCCTCAAAATCAGTAATGGCCTGTCTATTTCCGCCACTACCCGTGCTGGGCGACTCAGTAAGCAGTCTTGCAAAATCCCCGCTCATAAGACTCGCGATTATGTTTTGCTGTCTTATAAGCTCTTGCCGTTCAGCCGGATTAATTTCGGTTTTCAAGCGTTCTGTTATGAAATCAAGAATCTCTCTGTTGTTTGCGTTCTGGCTAATATCCAGTTTCGCCCGTATATCTTCTCTCATCACCTCAAGCCGATCCAAGAACTGCTTTTGATCCTGAGTCAGCTTATCTCTTCTCAAGCCAAGCTCTTGTGCAAACCTGTCGGCCTCATCCTGACGGCGGAGGTCTTCTCTACCAGCTTTAAACTCAGCGAGGCGGCGGTTCATATCCAAGTCTCTGGCGGCTTGGGTGCCTTCTGTTGCGGCTTGACCAGCGGCGGCTATGCCCTTAGACACATCACCGCCTGCAATACCAGCACCAAGCTGTATCAGCGCGTTGGACATGGCCTGTCGTCTTGAGTCTGCAATCAGATCGGAAAAGTCCAAGGTCGGGTCATTGGCCTTGTTGCTTCTATCTTGACTTGGAGTTTCCGTCAGGCTGGACAAGATTCTTGACAGACCCACCTTCTTGGCGTCAACGGTCACCTCCTCAAGAAGAGGTTTCTTTTCACTGCCGTCACCCTGCTTTTCTTCGCCCCTAGTCTGGACATTCTTATCTCTGGCGATCACTGGGCCGGGACGGCCCTCGTCAATCGCGTCCATCTGGGCTTCTATTAAATCGTTATACGCGGCCTCACTAGCCATCTCCTCTTCTGTTTGAACCATCGGAGGTTGGGCGTATTGAACTGCGTCACTACTGCCAAAGGGATTGCTAAAAGAGCCAAGAAAGCTGTCTATCGCCCTGTTACCCGCACTAGTAAATCTTTGATCTAAATCAACAAGGTAACCAAGCCCGTCTCTCAGTGCATCACGACCCTTTGTGATAAATGAGTCTTTGTAGATTTCACTGGCAGGAGGCCCAAAGGGCGGCTCCGAACCTCCCGCTCTTTCGGTAACCACTCCAGATACCGCATCGTCAATGTCTTGTGAGGTTATGGACGGGCTAAGACTGTCTCTTTTAGCTTGATTGTATTCTGCAATACCAGATGCAATACCGGATGCAACGTCACCAAAACCACCCACATCAAACGGCCTGCCACCTGCGCCTCTTTGAGGTGCTGTCGATAACTCTGGTATAGACGGCAAAGAAAGATCATTTCGGCCCAGCAGTTGGTAGTTCGGCATATTCATCGCTGAGTCAAAAGCAAAGTTTCCGGCAAAGTCTTTCACGCCCTGCAACGGATCACCTGTTGAATACTTTGGAATGGCGTCAAAAGCACCACGCATCGCGTCAGCACCTCGCTGACCAGCATCTTGGAACTGACCGCCAAGATCGCTCAATCCTTGCCTTAGCTCGCTCATGTTTGGAAAGAGATCACCCCTGCCAACCATTGAGTAGTCGGGGTTGTTTATCTGGGCCTCGCGCCTTAGCTGTGCAAGGGCATCCTCAAAAGAAGCAACGCCCATCTCTGCCAAAACCTTGGCTCTTTCGATCAGCGGGTCAACGTACTCCTTCTGCACACCATAGAGTGCACCTGCTCCGGGCATACTTCCGCCGGGAGCCATCTCTACAATCCCACCCTCAGCCATCATCTGGGGCGGCATAGCCTGCTCTATGCCCTGCGGAGGCATTTGAGGAGGAGGCATATTGGGCATTCTCTGGGCCATCTGCGGAGCCATAGCCATTTGCGGAGGCATAGACGCCATGATGCCTTCTTGCACCACCTTGTCTTTTACGGTGCCTTGCGGCATCTGCTCTTGCTCTGACTTGTACCGCTTACGCATATCTGATCTGCGCTGTATCTCAGATACGACTAGATACTGCGGCACCTGACCGCTAGGCATCTGGGCTTCCTGCATCAACGCCTGATCGGGTAGCCCCTTAATAATGTCTTCTTGCTCAAGAATGTTCATGGCCCCGGCGTCCCTCTAAATGCGTTGTACAAGCCAGCCGCCGCAATCCCCGTTCCCAGCAACTGTTGCATGGTGGACGGTTGCATACCAAATGATGTCTGCGTCTGTCCGGGCGAGATAGGAGTTCCCTGCAACATCTGGCTGTAGAAACCGAGTTGCTCCTGCGGGAAGGCTCTTTGTCTCAGGAAATCCTGATAGCCAATATCCATGCCTGCCTGACGTAGCCTGCGCTCTGCCTCTCCTGCCGCCTGCATATTGCGGAGTCTTTCGATCTCCATTCTCTGGCGCTGATCGGCATAATCACCCAGCATCCCAGCCGCCTGTAGGCGCTGTGCATCACCAGATAGCAAGTTACCGTATGCGGCCTGACCCAACTGAGCGGCCTGCTGTGCGTATGCCCTGTCTTGAGCAAGAGCCTGCTGTGCCTGACCAAACGCCTGTTGCATACCTGCGCCATACAAATCACCAAGCTGGCGCTCTAGGTTGCGCTGACGCTCTGCCTGCATGATGCCTTCGCGGTATCCACCCAGACTGCCCTGACCAGCCGCCTGCAAGCCAAAGTCACGACCCATAATGTCGGACTGGCGGCGAGCCTCCCGCATCTGGTTATCCAGAACGAGTTGCTGGTAAGGGTTCATATAGGACGCCATCGCATAGGGATCAGCCATCGACGGCATTTCTTGCGCTCGACGGGTCACCTCCAGCATAGTGCCAGCGTAGGGGCTACCCATGCCAACAGTGCCAGCGATATTGCCAGCTACGTCAAGCTCTGGGGATGTGCCAGAAACGCCCATCTCCGTAAACCGCGACATAGCTTCCTGTTCGGCAGGAGTAAAGTACGCCAAACGGGCCGCAGGATACGGGGTATATGGTTCAGCAGACTCATAGCCAACACGGGCCAATAGGTCTTTGTAATATGGTTCTGCGTATTCTGGTAGATTTGACTGTACTACCTTGGACTCAGTAGGCCCACTAGCGCCGCCGCCTTTACCCATTTTTCATGCCCTTCTCATAGAACGCCGCCGACTTTTCAAAGCCGTCAGCCTGTAGATATTTCCAGAAACCAAACCTCGCTACGCCCTCAATCCCGTCACAGCCCATATCTAGGCCGTATCGGGTGATTTGCTCAAGCAGTAGGTTGTACCAAGAGTCAAAGTCTTCACCGCCAAGGAAGTGCATAGACAGCACCCGCTTGGCAGGGTATTGCGTTATTTCAGTGGTAAGACAGCCCCAAATCTTTTGATCGTCATCGAAGGCTATCCAAAGCTGTGTGCTACCCATGACCACTGCGGCACACAGATGCTCCATCGTCCAGCGTCCGTTGCACCTCTCGACGGCAGGTTCAAGATAATGACGTACATCATTCCAAGCCGTGTGGGCGTGTTCCAACGGAACTAGACTAATGTTCATGCAGGCATCACTTTCCTTTCATCAATTCTGGGAGCCTGTTGCGTTGTGCCGTTGCGCTCCATGCGAACCTTGTCCATCATCTTGTCCAGCTCTCTAGCTCCAGCATCAGAACTGCCCTCGCCTAGACCGGACACCACATCAGCGGCAACGATATATTCGCCGGGAGAAACGGCAACAGGCTGATCTTTGCCTATCATACCCTGTACCTTGTCATCCATCCCACTGCCATTACCACGAACCATGCCCTCCGTCTGGGCATTTGGCACAACAGACTCAAGAATCATTTGTCTAGCCTGACGGAACATATCAGGACCATACTTATCGACAAACATATTTATGATCGGGTCGGGGTTTTCTGTCTGCCCTAAAACAGCCATAGCCAGCATAGACATTTCTTGCTCGCTGGGCATCGCCTGCTGAGTAAACTCAGTGGGGACGCGAGCTATGCCCCCATCAGGCACAGTTCCCTCCATCATGGAGGTGCGGATAGGTATGTCGCCACCTGTGGCTGGTGGGCCGACCTGTGGCTCTGGGGCAGGGCCAACCTCTGGCATCTTCTTCGCTTCCGCCTTTCCCCCTTCAGCCATAAAATTACCGATACTGCCAAGACCGCCTGTCATCAAGCTCGCTAAAAACTTAGCCGTGTCTGGATCGAAATTCTGCATATACTCTTGAATAGCGGCCTGCTGTTCTGGAGACATACCTGCCGTGTAGTCTGGCACGGGCGTTTCTGGCTCTGCTGTGGACTGCCTATACTCATCATCTGTTACAACTCCGTCACCATCTAAGTCGTAGCCTTTTGATCTGGCAAATTCTTGACCACCTATGGCCTCCTCCATAGTCTTACCGCGCTCCATCAACTCCGATATGCGTTCTCTTTGAGCGGTGCTAAACGGCGCTAGAGGCGCGTACTGCTCAAACATATTCTGTTGCATTGGAGACAGTACAGACCCTTCAGAGGCCAGACCCATCACTGCCGCCTCCCCAAGAGGGCCGGGGTCGAGCTTCTCTAACGTCCGACGAAACTCATTCATCTGAGCGTTTGACTGTGGTGCTTGTAGCACTGGGTCAAAGTATTGACTGCGAGATATGACGCCTTGTCTCATCGGCCTGTAGCTTCTGTCAGGAACGTCAGGGGTGCCAACTATGTTGCCATCTGGGTCACGAGTTAGGTTTTGGAAGTAGTTAAACTCTGGCTCAAAACCGGGCATATAGTCGCGTGGTGGAGCTACAACGTCCTGACCGCGCAGTCTCTGCTGTACGGTAACAGGATCAACGCCCATATACCCTCTAGGGCCACCCATAAAACGAGCAATATCTCTCGCCGCTCCAAGACCCGCGTACTGCCTTGCATAAGGGTTCTCGTCTTGACCGCCCGGATATGTCTGACCGCCCTCCGCCATATACATAGGTGGAGGAGTACGGCGGCTCATCTCTGATCTTGCGTCTGACAAACCAGTGGGTATTCCGGGCTGTGCCATTGCGTAACCACGCTGGAGATCGTCGTATGCTTCTTTGCGATCTGCTTCTGCTTCTCCTAAACGAGCCATCTCCTGTCTGGCAAACTGCTCTTGAAGCCTGTCCTGCTCCATAGTGCCTGCCGCAATGCCAGCACCAGCTATGTTTCCGCTAAAGCCAAGGTTCTGACTTATACCTTCGCCAATCCCAGTGCCTGACTTGAGGGCGTCAGGAACGCTAGCGCGTATACCTTCCACTGTTTCACCAAAGCCGCCAAGGGTCGAACCAGCAGTCGCAGACATATCAGCAAGCTGTCCCGCTTCAGACGCCGCCGCCAAGGCTTCTCCCGCAGGAACATTTCCAGCGCCCTCTACAATTTCAGAAATACCCACATCAAGTTCGCTTGGAATTGCATCTCCAAGGCCAACCGCATCTCCAAGACCAGCGCCAAAGCCTGCTGTCAGACCAGAGAGAATGCCACGCTTGAGATCGCCTGTTACAGCCGCCGTTCCCGCGCCTACAAGAGCGCCTGTGCCTAACGCACTAAGACCTAAGCCCTTTGCCGCAAAA
>TARA_R100000329_G_scaffold25906_1_pt1 | contig 15252 bp, 33 predicted proteins | sample TARA_R100000329 | Tara Oceans TARA_R100000329 (sample SAMEA2620783) | marine metagenome | biome: marine biome (ENVO:00000447); feature: surface water layer (ENVO:00002042); material: "saline water (ENVO:00002010), including plankton (ENVO:xxxxxxxx)" | depth 5 m | reverse complement strand
TTGATATCTATACATACTAGCGGCGGCGACACCCCACCCCCCCTGCCGTGTCCACCTGCTGCGCCGTTTGCCAGTGCGCATAATGTGTGGGTGTGTGTGCGAATTTGCGAACGGTTCACAGTGTTTATTGCAATTGTGTGTGTGTGCATGCATGCCTATTATGTGTGAGTGTGTGCAATTGTCGCCAGGAATAGACGGCCACATAATATAGACCTTTAACCTATGCATTTAAAGAAATGTTCAAATTAACTTGACAAATAGTTTTAAATGTCTTAAAGTCCTTATATCGTTATAAATACCTTAATTGAAAGAGAGAAATTATGATTAGTAAATGGGATAAGTTTAAACTAGGCTTAGGCCGTTACTTGTGGGAATGTTCGCATGAGTTTTATTATTCACCACTAGGTCAGTTTATAGAGAGTTTAAGAAAGAGAGTAGGATAATTATGCAAACTGTATTCTATGCAAATATAAACAAGAAATGCATTAGCCGTAAAGTAGGTAGCGCACCTGTAGATTATATGCACAATACGATAGTAAAGATATCTAGTGGACTATGTAAGGTGTCTAGCGCTAGGCATAGGGCAATCGTTAGCAGTGGTAGTCGTGAAGTGTGCGCTAAAGTCCATACAGCGGGATCGTATGAGGTCGTTAGTAGTGTTCCTAGTAATGTTGTTCAGGTGTCGTATAATCCTAAGAAATATGCGGATCGTGATTATTTCTATCGTTGCGATAATGGCGAACGTGTTACTAATGGCGTATTTTATTTAGTGCATGACGACACCTTTAATAGTCTTAACAATGTTAAGTTGTTTATGGAAATATAGAAAGAGAGAGACAATGATTAACCTAGATAAGTATTTAGTTGATAATGGCCCATATGCTACGGATAGGCTAACACCTCAAGAGTTAGCACAATTCATAGATGCCTATAACGACATACAGAGAGAAATAGCGATTAGGGATAACGTTAGATGCCCTAAGGATAAGACACCATCCACGTTAAAGCTATTGAGTGATCAAATAACTAAGCATGATAAGACTAGTGAAGAGTACGGAATTAATCAATATGGCCTAGCGTTAGCGCAAAGCGACGCTAGTAATGTCGTTAATGTGTGTTCGTTCGCTACGGATGGATGTAGACGTGCATGCATTGCAGAATTTGGTAAGGGTGGAATACCTAGCGTTAAGTTTGCTAGGACTGTAAAGACTATCGCTTTACATCGTATGCCAGGACTATTTATAAAGCGACTGGCATCAGAGATTAGAAGTAAGGTAGCGTTAGAGGGTGCGATATTCTGTAGGTTAAATGATTACAGTGATTTAAGGTGGGAATTAATAGCGCCTAGCCTATTTAATATAGATGGTGTAACCTATTGGGATTATACTAAGCATCCTAGACGCAATCTCAGTAAGCTAGATAATTACACGGTAGTTTATAGCGCTAGCGAACGTTTCGATGATGATAAGATACCTAGCCTAGCTAGTCGATATGATGGCGTAGCCGTTGTATTTAGTGACTATCCAACATTCACACACTATCAAGAGACGCCAGTAAAACTAGGTATTCACGATAATTTAGCGGATATGACTAGTGATGGGTTTACGGTTATAGCATTAAAAGCTAAAGGTAAAGCTAGATCAGATTCAAGCGGATTTGTTAGAGTACTCAACTAAGAAAGAGAGAAATTATGAAATGTAAGAAATGTGAATTAGACCTTGAATGGGATATGGCGGATTACTGCTATTTCGTTAAAGGTACTGATCCTTATAAGGATGATGAACCTACTTGTGTAGATGGTAGCTATCATAGCGAACATAAGCTAGCACCACCTTTAAACGTGTATAGTTCTAGGTTTCTAACTGAAACTGATCAAGGTAACGATATTCTGATAGGTGGTACGGTATGGACTGGCAATTAATTCTAGGCATAGGGTTCTATTGGATACTAGACCTGGCGCTAATAGGGTACGGTATCTACCTAATCGCTAGGGTATGGCGTTTCCTGATCAATTATCTAGACTTAGGTAAGGTTAGTAAATATGATAAATAGTAAATTTGTTAGGGTATGCTTGACATATGGTTGGGTATGCGTTACATTAATAGTAGCTACTCAATAGGGTAGCGTAAGAGAGAAAGAGATTACATATGAATGATGTATGGAACATAACAATACAGCTAGGTAACTGGCATGGATCAGTCCAGGTATCTAAGGTAGATTTTCCTAAAGCTGTAGACGCTCATCAGTTTGTCATAGATGCGACTAGTAAAGCGTTAAAGGATATCAAAGATAATCCGTTAGGCGTGGCTATGGCGGATGCAATTAATAAATATAATGAAAGAGAGAAAGTATAATGAGTAACAACAATAAACCTAAGCAGACACTGTATGTTAATTCTTATAGTGGCCTACAATTTAGTAAGGTATTCGATAGCTATCAGGATGCATGGAATTTTAGGGAGACCTGGAAAACTGAGGTAGGCAATTTCCTACCTATGAACCCATACAATGGGTACGTGTACACTTGTGATATCTTACCTGGCGCTAGTGTTGAGGATTCATGGCTAGAAGATCGTCTACAAGATAGCTTAGACGTAGGTTAAATTAATAGAAAGAGAGAGTAGTAATGCAGATAGAATTTATAGGTGTATCAAGTGACGATAGTCATGGCGATATGTTTAGAGATGAAGTAGATAAGTTAAATGAGTACAAGTACAGCGTATGGTATGGGATAGATGGATGCTTACCTGAACAAGATTATCCACTATTTGAATCTAACAACTATCGTGAATGTAAATCATTCATAGCTAACGAACGTAGAGAGTTTATCGCTGAGTTTGGCAAACCATCCAGGCACAATTTGTATGATTGGTATATTGAAGAAAGAGAGTATAAGTAATGATTACATATCCTGAATTTGTAAAGGTTAAAGGTGACCAGGTCGTCATCACACATAAATGTGTTCAATGTAATAGCAGTAAATCATTAACTGTAGATAAGAATAGGTTTGATCACTATCTGCATGGTGGAGATACGATGCGTGATTTCCCTGAGTTATCCGCTAGTGATAGGGAAATTATTCTGATAGCTGATAGAAAGATAAATGCGCATCTACGGCCATCACCTATGCCACCTATGTTTATTTGTGATGATCATGATTTCTGGGAGAGTGACGATGAATAAGCGACAAGAATTAGTAGGTCATGTATGGGTAGATAGCGGATGCGTCACGATAGCTGATCCATGTAGGTCGAAACAGATTGAAGATGAAGTAATGGTCGAGGGCAGTACCGTCTTGCGAGACTTGACTATTAAATCTAAGTTTGGTGAGTATGTAAAGGATGACATAAAGCAGGGTATCGTATTCTCTGAAACTGGAATAGGTGACGGTACGTTTCCTGTAGTCGCTACGCTACAAGATGGTGAGATATGTTCACTATCTATACTCTTTAAATAGGCTATAGTCGTAGTGTGTATCCAAATAAACGTGTGTTGTCTCTAGGTGCTGGCGTACAGTCGTCATGCCTAGCGTTAATGAACATGCATTACCCTGATGAATACTTTGCGTATGTTGAGGACTATGTCTTCTCTGATACGATGAGCGAACCTGCTAGTGTCTACCGTAATTTATCCTGGCTCCAGGAGCAAGCGAAAGAAACAGGTAATGTGACTATTCATGTCGTGTCTGCTGGGAATTTGCGTGATGATGCGTTAGGTAAGAATCCTAACAAGAAAGCGTTTAATCCTATCCCTGTGTACGTTAAGAAACCTAACGGTAAGGTTTCCATAGGTCGTAGGCAATGCACAAGAGAATTTAAGTTAGCGCCAGTGATACGCAAACAAAGAGAGTTAATAGGGTTAGGGTACAAACAAAGACGATCTAAAGCACACGGTACAGTGACCAACATATTAGGCATCAGCTACGATGAAGTGTTCAGGGTTAAGGATCATAGGTTAGAACCATTTATGACTAATGAGTATCCGCTGATTGATATGAAGATGACACGCCAGGATTGTCTTGACTGGCAAATTGAACGAAACTATCCAGTACCACCTAGATCAGCGTGTACATTCTGTCCATTCCATAGCAAGGATGAATGGATGGACATGAAAGAAAACGATAAAGAATCATGGCAAGACGCTGTGCTATTCGATAAACAATTAAGAGAGATAAACCCTAATGAATATCTGCATTCCTCTTGTATGCCATTAGACCAGGTTACATTCACTACGAAAGAATCTGCTAATCAATTATCTTTGCTTGAGGAATGTGAGGGTATGTGTGGTCTTTAATATTGATGCTGTGGTTTATACCTACAGCACCTATAGACGCTCAAGCAGTGAACCTGGATGGACCGTACCCTGATCGCACACAGGTATGGGAGCCATTAGTAGCGTATGTGTGGGATGAATGGGATAGGCAGGATGTAGACGTGGCCATGCGTGTCCTACACTGCGAAAGTAGGGGATACCCTAACGCACATAACGATAGAGTGTATGAGAATCCCAAAGATCAAGCATCAGGTTTATTTCAGCATATGCCTAGATGGTGGGATCACAGGGTAGAGCAGAATAATTTGACAGGTCACGCTGATATCTTTAATCCATTTTATAACGTGTGGATATCTGCATGGCTAGTTGATAAATATTCGTGGGAACACTGGGAATGTTGGTAAAAGTGCGCTATGTTTGATAGTGCAAGGAAATGGTCCTGGCGGTACGGTATTATCTCTCTCTTTCCCTGCCGTCAGGACTTTTCTTGTAAACTACGATTTGACAAATTGTTCAGGGTATGCTAACATAGTTTACATGTCAACAAGAAAGAGAGAAATGGAAACACTAAAAATTACGAAAACGTTTTTATGGGATCACGAAAGCAGAGGTCTCCCAATGCCTAACATCGTGAAAGAAACAAAGCAGTATGCATGGATAGAGATTAACTGGACACACGCAGGCTATGTGGATTTGTACGAGGATGCGGAATACTACGGTTGGGAGATGGGCGCTGGTGGTTACGAGGACACAGGCACAATTCGATCTGCTCGCAGTCTTTACTACAAGATGCAAGAAACATTAGTACATGAATCATTTGAAAGAATGGGTAGTAGCGATTGGTTCCAAGATTGGTTTAAAGAAGTGGAAAGAAAAGCTTACGGTTGGAATATGGCAAAGCCAAAACCCAAAACAGAAGTACCAACAATGGAATCACTTATGAGCAAAGAGATAGATACACTTCGCACCATATGTAAGCCAATGGGCATACGACCTAGCGACAATGCAAGCAAGCAAGAAATAGCAGAACTTATACTAGAAACCGCAAATTAGAAAGAGAGAGGAGGAACCTATGGCTAGAAGCTTTTCTAAAGAGGAATGGCTAGCGCTACCTGTTGGTAGAGATCATCGTCATCGTAATGACAACGTTGAGAAACCAGCAGTCGTGTGGTCAGTAATGAACACAGGTACAGGCTATTCAACTATTGAATGGTTTGATGTCGAATGGCACACGCCAATCGATTTCAGTAGTCCATCTAATGACCTGGACCTACCAACCCCATCGTACTGGGATTAAGTAGTACTGCATGCACACTCACTCAGGTGAGTGTGCATGAGGGATTACTTAAAGTATAAGCTAATCCAGAAAGAGAGTAAGTAATGCAAAGTATAATTAAAGCTAGCGAATTAAAGGTAGGTGATACTTTCATCTATGGTAATGAGCAAGTAAAGATAGAAAAGATACTAGAGCCTAGAGAGTGGCTAGCTCCAGGTATCGTGTATTTCCATTATGAAACTGATGAATACTGGGGATGCGTAGACGGACAAATTGATAAGGATAGAACCTTAACCCTGATAGAAAGAGAGTAAGTAATGAGTGATAAAGAAGGTAATCCACATTCCCCAGATTGCATAGGTATATATGCGAAGCAAGGTAAATATGCTGAGAAGCACATTCAAACAGAAGAGGATGAGTTTCCTCTTGCACCAACGTATCTCTTGCCTGATGGCAGAGTTATCCTGGTTGATTTCAATGTCCACATGCATGACGAACGAGGTGTAACAGTGAACTGTTACATGACACACTGGAAAGATTTCGATTCTATTCCTTATGGTGGTGCTAGTGCATTTAGAGATGAAGCAAATTTTTATGACATATTTGTGCCGTTGGATTTGATATTAGAACACTGTGATTTGTCACAAGTTGAATACAAACTAAAAGATGAGGAGATGAATGAATGACAAGTAAAGAATTTAGAGTACCATACCAGGACATGATCAAACTGTTAGACGCACTAAATGATCTAACACATTATGAAGTCACCACAGCTAAACATAAGAAGAAACTGATTGAAGACATACATCATGCAGTTGATGTAATCAATCATCCAACAAATGTCGTTGAGTTAGGTGATGTTGAACAAGTACCTGATAACGTGGTAGAACTAAAGAAGAGAATGAACAAACCATCTAGTGATTTGTTCTTTGATTAAGGAAAGAGAAATGGATAAGACAATAGGAACACAATTTGGGAAAGTAAGTAAAGAAGAAGAGAAACGTTTACGAGAGGATCATTACCGTAAGACAATCATCATGTCTATGATGGCACACGATGAAGACGATATGATCCCAGCGTTAGACGGTATCAAGCATCATCCTACTGCTGAACAGTTAGAATACTACGATGCGTTAATGAAACGTTTAGAATCATGGCGTAACCTGGCATCGTTCTATCGTAGACAAGCACTGTACGAATACGTTATGGAACAAGGACACGGTAGCTTGACATCAGGTGGAAAGATACTGGGAATAGGTCGAGCAGGCGCACACGCCATGAAACAATCAGCAGAAGTTGAAAGACTAAACCTAGTGAAAGCAGAAGACTTTGTTTCGTAGCGAACACGCACTATGCAGAAACCAGGACACAGCAGTATTCTTTAACGAACGTAACAGACGTGAAGTAGCATACGCTAAGAGTGTATGCAGACGTTGTCCAGTGATGGAGGAATGTGGTGATCATGCTATTAAATCACACACTTATCATGGCATCTGGGGAGGCATGAGCCCCAGAGAATTGGAGGAACAACGTAGGTTACGAAACATTGTCCTACCCCTACAGTACCCTTTAGTTGTAGGTGCAAAGCGAAATGCTTGACAGCTTACAGTAAACACAGTACTGTAAAATGGGTAAGCGTGAGCGTCACAAAAGCGCTCACGCTTACCCCCCCTACTTACACTATAACGTAGGGTAGGCCAGCACCTACAGCAACGTTGTAAGCTAGACATACAAGGGAACAGAAATGAGAGAAATTAAATTACGGCAAAGTTACATCAACAGTTTCTTACGATGCCCAGAACAAGCAAGACAGGAACGCTTAGGTCTTGTACGCCAGAAAGAAACATCAGACCTGTTACGAGGTAACGCTGTCCACCATGCTATTGAGCATGCTGGACTAGCTCGTATGAACGACAACAGGGATGTAAGCTTAGACGAAATGATAGACGTAAACGATACGTTCATTGCTGAGAACGCTAATGAGGTTGAAGTATGGAGACAAGAATACGATGAGGTCGTTGACACATGCAGGGCCAACGTCAAATGTTTCTACGATGAGCTATACCCTGTGCTTGATCCTGTAGGTGTAGAAGAAACGTTTACACGAAGCATGGGAGTACGGCATGGTGTCCAGCTTACGCTTACTGGCACTGCTGATTGGAATGATAGGTCAGGTGCGTTATGGGATTGGAAGAATCCATCACGCCATTATCCAGCTTGGGAGAAACAACGTTGGGATATACAAAGTCACGCCTATACTTGGGCATTGGATAAAACAACTTTTAACTTGGCAGTATTCGCTAACGGTAAGTTGCAAGTAATAGAGATACATAGATCACAGGAAGAGAAAGACGCATTTATAGAACTTTGTTGGAGTATGGTTCCAACACTGCTAACCATTGATACGGCCACCACATGGCCCATGAGATGGGAGGGCTGGCATTGTTCACCTAAGTGGTGTCCAGTGTGGCAAGCAGGAAAGTGTCGAGGTGAACACCTCACAGAAGAACCCTGGTAGACAGGGAGAAAGATAGAAAAATGACAGAAGCAAAGATAAGTGTGACATTCACTCAGAAAGTGAGTGAACAAGCATATGAGACAGCAGACTATAGTCTGACGATAGAGAGAACAGTGCCTGAAGTAACTATGGAGGCAGAAGCTCATGCTCTATTTGAGATGGCTAAGTCAGAAGTATTGAAGCAAGCAGGTCAAGAATTTGATCTAAGTGATACAGGTGTTGTGATGAGGAAACTCAAAAGTGATGTTTCCAAACCTGCAAGTAGTGCGCCAAGCGCCCCTGCGCCAGCACCCACCAGTAGTCAGCAAAGTGGCCCAACGCAAAGAAGCGTAACAGCACCACCACAACGACCAGCACCAGCAGGTGGAGCTATCACAGGCAGAGTGTATAAGAGACTACCTAAAGCAGTAGGTAAAGATGCCCACATCAAACAAGCATGCTTTAATTTATTAGCGTTCCAACCAGCCACATGGCAAGATGCCAATGGTGACATCACAGTGTATACAGTGAAAGAAAAAGCTGATGGAACAACAGACACGAACAAGTCAGGGAACAACTACCCCAACTTTTCAATAAACAAAGAAGCACTAAAATACTGTGACATCACAGTAGAACAAGACTTTGGCATCTGGATCAACGATGGGGATAGCAACGTTCCTCTTACAGTGTGGGACCAGGTAGCTGGACAAACTGAAGCTGACGCTGTTGAATGGGATTGGGTAGCACGCAGAGCAGAACTACAACAGTTCACTTACCAAGCGACACGATGATGGGGGATGAGAGTGTGACGGCACTCTCACCAGAGGAGATTGAGGCCCGAATATCGGGCCTCAATTCTTCTGAAGAGAGAGAAAGCTACAAGTTCTTCAAACCAACATCAGAAGCAGTAGACCAATGGGTTCAATACGCTCAAGGTAGCCACGACTGTTTCTATCTAGGCCTACAAGAAATAGATGAAAAGATGCGTGGCGTATGGCCAAGCGATGTCCTGGTCGTAACTGGCAGAGCACACTCAGGCAAGAGTGCCGTACTGCTATCAAGCATGGCCAGGAACCTGCAAGAGAACCCAGATTTCTACGGTGTGATCTACACGCCTGATGAACCAGAAGTACTCGTAGTCGCAAAGTTGTATGCCCTACTCTACAAACGAAACCTAGCTGAAGTAGAAGAAGCATTACGCACAGGAGATCGAGACATCATGTCAGAGATCAACGAAGCGAAAGAGGGATTCTTAGATAGAATAAAGATATTCCCTAACGCATTAAGCTTTGAGGACATGTCAATAGCCATGTCAGAATGCGAAGACTACTGGCAACACAGGCCAGGATTCGTCATGGTTGATTTCCTGGAGCAACTACCTAAAGCATCAGGATACGAGGGTGTAGGTAACGTACTTAAGGGATTGAAAGAATGGACAGAGAAACAGAACCTACCTGTTGGACTAGTACATCAATCAGGTAAATCATCTCATCGTGGTTCAAGCCGTGGCATGGATGACGGAAAGTTCAACGCTGACGAGTACGCCATACTCCAGCTCAACGTGTTCCGTAAACGTGACGACCCTAAACTATCAGACCATGATAGAAGAGTACACAGTGTCAGCGTTTCGTTGGACCTGTGCAAGAACAAGCGCCCACCCTGTAAGGTTACGAATCCTCCTATTGACTATTACATGGACCCTGATTGTGGTTTCGTGAGGCGCTATTACGAATCAGACATACCTGAAGATGACAGGTGGATTGAATGACAGGGGAAAGAACAGGCGAGAAGTGGAACTGGCTAAGAGAGTTAGCGCCTGATGCGCTACTATTCGATGGACCCGTAGGGTACGCTTTTGATAAAGCAATAATTGGTGTAGCTACACGAATAGGTATGCAACCTGTCGTTGCATACGATGACGAGTTACTAATCAAAGCGTTAGTAGATGAGGACTGGGAATGGACTGACGCTGTTGAATGGGTAGAGATCAACACCAAAGGATCGTATCTAGGTGAAGGAACACCAATAATTATACATAAGTGGGAAGACAATGAGTAAGCACAAAGACTTACTTGAAGACTTTACACAATTACACAACGGCAACACCATCGCTTATGTCAAAGACAGAATCAAACCAGTTAAACAAATCAACAGAGAAGATTTCCAACAAGCAATGTCAGAACACCTATCAGGTGACCAACCCATAGGTGTGTACCCACTGTGGGAACGCAACAACGTATGGATGGTAGACTGGGTAGCGGTAGACCTAGACGAAGGCGACATCAGCGACATCCACGCAGACAACCTCGTAGCATTACTAGGCCAGCTCAACATTAAATCATGGAAAGAACCATCACGAAGCAAGGGCTACCATGTATGGGTGTATCTCAAAGAACCTTTATCAGCGTCACTAGCACGCAAAGGAATGATAGGTGCATGCAGAACAGTAGACGTACCTATACGAGAAGTCTACCCCAAACAAACACACCTAGAACCAGGACACATAGGTAACTGCCTACGCTTACCCTACCCAAAGATACGCACCAAAGGTAGGCAAGAAGTAGCAGGATACAAATTAGAACAGTTCGTCACAGAAGCTATGGAGCAACGCACACCACCAGGCGTATACCGCAAACTCATGTCACTGTACAATGCGACAGAACCAGCACCCATCGTGCAAGCCAAACGAGACTACCAGACAGACATGGATGGTTATTTCGTAGGAACAGCGAAACAAGTATGGGAAAACCCACGAGATGATGATCGTAGCGCAACCTTGTATGCCTTCGCCGCAAGCCTAATCTGGCAAGAATACAGTCCACAAGCAACACTAGACTGGGTTAGAAGACTAGACGATAGGTTAGAAAAGTTTGTGGGTAGACACGACAGAGAACAACAACTACTAAACTTAGTGCAAACAGCAGTAGAAAGAACCAAAGTCCGTGACTAAAAAACAACACAAATTCACAATACCCATTAGACCCAAAGCAAAGAGTAGGCCAAGAGTGACATCTAAGAATGGTAAGCAATGGGCATACACACCAAAGACGACACGAGACTATGAACAAATGGTCAAAGAATACTACAACGGCCCACTATTTGAAGGCCCAGTAAGCATGAGCATCGTGCTATCAGACAAACGAGCAGTCGTTACTATCACAGAAATGGATTGTAAAGAATCACCCCTACGAGGAGATATATCTAATTATGTCAAGGGTATAGAAGACGCATTGAATGGTCTAGCCTATACTGATGATCGCCAGATACATCGACTCGTAGGAAAGAAAAAGTGACAGACACACAATTCAATCAAGCTCCTTACCAATACAGATACCAGCACATGGGTGATGAAGCGGAAGGACACTTTGAGCGAGTCAACGAACAATGGGCTAGGTTTGGTTTTAACAGACCCAAGAACGTAACCAAGTTCCATTATCTCCCACATGTAATCCGCTACACACCAGACTATGTGCAAGCAGACCCAACCAGGCTAGTAGAAGTCATGGGTATGGGAAGGACACCATTAAAAATAAAGTTAGAGAAGATCGCAGCTATGCAATGGTGGGATGGAACAGGCGCACCCCTCTACCTATGGGTATGGTCATCGACTAGGCAAACCTACGCAGAGGTACAATTCAGAGAACTAATGAACATCATTAATAAGAATGATGTTCCCTTAGGTAACTTCCATGAAGGCAAAAAATACTTTTCAATAAGTTCTAGGCTTTTGCCTTGGGCCAGTGATTGACCCCATAGGGGGAGAAGAAATCTTTAACAGATTGAAACTACTAAAGTTTCCATCACTGCGACCTGTACGCACAAGAAACTCAATACAAGGACTGAATCAACGACACTTTGAAACAGAAATAGAAGCAGTACTACACGCTAGACCAGGCTTTGAACCTGACATTTCCACAGAACTACACGAACAGAAACATGAAGAACTACGCCTCGCTGTAGAAGACATGTTTAACCAACTTACAGAAGAAGAACAATGGATATACCACATGCTCGTAGACATAGGACTATCCATGCGTTTCGTAGCACGAGCATTGAACATGCCTAAGACAACGTTCGCTCGAAGACGAGATGCTCTAGCTGACAAGATGCGTAAGCTCCTACTAGAACATAAAATAGTTAGAGATAAACTAGGACTCTAAATCCCTCGTCTGAATACAATCCTGCAAGAAATATGAGAAACCCTCTACCCAGTTAAGAATACAAGTCAACGAAATAAGATTACCCTTAGCTGACTCTTTCCAATGCTTAACGATATTGCGTGCCTCATCACCATCAAAGACTATAAGCACACCTAGTTGCTCCTCATGCCACTGACCATGCGTGCCATCATGAATGTCCAACTTGGTTATATTGTCTCTTATTTCCTGGACAAGTTCCTCTTCAATGTCTAGCCCCTCTAACGCCATCCACTCAGCCCATTGGTCCTCGAACTGATTATCTGGCATGAGCTATCCTTTCAGACGATCCTTCGCTACAGTCTTAACGCTAGAGATCAAAGCTGCTAAACCTGCGGTAGCTGCGCTACGCAATGTAGAAAGATCAGTAACCACGAATACAGCTACGAACGCTTGAACTGCTGTCCAAGCTGCTCGCTCTACCCAGTCCCATGAACCTACTTTAAGTTGTTCTGTCATTTTCTTTTCCGTTTCTTCGCTTTATCATATGCTATCGCAACTGCTTGTTTGCGTGGTCTACCCTCCATGATTAACTTACCTATGTTATGGCTAATCACTTCTTGAGAAGACCCACGTTTGAGAGGCATTATATTCCTGTTACTGGCCTACCTCGAAACCCTCTAGCGCCCCTGTTACGACCAGACATGTTCCTATCTTGATATGCTGCAAATAACATTTCCATAAGTTCCTGCTCATTCATCCTTGGAGGAGCAGCAGCAGGTTGCATCATGGGTTGAGGCAACTGGGGTTGTACACGTTCACCAGCAAATGACCCTCTAGGTTTCCCTAACTGTTCCATAAATTGAGATGGCATATTAGGATCATCCCTATCTATGATAAGAGGCATAGGTCGCATCCCATCTTGCGCTGGAGCTGGCCTACCAGGTCTAGGTTTAATGCTAGGCAACGGCCTAGCTTGGCCAGGACCATAACTACCTGGTCTGCCAGGCAGAGGTCTAGGTCTTGGTTGAGGTTTCATGGGAGGTCGTGGTTTAGGATTCAATGGTCGTGGACCTAAACGTGCATCTCCTCTTCCTCCACCTTGAGGCATCCTAGTAGCAGGAGAAAACCCCTGACTAATAGGTGACATGCCTTGACCACCAGCTATAGCGGCCAGCAAGTCCTGTAGAGACATTGCCATTACTTATATCTCCTAGTTGGTCTTTTAGTTGTGCGTGTTTTACGCACAGGCCTTCTACCTAAGTTGGGTCTAGGAGTTCTTCTAGAAGGTCTTCTTGTCTTAGATATTCGACCACCCATTCTTTTGGCAGGCATTATCGAATCCCCCCACCTTTCTTGTAAGTGGAACGACCTTTAGTTTTTTGCTTAACTTTTTGAGCAGCAGCTTTCTTAATACCCCTATCCAGAGCGGCTCCCAAAGCTCCTTCATAGAATTTGTCACTGATGCTCATTGCATCTATTCCGCTACCACTACCATGAGCTACGTTGCGTGACTTTCTAGGTTTTCTACCTTGATGCTCTATACGAGGTTTAGGTTTCTTAGACTTGTGCTCATTAGGTTTCTTAGCAACACGTTTAGGTTTACGAGCTTTATGCTCACCAGGTTTACTAGCGCCCTTAGAAGCTTTAGGCTTACGACCCTTGTGCTCTCCAGGTTTTTTAACGTTAGGTTTGGTCTTAATGTAAGAAGGTGCTGACTTGCCAGCAGCTTTAGTCATTGCTTTAGTCTTACGTTTCTTAGCAGCAGCAGCATTACCACCTGGCTTACGAGTACCTTTACGCTTAGTAGCGCCAGGACCGTAACGTTCACTAGCGTAACCTGGAGCAGCTTTAGCAGCGCCTCGCTGAACTTTCTTTTTAGTCCTGCCCCCACCAGGTTTACGAGTACTCTTTCGAGTAGCTGTTCCACGCCTCGCAGCGTCTACTGAACCATACTTTCTTGCCATTGTCTCCTACTTTCCAAATGGTCTACCGCCACTGGCAGCATTCCCTAAACCTGTTGAACGCAGATAAGAAGCGTTAGCTTTAGCAGCCTTAGCGCAATCCGCTTTGTTCATAACAGAAGAAGAATCATATGGTTGTTCGTTTTGCGAACCAAACGTTTCTTCAAAATTTCCGTAACCTTCACCTTTTGGCATAATCGCCTCCTAATCTATACATGCACTGTCCCATTATGAGAACAGCATCCTCCAAGTATTAACCCCTATAATCCCATCTTGGATTAAGAAGTCCCTGTACCTGCGTTGAAACGCCAACACAGCAGTCTTTGTAAGCTTTCCATACACACCATCAACAGGACCAGGATCAAATCCCAGTGCCTTTAAACGCTCCTGAGCAGCCCTCACAGCCTCACCACGGCTCTTACGGCGCTTCGACAATGGTTTCTTAGCTAAAGACGCTCCTAAGCGATCTATGTGCGCCTTAACGCCACTCAACTCATTACTAGATAAATTACGTTCCGTAACAGGCATACCTGCTTGCAACCAGTTATACAAGAACGAACCAGGACAAGCAGTCGCAGCTAAATCACGATGACCCTTCACCCACAACTTATGATCATACCTTTTCTGTATGTCGCTAATAAGCCAACGAATAGATTCCAAAGCCTGCATAGGTACGATAGCGTCACCATCACCTGTATAACAAATAGATTCAGTCTTACTGTTGTATGGTCGTGTAGCTGCTGATACGACACCAGCGCCACGCCCCTCAAAGCAGACCCCCTGCTCATCTACTAGCCAGTTGTATGCTATCGCATTCCACCCATTATTATCCATATGATGTTTCTCAAACGCCTGCACAGCAGCCATGCCCTTAGGCCCATTCTTAATACCAGAATGATGCAAAGCTATACCCTGCACACGTTTCTTATTCAACCAACTAAATGGTTTCTTTGGACCTCGACTATTCCAGCCTGCCCTACTAATAATTGTTCTATCCATAACAGTTCCTTACCGTGATCTAAATTCTATATCTTTCATATTACGCCAATCGTCAGCCCACTTACGTTGCTGACGGAATATCTGCGCTCTTACTTCTGATGGCGTGTTC
>TARA_R100000329_G_scaffold95939_1_pt1 | contig 15368 bp, 22 predicted proteins | sample TARA_R100000329 | Tara Oceans TARA_R100000329 (sample SAMEA2620783) | marine metagenome | biome: marine biome (ENVO:00000447); feature: surface water layer (ENVO:00002042); material: "saline water (ENVO:00002010), including plankton (ENVO:xxxxxxxx)" | depth 5 m | reverse complement strand
ACCATAGATAATGGTGTTACTTTAACAGTAAATGGAGTGTTAACAATTGTCTAAAATATTTGTAGATACAATAGAGCCAAAGACGAGTGGTAATAATGTAAAGATACCTAATCATGTTATTCAAGTAGTTGGTAATTCTAATTCAGCTTATAATGGTGGTGCAACTGCTGGTTTAGCTAGAGATGATACTGTGCCACAACAATCAGAAGTTCATATCTGTGTATCAGTAAGTATAACTCCAAAATTTGCTGATAGTAAATTGTATATACAAGCAAGCATTCCTGGTGGTCATCAATATAATGCTTATACTGCTTGTTGTTTATTCAAAGATAGTGGTGAAGCTATACAAGTTTTACCTCAATATTTTAGTAGTAATGGAGATAATGCTCATTGGAATTTAACACATTTTATGGATGCTGGTTCAACTGCTACTACTACTTTTAAAGTAGGATTAGGTGCAAATAGTGGTTCTGTTTATCAAAATGGTGATGTATCAAGCAGAAGATATGGTGGTGCTTCTGCTTCTACAATAGTGATTATGGAGATTGCCCAATGAGTGGAATTATAAATGCCACAAACTTAGAAGTCGCTAATATAAAAGATAGTACTGGCACTAATACTGCTATGACTATTGATAGTTCTGGTCGTGTTTTTCAACCAACAAAACCAATGATGTCTGTAAGAGGACAATCTAATTCAACAGCTAATAGTACTGCTTATGCAAATTTTATAGAAGTTACTGCTTGGTCTGTAACAGATGTAAATATTGGAAATTGTTTATCAAATGGTAGATTTGTTGCACCAGTTACAGGGAATTATCATTTAGCAGTTTATTCACACAGAGGTACAAGCACAGATTATCGTGGAATATTTATGTTTGTTTATAATGGTAGTTCTTATACACAATTGATAACTGCATATAGTGGCAATGATTACAAAGGATACACTATTGGTGGTTCATTAATATACCCTTTGACAGCTGGTCATGAGGTATTGGTTGGGTGGGATAATTCATTCTCTAATTGGAACTCAGAAAATGATAAGTCTTCATTTACTTGCTATTTATTAGGATAAAGATATGACAAGCATAATTAAAGTAAATAATATTCAGAACAGTAGTGGCACTTCATCTTTGACTATTGATGGAAGTGGTAGAGTTACTAAACCACAATTACCTTTCTTTCATGTAGAAGCATTTACTGCAACTTCAAGTAATGCTTCACAAACTGGTGTTCTTAATTTTAATGGAATTGTTACTAATCAAGGCTCACATTGGAACTCTTCTAACAATAGATTTGAAGCACCAATAACAGGAATATATCAATTTAGTTTTAATGGATTTGGAACTAGAAACTCGTCTGGTAGTGTATTAAATAGTACTGCTGATGCTCAAGTTGTTTTACAAAAATCTACAGATAGTGGCAGTAATTATACAACTGCAGCTATGGGTGGATATGCTTTTTTTAATAGTGGAAATGGATATATAAATATGAGCTTTACTATTGCACTTGCTTTAAATAGTGGAGATTATATTAGATTTAACGCAATTAAGGCATATGTTTTTGTGCAAGATAAAGCTAGTAATTATTTTGCTTCAGCAAGTGGACATTTAATAGGATAGATTATGGCATTAACAAAATTAAATTTTGGTGGAAGTGGTCAAGGTGCATTGGCAACAAGTAGTATGCCAAGTGGTAGTATTATACAAACACAATACACACAAATTGATACAGCAAGTCAAATAACAGGAATTAGTCCAAATACTCAAACAACACTTACTGGTGTAGCAGTAAACATTACTCCTTTTTTTAGTAATTCTATTATTAAATTACAGTCGACTGTGTACCTAGAGTATAATCAAAATTATTGGACTGCAAATAATATGTTTTATTTTTTAAGAAATGGCACGGCAATGAAACCAGATCCAGTTGGTAATAGACGAGTAGGAGTTGCTACTGTTATTGATGCCTATACCGATGCAAATGCATCTTCAACTCTAGAGGTAATAGATTGTACTTATTTTGATAGCGCACATAATACAACTTCACAAATAACATATAATTTAGCATTTGATACATATTATCCTACGAGTGGAACTGGAACTTTATATATAAATAGAACAGTAACTGATGCCGATGGTAACACACACGAAAGAGCTATTAGCTTTATCATGGCACAAGAAATAAAAGCATAGTGTGGGGTGTAATATTAGAATATATGCCTAGACCATCAGTAACAGAAGTAAAAGCACAAATGGACACGCACATTGCTCTTACAAATGAGCGTTGGGTGGAGACAATATTACGGATAAAAAGGTTGGAGCATATACTTATAGGCACAGCTGGTACGACAATTGTTTTGTTAATAGGTTTGTTGGTGAGGTAGATATTGATAGATCCTATTTCAGCTTTTTCTGCATTAACAGTTGCGCATAGCACAATAAAAAAATGCATAGAAATGGGAAAAGATATAAATTCAGCTGCTGGTGCTGTGCAAAAATACGCCAAGGCTGAAGCAGAGTTAGGGTTTGGAAAGGCAAGAAAGAAAAGAGGAATTTTTGGTGGTTTGATGGATAGCGCCATCGAGCAACACTTTAAAGAAGAGGAACAAAAAAGATTAAAGGCAGAACTGAAATCGTTATTTATGCTTTATGGAACTCCAGGGCAATGGGAAAGACTTCAAGCAACGATTGCACAAGCCAGAGCAGAGCATAAAAAGATGTTAGAAGAGAGAGCAAGACAAAGAGATTTATTAGTAAAAACAAGCGTTGTTATATGTCTGCTTACAGTAGGTGGTATTGGTATCTTTTACTGGGCATTATATCTTAAAGGTGATTTATGAAAGCAGCGTTCATTATGATGTGTTTCATGACTTCGCCTTTGCAGTATTCTGGGGATATAAAGTTTTCGAGTGTAAATAATTGTATGTATTTTAAGAACAAGCTTCATGGACAAGTTATGAGACTTGGGGATCAGGTGCGTAAATATGAATGTATGTGCAAAGCCACTTTAGTAAACAAAGGCACGAGGTTATTTTAATGGCAAAAAAATTACAATCAAAAAGTGAATACGCAAAATACGACACCAATAATGACGGAATTGTCAGCGATGAAGAGTTTGCACATATGTCTGAAATTAAAAGACTTGAACACGATTTAAGAAAACAAAGAGCGCAAAGAAGAATGGCGACAGCAAGTCTTATAGCTATGGCAGTATTTACAGCAGCAATGTTTTTTGTGCCATTAGATCGTGTAAAGGTGCTAAGCGACCTATCGAATTTATTTTACATCACAGGTGGTGGAATAGTAGCTGCTTATATGGGAGCGTCAGCTTTTATGAATAGGAATGGAAAATGATTAAGTTTGCATTAGGGTTTGATGACGCATTTATTGGAACATCTTGTATGCAACATTCAAGAGAGCCATGTGCAGTTTACGACTTAGATAAGTGCATAAAAATTCTGGTAGAAAGAGACGGAATGACACCAGATGAAGCTTATGAGTACATTGATTATAACACGTTAAATTCATGGGTTGGTGAAACAACGCCATTATTTATGCAGTTATCAAACATTAAGGAACATATAAACGAAAAGGGAGATGCATATGCTGAAAGGTAAACAATATAAAATTGCACAAGTTGCAGAGCCAAGAGACAAAATTACTAAAGCTGATTTTGATAAATTAAACAAAGGCAAAAAGAAGAAGAAAAAACAAAGTAAAATTGCAAAAACAATGATGGCCTAATGATACAGTTTTTAACACCACTTGCAAACCTAGCTACATCTTTTTTAGATAGAAAGCTTGAGGAAACAAAAGGAAAAGCTGCTGTAGCTAAAGCTAAAGCTGAAGCAGAAGCAGAAGTTATGAAAACAGCTGCTTCTAATGACTCCAAGTGGGAGTTAATAATGGCAAAAAGTACGCAAAATTCGTGGAAAGACGAAATAATTACAGTAATTGTTTTGATACCAGTTGTATTAGTTTTTATTCCTGGCATGGAAGATGTCGTAAAAGAGGGATTTAACAGACTAAATGACCTCCCCAGCTGGTATCAGAACATTTTATACATAACGATTTTAGCTGGACTAGGCTTAAAAGGCGTTGATAAGTTTAGAGGTAAAAAATGAAGTTGTGTGAAAGATGCAGAACTGTATTGAAGAAATTAAATGACGGCACTTATGAGTGCATTATGTGTAAAATTAGACAGGAATTTGTGGAATTGGCATTAAAAGATGAGTGAATTTTTTGAAAATTGTCTCAATGACGTTTTAAAACATGAGGGAGGTTTTGTAAATCACCCAAGCGATCCAGGTGGCATGACAAATCTTGGTGTTACAAAAAAAGTTTATGAAGATTGGCTAGGATATGAAGTTGATAAGCAAGATATGATGAAATTAACAAAAGATGACGTTAAACCAATATACAAAAAAAATTATTGGGATAGATGTAAATGTGATGATTTGCCTGTTGGCGTTGATTATGTTGTTTTTGATATGTCTGTAAATCATGGAACTGGTCGTGCAGCTAAATTCTTGCAAAAAGTTGTAGGTGCTACAGTTGATGGTGCGATTGGCAATCAAACTATAGCAAAAGTTAAAGAAATGGATAGAAAAGATATTATTCTTGCGCTTTGCACAGAAAGAGAAGCATTTTATAGAGATTTAAGCACATTTGAGGTATTTGGCAAAGGTTGGTTAAGAAGAAATCAAGAAGTTAAGGACAAAGCAGAGTCATTAAATGAATCATATTAAGAAAATAAATGAATTAGAGTTAAAAATATTAGCTGCAAAAAGGCAAAAAGCAGCAATTGAATCTCGAACTGACTTTTTAAAATTTACAAAATTTACAATGCCAGATCCAGATGACTTTAATAATACAGATATGTCATTATTTAAAGATGCTAAACATCATAGAGCATTAGCTAAAGTATTAGAAAAAGTCGAAAAAGGTCATATACCTAGATTAATCGTATGTATGCCACCAAGACACGGCAAATCTGAACTTATATCAAGACGATTCATACCTTGGATTGTAGGTAAAGATACTTATAGAAGCGTTATATTTGCTACTTATAATGAAGATTTTGCAAAAGACTTTGGTGCAGATTGTAGAGCAATAATGACATCTACACAGTATAAAACAGTATTTCCTAATTTTACACTAAGATTAGGTGGTGCGTCAAAAAGCAGAATTCAAACTGGTAGTGGTGGTATGGCTGTTTTTGTAGGTCGTGGTGGATCTATAACTGGTCGTGGTGGAGATTTTGTTGTACTTGATGATCCTATAAAGGATAGTTTAGAAGCTAGTAGTCCTACATTAAGAGAGCAGTTATGGACATGGTTTACACAAGTTTTAATGACAAGACTTATGACAGCTTCAGCGTCAATAGTTATTGTGCAAACAAGATGGCATGAGGACGATTTAATAGGAAGATTAACAGATCCTACAAATCCACATTACACAGAAGAAGAAGCTAGTAAATGGAAAATAATTAATTTACCAGCAATAGCAGAAGAAGATGATCCGTTAGGTCGTAAAGAGGGCGAACTGTTATGGCCAGAAAGATTTGACAATGAGTTTATGGAAGCGCAACGAAGATTAGACTCAAGAGGTTTTTCATCGTTGTATCAGCAAAGACCAACACCAGAAGATGGTGATTTGTTCCAAAGATCTAATATTGTTTATTATGATAAAAAAGATTTACCTAAAAATTTAAGAATATATGCAGCTTCAGATCATGCTGTTGGTGTTGATAGAACTAGAAATGATGCAACTTGTTTACTTGTTATTGGTGTAGATGAAGAAGATGATATTTATTTATTAGATGCATGGTGGGAGAAACAATCTACAGACAAAGTAGTTAACGCTATGCTACAATTGATAAAGAAACACAAACCACTTATTTGGTGGGCAGAAAAAGGACATATATCTAAATCTATACGTCCATTTTTAAGGAAGAGAATGGCTGAAGAAAGAACATATTGTAAGATTGACGAGGTAACGCCAGTAGCTAATAAAGTACAAAGAGCGCAATCTATATTAGGCAGAATGGCTATGAAAAAAGTTAAATTTCCTAAAGTATCTGCATGGACACAAAAAGCTATTGATGAATTATTAAAATTTCCAAACTCAAGACATGATGATTTTGTTGATACTATAGCTTGGATAGGCATGGGTCTTGACAGAATTGTAACTCCAGGTGGATACAGATCTAAAAAAGATAAAATGCCAGAAGTTGGAACAATGGCTTGGGTAAAATGGGATTCAGAACAACAAAAAAAACACGATTTAATACATAATTCAACTGGAGGTTGGTAATGCACGAAGAAAACACATTAATTATTGCCAAATCTGAGGAAGAAAAACCAGAGCCTACAGAAAGAAGAAAAGCTTTAGTTTCTCATTGGCAATCAGCTGTAAAATCAGCAAAAGGATTTCACGAAAAAGCATATAAGCAAATGAAAAAAGATATGGATAGCGCTTATAAAGGTTATGATGATAGTCAATGGAATGAAAACAGTTATGTAGCAAATATATTGCAACGTCATGTTCAACAAAGAACAGCTTCTTTGTATGCAAAAAATCCAAGAGCAACAGCAAAACGTAGAGATAGAATGGATTATGCTGTTTGGGATAAAGATGAAAAAACTTTAGCCACAGCTTACGAAGCTATGGCAACTGCACAAGATAATCAATTACCACCACCAGCTGAAGCAGCAGCTATTGTAAGTGATTATGAACAAGGTCAAACTCATAGGAAAATGTTAGATAATGTTGCAAAAACATTAGAACAACTTTTTCATTATTTTATGGCAGAACAACAGCCGTCATTTAAATCACAAATGAAAGCTTTAGTAAGGCGTGTAGTTACTACAGGAGTAGGTTTTGTAAAAGTTGGCTTCCAAAGAGACATGGATCGTATGCCAGAAATTTCAAATAAAATACATGATGTACAAATGCAAATTGATTATCTGTATAGAATAGCTTCAGAAGCAGCAGATGGCACAATTGATAGAGATGATGCGCAAATAGAAGCTTTGCAATTATCGTTAAAAGCATTGTTAGAAGAGCCAATGGTTATAATGAGAGAGGGATTAACATTTGATTTTCCAGAATCTGATGCAATCATAATTGATCCTAAATGTAGACAATTAAGAGGATTTGTTGGCGCAAACTGGATTGCGCATGAAATGTATGTTACGCCAGATGAAATAAAAGAAATATATGGCGTTGATATAAAAAATAAATACAGATCTTATGACATGAAAGGTCGATTAATGTCAGACAGATCTAATTACGAAAGATCGTCATATACTGAGATAGATATTAATGAAAAAGAGGGATTAGTTTTACTATTTGAAATTTACGATATAAAAAGTGGTTTACAAATGTGTATTGCTGATGGTTATGATGATTTTCTGAGAGAGCCATCATCTCCAGATGTAAAGGTTGAATGTTTTTGGCCAATATTTCCATTAGTATTTAATGAAGTAGAACATAAAGATATATTGTATCCACCATCTGATATAAAATTATTAATGCCTATGCAAAACGAATATAATCGAGCAAGGCAATCTTTAAGAGAACACAGAAGAGCAAACAGACCTAAATATGCTGCACCAGCTGGTATGTTAGAAGATGAAGATAAGAATAAATTAGCAACACACCCAGCTAATGCAGTTATTGAACTACAAGCTTTAGCAGCTGGTCAGAGAGTTAATGATGTTATACAGCCAGTACAACAAATAGGAATAGATCCTAATTTGTATGAAGTAAGAACATTATTTGATGATGTTCAGTTGGTTGTAGGCGCACAAGAAAGTACGTTTGGTGGCGTAAGTAAAGCAACAGCTACTGAAACAAGTATTGCTGAATCTGCCAGAATGTCATCTTTAGGTGCAAATGTAGATGAATTAGATAGTTTTATGTCTGAAGTAGCAAGAGGTGCTGGACAGATCTTATTACACGAAATGTCAGTACAGGAAGTTCGTAAAATAGTCGGTATTGGTGCTGCTTGGCCAGAAATGACTAGAGAAGATATTATGAACGAAGTATATTTAGAAATAGAAGCTGGTTCTACAGGTAAACCAAATAGAGCAGCTGAACTAGCAAATATTGAAAGAATTATGCCGTTCTTGTTGCAAATTCCAGGCGTTGATCCTGTATGGTTAGCAAAAGAATTACTAAAAAGATTAGACGATAAGCTTGATGTAACGCAAGCTATTGTAGAAAAGATTCCCTCAATTGTTTCAATGAATCAAGGACAAGGACAGGGAACTGGAGATCCAGCTTTACAAGGTTCTCCAATGGGTGGTGCGAATAACGCACAAATACCAAACCAAGTAAACGGAAGATCGTTGCCACCAATTGGTAATAATATTTAACCAAGGTGTTGAAAGATGCGATCAACAACTGTATACTTGAACAAAAGAAAGAGGACGTAATATGGTTGATAACCAAGAAGTGCTAAAATCGTCCACTAGCACGGAAACAGAGGACGGACTTGAAGAGCAAAATCAAGATGTGCAATCGTCTAGCACAGAAAGCGAAACTGAAGATGATTTATTATCTGTAGTACAAAGTGCTATAGATCCTAAAGAAACTGAAGAAACGGAGTCGCAATCCGATAATAAGGAAGAAACTGAACAGGACGTTGAACCAGATTCAACTCAAGAAGCTGAAGATACTCCTCCAGCAGCAGCTGAAGAGTCTTTAGATAATGTTCCGTTACATTTACAACCTAGGTTTAAAGAGGTTATTGCTGAAAAAAATTCATATAAACATGGACATGAACAATACAGTAAAATTCAAAACTATTTAAAAGAAATGAAGCTTACTGCTGAAGAGACAGCACAGGGATTGACCATTATGGGTTTAATGAAGAATGATCCGAAGCAAGCATTAGAGCAACTGAAACCTATTATGGAAAATTTACAAATTGCTACAGGCGAAAGATTACCAGACGATATTAAGCAAAAAGTTGAAGAGGGTTATCTTGACGAAGAGTCTGCGCAAGAATTATCTATGAGCAGAGCAGAAGCTATAAATGCAAAAAATCAAAACCAACAGTTGATAAATGAACAACAAGAAATGGCAAGACAAGATCAGTTAGATGAGATTGGAAATGCTGTTACAGCTTGGGAAGAAAATGCAAGACAGAATGATCCAGATTTTGACCTTAAACAAGATGAAGTAGACGACAGAGTATCGGCTTTAGTTAGGCAATTTGGTAGACCTAATACTATTGAAGAAGCTACTGACATGGCTCAGACAGCTTTAGATCAAGTAAATGAAAGGTATACAAAAAGAAATTCTTACAAAAAACCAATACGAAGTTTGTCTGGTGGTAAATTAGGTGGTTCACCTGTACCAGAGCCGAAAAGCTTATTAGAAGCTGTTCAAAACGCAATGGCAAGTGGATCATAAATGCTAGTTAGGAGTTAAAAATGGCATTTACAAGCGCTGAATTAGCGAATATCGCTAACGCTGCCTTAGACTATTATATAGACAAAGGCACAGTATACGCCAATTCTCTTCAAGATAAACCTCTTCTAGCTGCTATGGATAAGACAGCAAAAACTTTTCCAGGTGGTAAAGAAAATGTTTCTCTTGCAGTTAAAGGTGTATACACATCAACTGTTGCTGGTTATACGCATAATGACACAGTTAGTTATGCAAACCCAGCTAACATCGAAAGGGTAAATTATCCTTGGAAAGAACATCACACAGGTATTTCTTTAACATTAACCGAACTTAAAAAAGACGGCATTAGTGTTACTGATAGCTTGTCTGGTGCAAGTACATCAAATCATAGTGGTAGAGATACTACTGTTCTTGTAAATCTTTTAGAAGATAAGCTTGATGACATGATGGAGGGATATTCCAGAGGTATGAATACCTTACTTTATGGAGATGGTACTGGTGATGCAAATGCATTAGCTGGTATTAGATCAATTATTGTTGACGATCCAACAGCTTCTGGAACAACAGTAGGTGGTTTATCTACTGTATCCAATACATGGTGGAGAAACAGAGCAAATGTAGCAATTGCTAATACTGCATCTGGTCAAGAGTTGATTGAGTTTCTTCATACAGAAATTCGTCAATTGAAAAGATTTGGTGGCAATCCAACTATAGCTTTAGCTGGATCTGCTTTCATGGATCGTTTAGCTGACGAAATTAGAAGAAATGGTAACTACAGTAACCAAGGTTTTTCAAGAAACATGGATATTTCTGTAGGCGACATCAGTTATGCTGGATTAAAGTTTCAGTATGATCCGACATTAGATGATTTAACAATATCTGGTAAAAATCCAGATAAAAGATGTTACATCATTGATCCGACTAAATTGTATTTACATTACATGGACGGAGAAAAAATGAAGCGTCATGCTCCAGCTAGACCAGCAACACAATATGTAATGTTTCGTGCAATAACCACAACAGCAGTTCTTTGTGCTTCACAGTTGAACTGTCATGGTGTTTACGAAATAGCATAGTAACCGAATGGAAAGAGTAAGTTTTTTGCGTAATCCTACTTACTCTTTCCAGCCATAAAAGGAGGAAATATTATGGATAAAGTAACAGCAAATGTAGCTATTGCTAACAATTTGCAAAATGTTATTTCAAAAGATTTTATGACTATACCAGAGGTTGTAATGTTGAGAAATATACACGGACAAAGCGCTGTATTTAATATTAAAATTACAGGAGATTTTAACCATGATGATCAAGTTGAAAGAGATAGGCTTGGCAATATTTATGGAGATGCAAAAGTTGAAGAAGTGTTTGGGACGTATGGTGCGTTACCTCAAACATTTGAAGAAGCAAGGATAGATAATGGTTTATTAGATCCAATATTTGCACAAGATGCAAAAAAACCTAAAAAAACAAAAAAGGTAACAAAAAGAGCAAGAAACTCAAAAGGACATTACATAGCTGATGATCCAACTACTGAAGAGAATGAAGCATTTATAACAACAGAAGAGGAGGTGTCAGATGCCAAAGGGTAAAGGAAAAGGCAAAGGCAAAGGTGGAAAAGGCTATTAAATGGCAAGAGGTACAACTTTAGCTATTTTGATTAATGATTTAAGATCTGAAATAGGTCATTCATTGCAACCAAATTTAGGACGATCAACTAGAGACGTTCATATAAATGTGTTGCAAAGAACACAAAGAAGATTGTGGGAAGATTATGCATGGCCTTTTTTAAGAGTATTTCGTGATATTGATATAAGCGCAAACCAACGATATTATAATCTGCCAAGCGATATAACTTTTGAAAGAATAGAAAAAGTTGAATTTAAGCATGGTGATTATTGGACAAAAATGGAATATGGAATTGGTGCAGATCAATATAATCAATTTGACTCTGATAGAGGTATTACATCATATCCTATATCAAGATACGACACACACGAAAATGATCAAATAGAGTTGTGGCCAATACCATCAACAAATAGTAATTCAACAAGTAAAATAGGCATGGTTCGTTTTCATGGTATAAAAAACCTTGGTGGATTGATAAATGAAACAGATAAAGCTGATTTAGACGATCAGCTTATAATTCTTTATGCAGCTGCTGAAATTTTAGCAAGACAGAAACAAGCTGATGCGCAAAACAAACTTGCACAAGCACAGGCTCACTATAATCGATTAAAAGCTAGATTAGCTAAAACAGAAACTTTTGTTATTGGTGGTGGAGAGCCAGAGGGAATGTATAGGCCAAAAGATCCACCATTGATAGCTACAACTAATACAGGCAACTAATATGCCTTATCTATTAGTTGAAGATTTTAGAGGTGGATTAGATACTAGAAGATCAAATGTAACTTCTACTCCAGGCACTTTAGTTACATTAAAAAACGCACATATTACAAGAGGTGGAGAAATAGAAAAAAGACCAGCTTTTGTACAATTAGCAACATTACCATCAAACACAACTGGGTTAGCAGCTGCTAATGGACAGATATATGTATTTGGTAGTGTTGCGTCATCATCTGTTAATTTTGCTTCTGGAACACCAGCTAATGTAAATTATGTGCAACTAGCGCACCCATCTGGTGAAGAATTAGTAAAAGTTTTAGATACAGATTTTTTTGATGGAAATGTTTATGCAGCAGCACAATTTGCAGATGGACGTATATATCATTATTACAATGGAACAAGAATAACAGATTGGTTTGACGGAAGAGCAAGAAATCAATTTTCGATTACAGCTGGTTCAGCTGGTGGAACTTCTGCAACAGGATCATTTCAAGTAACTGGTGGAACAGCTAATCCAGGTGATAATATTCGTGTTGTCCGTGTTAATAATGTAGATTTATTTTCTTCTCCAATAGCACATACTGGATTAGATACAACAACAGCAACAAATGTAGCTAATGCTATAAACTCTGCTACAACAACGCCAAATTACACAGCTTCAGCTAGTGGCAATACTGTTACAATTACTTCTGTTACTACAGGCGTAACAGTAAATGGATTTGCAGTTACAGTATTAGTGGACGGAAATGCAACTGTAGGAAGTATTACAAATATGTCTGGTGGTGTTGATAACGCTATAACAAATATAACAGTTGATGGTGTTTCAATTATATCTGGTCAAATACCTTGGGCAACATCAAACACAAATACAGCTGCATTAGTAGCAGATGCTATTAATGAGTTTAACACAACGCCAGAATACGAAGCAACGTCAACTGGCGCAAAAGTAAATATTATATCTAAAGAAAGTGGAGCAAGCTTTAACAACAAAATTGTTGTTGTTTCTGTAAGTGGTAATGTTACTACAGCTTTTACTAATAGTATAAATTATTTAGATGGTGGAGCGACAAGCAACAATATAAATGGATATACGCCAGGTGGTTTTATAAAACCAGTTAAAACAAAAATGTATGCATTGTCAGATTCTTTGTTACATTTTTCTGCTGTAAATGATCCTACAGAATGGAATGATAGTAATCTTGGTGCTGGGTTTATTAATTTATCTAACAATGCTAGTGGATCTGAAACATTACAAGCTATGGCTAACTACTTTTCTAATTTAGCTGTTTTTGCAAGAGAAGCTATACAAATATGGTTTGTATCGGCAGATGCAGCGCAGAATAGTCAAATACAAGTTTTAAACAATACAGGAACTATTGCACCTCAAAGTGTAGTTGAGTTTGGCGATAATGATGTTTTTTATCTTAGTCAATCTGGTATAAGAAGTTTAAGAGCAAGAGACTCATCTAACGCTGCGTTTGTAGGAGATATAGGCAATCCCATAGACGACACAGTTATATCAGCTATTGCGTCAGATCAATCACAAGCTGAAAATGCACAAGCTATTTTAGATCCAAAAAATGGACGTTATCTTATAGCTATTGGTTCTGTGATTTATGTGTTTAGCTATTTTCCATCGAGCAAGGTAAGCGCTTGGTCTACATATGAGCCAGGTTTTGTTGTAGACAATTGGGCGTTTGATAGTGAACAAGTTTTATGTAGAAGTGGACAAAACTTATATAGTTTAGGTGGAGCAAGTGGAGACACTTATGATTCATCAGTTGTCGAGGTTCAAATGCCATTTATTGATGCGTCAAAACCAGCAACAAGCAAAGATTTTACTGGCATTGATTTAGTATGCACAAATAAATGGGAAGTAAGCATTGCAACAGATCCAACTGATATATCATTGCAAGAAACTGTAGCAACGATTGATCGAACAACATATGGATTAGGTCGTGCAAGTTTAGTTGGTTATTCGACACACATTGCGCCAAAGTTAACTTGCAATTCAAATGGATCAGCAAAAATTGGTAATTTGGCTATACACTACGATATGAGTGAGGGTGGATAATGATTTGGGAAGAAGCAACAATTGGTTCAGTTTACACAATAGCAATGAATATGCGTCAAAGAGATTATGAAGAGATTGTGGCATTAAGTTTTGCAGAAAATCGAAGAGAGTTAGCTGATCAATTGGCCAGAACATGGGCAACACATAAGACAACAATTGTATGTGGAACAAAAGAAGATGGAGCAATAGCTGCATTTACATATATCCCAATGCGTAAAGGCGTGTGGAGTTTGGGGTTATTTGCGACAGACAAGTTTCAAAAAATTCACTTATCACTTACAAAACTAATTATAAATAGTATAATACCTGTATTAGATAAAGCAAAGGCACATAGAGTGGAAGCACAATCAATACAAGGTTACACAACTGTACATAATTGGCTAAAGTTTCTAGGATTAAAAGAAGAAAGTGTATTAAAAGGTTATGGCAGAAATAACGAAGATTTTGTTAATTTTGCTTGGGTTAGAGATACTAATAAAAGTGTAAAATGGATTAGCAGAGGAGTTGTTGCATAATGTGTTTAGGTGGTGGATACAATGATGGTGGTGCAGCTGACAGACGTAGACAAGCTGAACTAGAAAGACAGGCAAAAATAGACGAGGGTAGAGCAATTATTGATGATACTTTTTCACAGTTTGATGATGAATTTTACGATCAACAAACAAAAAATTATTTAGACTTTGCGACACCACAACTTACAGATCAATTTAACGAAGCAGCTAAAAAATTAACACTACAATTAGCAGATGCTGGGTTACTTAATAGTTCAATTGCAGCAGAAAAACGAGGTGCTTTAGATAAAAGAAAAGGTACGTTTGAAAGACAGATAGCAGATAAAGCAAAACAATTTTCTAACAAAAGCTTACAAAATATAGAAGCGGCAAAATCAGATTTAATGAATCAAAATATGAATTTAGCAAACCCATCATTAGTTGCTTCACAAGCAGCAACACGAGCAGAGTTGTTAAATCAATTACCAGTTTACGAACCATTAATTGATTTATTTGCTTCTGCAACAGAGGGTTTAGCTACACAGGCTGATTTGGAAAGACGAGGAAAAGCAAGATATCCAAATTTACTATTTAATACATCTAACCAATCAAGGATAATAAGTTGAGCGAATTTGATTTACCATCAGATCCTAGTATATCTCCATATTCAGATAACGATAGTTCTGACAATAATAATATACAGCAATCAGTACAAGGTATAATAGATAGTCTTGTTGATGTTTTTCAATCAAGTGCTATTGGTCAAATAATTAACAGGATTGAGCAAGGCGACCTTACTTATGATACTTCAAAAAAATCTTATGTTGATGATGATCCTATTGCTGGATTTAATTTTAACGAAAAAACAAATCGATTTGATAGCACTCCTGGCATAGGATATGGACGTAATTATTATTCAGAAACAGATTTAAGGGAAATAGGCGATAATTTGCCAGATAATATTGCAAACCCTAGAAACGATAATCGTATAGCTATGGCTAACGCTAGAATAGATCGTGCAAAAGCTTTAGTTAACAAA
>TARA_R100000329_G_scaffold70736_1_pt1 | contig 15398 bp, 35 predicted proteins | sample TARA_R100000329 | Tara Oceans TARA_R100000329 (sample SAMEA2620783) | marine metagenome | biome: marine biome (ENVO:00000447); feature: surface water layer (ENVO:00002042); material: "saline water (ENVO:00002010), including plankton (ENVO:xxxxxxxx)" | depth 5 m | reverse complement strand
AGTACACCGGACCCGCCTTTATTTCTTGTATGTCCTTTTGTATCTCGTCTACTTTGCTTTCTAACGACATCAAACGGCTAGTATTTTCATACGGTTGACGTATGTAGCCAACGATTTCACCTATTCTTCCATCCTGTCGGTCCATTCTAGTTCGGAGGCTGTCAAGCCTTTCTATTATGGCCCTGCCCTCGCTTGGCTCCATTGTTCTTACGAGTCTTTTTACGATGTTTTAACATTACCCGCGTAGATATAAACAAAAAAATAAAGAACAGTGCTTCGGCAAAAATAGCGATAAGAACTATACTACTATTGACGTAGCCGGGTACATCTAAACAAGCGGTTTGTGCTTCATCGTAACACATTTGAAAATCTTCTTTACCTTTGAGAGCAGACCACAGTGCCGGTAGGTCTAAAGCATTTATTTTCATATTTAGTAATTATTTAAGTTTCCAATCAAGGTTTGCATGAATTGTTTTTATTCTTTCAATTTTCTTCTGAAAAAATTAATGCCTTTACGTCTGTTGGTTTTTTTAATTGTTTTTTTGTTTCAAAGATGTTTAAGAAAATTAGGAAGAACCCTAAAGACATTAAAGAAGAAAAAAAAGAATTGTGCATTTAGCCTTTACGTCTATTTGTTATTTCTTTTAGTAGGCCACAAAAACTATAAAAACAATAGACTGACCCCATCCCTTTATTAAGTAACATAACTCATTGTGTTTTATGACAGGTAAAACGGGCGTCAAGGTACGCGCAGTTTATATTGCTGAACTAATTGAAAAATACATAAACAACGGTTGGCACAATATTGCTGAGTTTGCTAGATTTTTGTCTAAGGTTGATGAAAAACAAGGCAACGAAGCCGCTTGGAGAATGAACATAAATAGATACATGAAAACAAATAATCTTGAGTCTTTACCAAAACCTGCGGAATTTGCTGACGAAGAAGATGGGTGGCTAAGTGGCGAAGATTATTACTACGATAAACACAACGATAGATACATTACGTCATTGAAAATGACAGGCAGTATGGTAGTAGTCGATGGCGACACACACCGTATGATGAAAAATGCTTACAGTGATTTTACAGGAAAAGGTTACACAATTAGTCAAATGGCTCTAAAGTTTGGATTTCCTCGACAGTGGATTTCTGAATACGTAAAGGTGCATAAGTGGAAGCATGAAATGGACCCATACACTGACGAAGATATGCTTACTCGTAATGTAGATGATATGATAGATGACATTATTGAAAAACAGCGCATGGGTTTTATGAAAAAAGCAGAAGCAAAGATGATGCGTCAAATGAAAAAGGATGCAGAGGCATTCAACGAATTAGACTACTACTTGTTAAATGAGTTCCGTAGTCTTTTGGCAGATGTAGATTTTTCTGCTAGGTACAAACCAATCAAGTTAGAAACTCCTATCAGTGAATATGTAGCGGTTATATCCCCTACCGATTTTCATTGGGGTAAATATGGTTGGGAAGATGAGACAGGAGAAGCATATGACTTTGGTGTTGCTCGCAGTCGCTTGATTTCTAAAACACAAAATCTAATTGGTAGATTGCCGGGTCAACCTGAAAAGATTATTGTTCCGACAGGTAGCGATTGGTTTCACATTGACACTGACTTTGCTACAACAACAAAGGGTACACCGCAAGACGTTGCTGGTAGTCCGGGTCAAATCATGATGAGTGGTTGCGAAATGGCCCGTGAGCATATTGAGATGCTAAGAGCAGTTGCTCCTATACAAGTAGTCTTTATGCCGGGCAATCATGACCGTATGAGCAGTCTAGCACTTATGATGTATCTTAGCGCGGTATATGAAAATGCAGAAGATGTGGACGTAGTTATCAACGCCAGCACACGCCAGTATATTGTTTGGAAGGAAAATCTGTTGGGCTTTACTCATGGTGATTCTATCAAGCCGGATAGACTTCCTAGTTTGATGGCGCAAGAGCAACGTAAAGAGTGGGGTCTTTGTGAAAATCACGTATGGTTTCACGGACATCTGCATCATAGGTCTTTGACTGAAAGTAATGGTGCGTTTGTAGTACAGTTGCCAAGTCTAGCAGGTACAGACAGGTATCATGCACGACACGGCTATCGTTCTCGTCCGGGTCTGTGCGCTCATATTATTGATTGCGAACAAGGATTAGTTGGGAGTTTATATGCTCCGGTGATGGAACATGAAGAGTAAAAGTCCTAAATTACGCCGATGTAATAGTTGCGGCAAAGAAAAGGTGCTTTGCGATACTAAATGTATAGTCTACAAAGAAGGTAAAAGAATATACTGTGGATATATGAGGGTGGTACGAAATGAATGATTTTCAACAATTCCAATGTTCTTTATGTAGTATTTACTTTCGTGAAGTAATGTGGCTTGATGGAAAGGTTGTTTGCTTTGAATGTGTTAAAGATTGTGTTAGATTTCAACTAGGGGGAAGATACTAATGGAATGGGAAGCAGTTGTATGTCGCTCTTGTGGTTGGGCAGCAGATAGAATGATACGCGCCAAAGCATTAAAACGAATATGTCCTTACTGTGGCGAAAAGGCTCTTGGGCCAAGGTAGGTGCTGTTATGTCTAATAACTCTGCTTTTGCTATGGCTAGAAGTAAAGGTAGTATTGAGTATTTTTACAAGTGGTTGGGCTACACATGGGGTGACCACATTGGAGAATGGATGGATATGTACGGTAAAAGAGAAGGAGCGCAAGTTCACCGTGTTTGCATTATTGCACCAAGGGACCATAGTAAATCTACAACTCTTAGAGTAAAGTTACTACACCAATGTTTATTTGAAAGATGGCGTGAAAAACCTTTTACCATTTGGTTATTTTCTGCTAGTAAAGATTTGGCTATACGTCGTCTTGAAGAAATACGAGAAGATATGAAGAGGCATCCTGAACTTAGTAGGTATCTTGACCCACGTAGAGGTAACAAGTTAGAACTACGCTTTACTAACGGCGCATGGATTCGTGCTACTAGCGTAGGGTCTGCTATTCGTGGTGAACATCCTGCGGCAGTCGCATTCGATGACGTACTAGATGATATGGGTGATTTGAACCCCGGTGTTACCCGTGACTGGTTTCGTAAGAAAATTACGCCAATGTTAAGTCCCGGTACTAGCATTTATGTGGTTGGTACTCCTATGAGCATGAATGACCTTTATCATACTGAGATGTTAGAAAATGACGCATGGAAATCTGGTACATGGTCTGCTATCAAAAATTGGGATGAGTGGAAAGAAGATGCAGAAAATAATCCAGCACAAGAGTTGTGGCCTGAATATAGACCTATTGAGTTTTTATTAGAACAAAAACAGGCTATGGGCGAGTTATCTTTTGTACAAGAGTATCTGTGTAGAGTTGTAGATGACGAAGCAGCCGTGTACCCGCGTATGCTTATTCGTAAGAACTTAAACATGAACGGTTTGCTTGAGGCAGAAAAAATACACAACTCTCGTTATGTTATTGGTTTTGACCCCGCACATGGGTTGGGTCGTGACTATTCGGTAATTGTGGTAGTACGTCAAGATTCCGAGGGCTTTGTACACTTTGTAAATATGTGGCGACGTAATGACTTCCCACCAGATAAACAGGCTGATGTTTTGATTGACATGGTAAAAAGATATGGCAACGCACCATTAGCAGCAGAAGATGTAGGTTTTCAGCAGTTGTACGAAAGTTTGCTGGCACAAAAGGGTGCTACGATAGATTATCGCAAAAGTCGCGTTAGTAATCGCGTGTTGAAGCAAGGTCTGATGAATAGACTGCGAGTTTGGTTTGAGCGTGAAAAAATAATGTTTCCTTATGGTGATGACGAAACAAGACGCACAGTAAATATTTTGCTTCAAGAATTAGAGACTCATGCGTGGCGCGAGGGCAACATTGTAGACTTGGGCAAGCACAACGACGCAGCGATGGCATTTGCACACGCAGTAGACCAGTTACAGATTCCAACAGGCAACATAGCCGTTGCGATGGGTTCTCTATCCGGCGGCGAGTGGATAGGCGGTAGCAAGAAAAATACGTTGCCAAGACGCGGTAGTTCTGGTATAGGCGGAGTTACAAGACGACGTAGAGTATAAATACTTGGTTTCAAAAATTTTGTAAAAAATTTTGAGTGGCACTAAGCATATGTACAGACGGCGACTTTCAGATTTTTGGCAGGAAATAGTTATATAGTACCTAAAAAAATGGTATATCATGCGAGGTAAAAACGTATTAGTGAATATGATAACGAACGCCACAGGGCTGAATGAGGTCACCCCTAATTCTAACCTTCAAGTTCTCGGAGAGACTATTCTTGAGACTCTCGGAGAAGTTACCGAGAAGACCGAGTTCTTGACACTTCGTCAAGTTGCTAGAAGTCGAGTCATCGGTTACAGTCCACGACAGCGAATCAAGACAGTTATGAATAAGTTGAATGACATTAGTGTCACAGTAATTGATTCAGATACTATCAAGGGTTCACAGAAGTTCAATGAGTTGCATCCTTCCGCTTTTGGTGTTGTGGCTCATGGTGATGACAATAAGAACCGAGTAGTTAGGGAAGCACCTTACAGAGTAAGCGGTATGAGTAACATGAATCAACGTGGTCGAACTGGTGTACACACTTCCAACCTAGACAAAGGGCTTCACTATTCAGAGCGTTTCTTATGCTCTTGTGGTACTACATTCCCATTGAATTCAATCATATGCCGTTCATGTGGCTCAACGCTTGATGAGGATGTTCATGAAGTCGTCCATCGTGAATCTACAAGAAACCACACACGACACGCTCAACACCTTATCTTAGCCCTAGATGGTTATGGTCGCCCATATTTTTCGATTGGCCGTGTTGAGTTCCAAAAGGGTAAGCAACGCACTAAGGCAGGTCAAGCATACAGAGGCACTCAATGGACTGACTGCAAGCAGATGACCTTCTTCATTGAAGGTGCTAAGGTTGAACAGTACCTAGGTACGAACTTCAATGAGAGCGGTATCTATTGTACTCCTGTCAAGGTATTCGTTACCCGCGATTACTTCAACTATCGAAGTCAAGGGGGTGAGCAATAAATGGAGAAGTATGATGGGGCTTCGGCCCTTCATTTTCTTTCCCATAACTTTGAGGGTCATGAGATTATTTCGGTTACTATGTGGGGAAATCCTAAGATTCAACACGATGTAGTTCAAGATATTTTGAATGAGTCAACCGAACAATATGAAAGAGCGTGGCCTTTAGGTGGTAACATTAGACTATGTGTTGAGAATATGGGTGAATATGAGCCGTGTGTTTATCACATCGCTATTTACTATGAGGAAATCCATGATGTTGATTCTCTTCTTGATGAGTATGCACGTTTGAAATGGAGTATGTATCGAGATGAATGCAACTGTGATGAATGCCTTGATTCTTATGAAGAAATGGCCGATGATGGTTATACTTACAAATACTGTTCAGAATGTGATTTACCTTTGAAATATCAAACCGATGAGCCGGAGTCGCCGGACCAAGGAGGTGATGAATAATGACTAACTCAAATGATAAAATCGTAAGAAGGAATTGGCAGATGAACGCTAAGAATGTTTCAGAATTAAATGAAGCAGTTGAAACAGCCGTTAAATTGCTAGACGAACCTTACCCATCAGGCAGCGTAAGAGCAGCACAGAAGTTGATGGAGGCGTTGATATTAGCAGGTGTAACAACTGGAGCAATTGGCTCTCTAGGAAGTGCTGCAAATGCTTTTTCAATAATACTTCAAAATCCTGTGGCTCTTAACATGGTAGCCCGTAAGGTATGGTGGGGTGAAGAAATCAAAACTCTTACTTCTGACGAAATGAATATTTACTTAGCATAAGGAATAAGGGTATTGAATGAATGACCAAAATAGGAGGATAGTAAGAAGTTGAAACCCGCGAATCAAAATGAGAGCCAAAGTCGTCTTCGGGCGCATGGGGGCTTCGGCCCCCATATTTTTTTTGCATTTTTTTTAATGGACAAAAAATATTGCGGCTTAGTATATGGACAAAAAAAGACAAAAAATATTGGACAAAAAAAAATAAAACACAGACAAAAAAAGTATAAAAAACATACAAAAAATGTATAAAAAAAAGACAAAAAACGGACATAAAAAACTTACATGATACCATCTAAAAAACGATAGGATATAAACATTTTGATGATGAAAAGGTTTATGTACTTCCAAGCCTAGGGTAGGTCATGGAGGAAACATTCAACCCCAATGAACGAATTTTGACTGCTCCCCTCGCTCTTGAGCATATCAAGAGTAACGGAGGGTGTACTTTTGGGATATTGCATAATGAAATCGATTACTACCCGTTTAATCCTGATACATTTATGTTTATCAATAAAGATTTTTCAACACATAGACAGGCTTTCGCCGTTGCCATACATCTAGGCGATGATTTAAGAATCGCTAACTATTTACTATGTGATGACCATTTACTTCATTTGATTATTGAAAACTTTTGTCAATGGGTTCAATATCAAAGTCCTTCCGCTTATTTTGGTGCGTGGGTAGATGGTGATGATTTGGTGCTTGATGCCACTGAAGTCCTTCATTATATTGATGATGCGTTTGAGGTTGCTGTAAGATTTGACCAGTATGCAATATATGACCTAATCAACGATGAGGTTATCCGCGTACAACCCGACGGAGGTGATGAGTAAATGAAGAATGCTCCTATTTGTAGCAATTGTGGCAAGAAGAAGACCAAAAACTATTATGTGTACGGTTCATGGAGATGCGAACCTTGCTACGATAAAGCCACAGACTATTATCATGGAACTGAATGTCACTGTAATAAATGTATGGGGGAAGAATAGATGGGTATGGAAACTTACTGCGAGATATGTTTTGATGCAAGAAGAAAAACAAACATGATTCAATGTTATCCAGATTGGAAAGAGGAAAGAATGTTTGCTTGCCCTGATTGTGCAGAATACAAATACCCAAATCATATAATCTTGTACAGTGATAAGGAATATCTAAAAAGTAAAGGTGATGAATAATGACTTATTACTTTGGCGATTCTACTTATGGAATCCTTTGTGCTTACTGTCAACGTGATGCCTGTGTAGGTATTCATGTAACCGATGAAGATGGCGAAGTAACCTCATGGTGTAGTAAAGAATGCAAAGAATGTTCTGAAAGGGAAGAAGGAGGTGAGGACTAACCCCTCTTTTTTTTAATTTTTTATTTGGACAAAAAATTATATGGACAAAAAATACTGGACAAAAAAAACAGTGGACAAAAAAATAAAAAAAGACAAAAAAATAACAAAAAAAGAAAATACAAAAAAAGAAAAAAAGACAAAAAAGTATATAAAAAGTACAAAAAAAGTACAAAAAAATAACAAAACAGCCCAAAAGTATTATATACCCCCAGCCCATCTGGTATGGGGTACGGGGGGGCGATTCGGAAGTATTATATACCCCCAGCCCAATATACTTAGGGGTCGGACGCGATAATTTTTTGCCCCTAGTTATTTTTTTCTGGAGTTATAGTATATAAGCGTTTAAGATGCGCTGACAGAAAAGTATTATATACTTGTAATGCGATTAGGTCGGAGGTCGGGTTCGGCGGAAAATGGGTCGCGTACAGGTGTTATTTTTTCCAAGGTACAAAAAAAGTGGCGAGCAGTCTAACGATTTTTTGAAAAAAATAAAATTGAATGCAAAACATCCCACAGTTGCCGAGGTGATTTTTAAAAAGTACAAAAACGCAGACGTAATCCCATATTTTTTGTACTTTCTTAGTACAAAAAAAATGCCGACCAGTCTAACGAATCGTTAAAATCTATATAGATTATATAGAATATGTGTTACTTTTTGCATTTGAAAATTAACATTTGTAAAAAGTACAAAAAAAACAAAATGTTATTTTTTAGAGAGATTTTATAAAAAGTACAAAAAAATTTTGTACCTTTTTTGGTAGAGAAAACAAAAAGTACAAAAAAATATTGTTATTTTTTATTGAGATAATATAAAAAGTACAAAAAAATATGCCTTGAAATCTGCTATCGCTTAGTTGTGATGGTAGGTTTTTCAGTCATTTTCTATCATCGAAATGTTACAATTCTACCATAAATAATTATCAATCAGAGGTTGATTTCACTACCTCATATTCGATTTGAAACCACTTTTTCATAGGAATCAAAATAGATACATTGTTCACCAGTGATACAAAATGATGCCCCAAAAGTAACAATTTAAGTACGAAATGCCTCAAAATCGCCAAAACAGCCAAACACAAAGTCTATATACTAGGTATTGCCTATTACTAAATATGGGAGGAATCGCGATGATTACAAACAATTTTATGAACGACGAAATGAACGAAGAACTACCTAGTGGTTGGTCCGAGGATATGGCTCAAGTAGCAAGAAGACTCGGTATCAATCCAATGGTAGTAAGACCAACAAGAACTAGGAAGGGACCAGTAGTTCTAGTTGAGGCAAATGGTGGATTACTAATTACTAACACCATTGGTAGCAAAGTGAGGTGGGCTTGAATGATTACTAAATTAACTCCATACATTATTGCTCATGCCAAATCCTTTGAAAGGGATTTCACAAAGGAGGAATGGGTCGATTTTGGGAAATATAAAACTAGAATACTTCGATTGTACAAACTTTATTCACTGTATCTTGATTCAATAAAAGGAGAAGATTTAGAAACTTGGTTATTAGTTAATTTCCTAAAAAATAGAGGCTATACTGATTTCATACCACCAGAAGATAGAGTAAGTTTACCTTGGGAATATTTTGACCAATCCGGCCAATTTTATGATGACTATGTGATTGAACAATCGTTGGGGGTGAAACAATGAGAACGTGCGATGATTGTGGTGAAGAAATAAAGTATCAAAATCTTGGTGATGGTGATGTCTATTCTTGTTGTCCTATTTGTGAATGGCATTCAGAAGGTGAAGGGGATAGCCAAATTATTCTAAATCCAACAAAAGAGCAAATAATATCTCAAAAGAAAATGTTGAATGAATTGTATGATTTGGTCTATCATTTACACTTTGCCCCTGTCTTTAGTAAAATACCTAAAGGTATGATGGTTGACCATAACGGAAATATCAAGCCAATTGAATTAGATGAGGTATTGGATAAAATTAGAGAAGTGAAAAACTCAATGATAATGGAGGTAGATGAACAATGATATTTGAGATTAGTATTATTGTGGTTATAGCATGGATGTGGTCTGATGAATGACATAATTAGAATCGGTTCAAGAAAATGCAAAGGCGAAAATTGTTCAAGAAGAACTCAATGCTACAAACGTGTTGATGTCGATGAACAATTATGTCGAGATTGTTTCCCATTCGATATTCCTGAAAATCGAGGCAAACATTCCAATCGTAAAAATCAGACTAAAGCATTGTTGAAACATCGAAATACAGACACAACAAAAGCAAGGGCTAAATTGGTAGTCAAGATGAAGGACAAAGGATTCACAAGGAAAATCAAGGAGAAATCCAAAACCACTAGGATTCGTAAAAAGTTGGCTGAATTGACTAAAGAGTTGGGTGAATTGACTAAAGATATGATTTCTGTTGATTCAATACCGATTGGTCATAGATTGGCTTTGAGAAGGATTCAATGTAAGAAATGCAAAGGAAATGCAAATCCGGCAAACATAACTCATATCTCAATGCACATACCAGAGAGAGGACCGAGAATGGTTCTTTGTGGTTCTTGTGGGGTGGTTGAATGATTGACCATAACGGAAATGAAATACCTAAAGGTACTTTTGTAGTTTGGCCTTTTACTCAATCTCATATCAAAAGAATAGAGGGATTGTTGATACTAACAGGTAATTTCCAAATCCCTAATCAAATTTGGGTAAATTCAGAAAACACTCATGAACATATTGCATGGGTAAAAATGCAGGGAGAGATGGCTTAAACACACTCTTAGTGCTGATAGGAAGGTTAAAGTACTTAGGGAATAATTGTAAAATAACAAGGAGGAATGCGAGATGCCAACCAAGAAAGAATTAGAAATAGAAATACAAAGACTAGAAGAACGACTAGAATCGGCCTATGAACAGAGAAATCAAATCATTGAAAATGGGTCGGAATGGACTAAAAAATATGTAAGCAGAATAGAGGAACTAGAAGGTTTTATCAGAACAATAGTAGATGAAAACCCAAGTATATTCTGTTGCTTCAACTGTATTCCAAATGCACCTAATCCACCGAGACACGTTGTTGATGTCTTTAGATTAGGATTGGAAAATGAATGTGAATGTAAGGGGGATGAATAAAATGAAACAGAGAACTTTTGAAATGATGAAAAAACAAATATGGACTTTCTTAGAGGTCTTAGGTACGACTAAAAGAGGTAGAATAACACTTGCTAATATAGCAATAGTATGTGACCAAATATTGAAGGAGGATGAGTAAAATGGATTATTATACACAATACTATGATGAATTTGCTAAGATATTAACAGAATGTCTTGAGGGAGATAGAAATAAGTCTTATGACTTGATTAGGGCAATAGATAAAATGCACCAAAGAGGCGAGTTTAAGTTCGACCAATTCAGATGTATGGTTTCAGATGTAACAAGGAGGCAATCAGAATGAGTTTGGAAAATGCAGGTAAAAATAGATATGGCAAAGGAAATTTGTGGATTTACACAGACAGTCGAGGAAATAAACATCTACTACAAAACAGAGGTTGGTATTCTGGTGGAATGTCTGGTGGATATACAATGTGGGTTTCATATGGAGAATCCACAGGATTCAATGGTATGTGGAATGGTGCAGACTTAGAAATATCAGATTCAAGAAAGAGATTGATTCAGAAAATCGAAAGGAGGTATGTAGAATGAACTGGTATTATCCGTTTAACGACACGACTTTGAAATTAGATATGAGTATAAGCACTTTATTTATGGTTGATAGAATTGATTTTGTAACCCAAGATTCAATCTTTATTTATCAGACTTTTTCGCTTACTGATATAGGTGAACGTTTCGATGTTGAAAACTGTTACACTAATATGCAAAAATTTGAAAAACTTAGTAGTAGGTACAATAGAGAGCAGGTGGTAGAATGAAATTTGAATATAGTGATGAAGTCTTTGAACAAATAATCAGAGTTATGAAAGACATAACGGGTGAATGCTGGTATGATATTTTCGGGACCAATGCTGAATTGATAGGAGGCAACTCTGAATCAGACAAACTATTACAAGAATATTTTGATAGTCACGTAGAAATAATAATGGGTACGGGTGATTTTTACACTCCACACTTACTTGAGTGGCTGATTATAAAAAAGCACACTCTTACTGCTGATGACAATATTAATATAGTTGAGCGAGAATTGGTAAATAACAAGAAGGAGTTGGTATGATGGAGATAACAATGAAAGAACTAGAACAAATGAAAGAAGATAATATGGATGAAGCAGACAAGATAATTACAGAGAAGATAATCAAACTTGCCAAGCAAGGTTATACTTCTGCTGGAATTGTCTGGATGCTTTGTAACTTCAACTTGATAACTGGAAAGGGTAGAGATGAGAAGATTGACAATCCGTTTGAAGGAGAGATAATCCAAGTCACAGGAGGCAACTAAGATGAGAAGAACACCATATACTTGTACAGAATGTGGACAACCAATATTGTTCTATGAGAAGATGCCGACTACTGCCGAGGAAAGACATATTTGTGCAGATTGTAGAAGGAGGAATCAAGAATGAACACGACACTGAAAGAAGCCGTCATGATTCATCTTGAATATATGATTGCTAAAAGGGAGGCCGAGCGATATTGGAAAGAACTGGGCAGAATAGAAGGTGATGAAGAATGAGTGATATATCTGATGAAATGCTTAAGATTATTCAAGAACTTGTTGAAGATGGTGAAGAGGTGTTAGCATGAGTGTTTATGTTGTAACTGATGCCAATTGGGGTGCTTTGGTTTTCACTACTAAGAAGGGGGCTTTAGACTATGTATTTCAAGATGAAGAATTCATTCCGGCTTATTATGAAGAAAACAATTTATTCAGAAGTTCAGCAGACCGTAAGTTAGCATACGGTTATCAAATTAGTGGGTCATCTGATAGATTGGGAGATTTCACAATCACAAGGTCACGACTTATCAAGAGAGGGCAGGTGGTAGAATGAACACACTCTTAGTGCAGACCGAAGAAACTATAAACGATACCACGAATGGTAAAATAACAACAGAAGGAGGCAAGTAATATGGCTAGAACGAAAACAAAGAAGAAAGGAAATGCAAGACAGAAGGCTTTAGATGTTCATAAGAAAGTAGCATCAAAGATAATCGAAAATCTGGAGAAGGGAGTCCGACCTTGGAACAAACCTTGGAAGGGTGGTCAATCAGCAGGAATGTTTGGTTTTACAGACCTACCTGTTTCAGCATCTACTGGTAAATCATATCGAGGCGGTAATGTCTGGTATCTAAGTATAGTTCGGGATGAAAATAATTATGTCGATAATCAGTGGGGTACTTACAATATCTGGAAGAAGAAGGGAGAACAACACGCCAAATCTATTGGCTCCGATGAATACTTTGGAGTTCAGAAAGGTGCTAAGTCTCATCCTGTTGTCTATTGGAAGAAGTCTAGGTGGATTGAAGAAGATGAGGTGACTGGAGAAGAAAGAGTTAGACACTCATTCCATCCTAAGTATTTCTTAGTATTCAACAGAGCAGAAACAGGTCTGCCACCGATTGAGAAACCTAAGATGACTAAGAAGGAAGAGAAGAAGAAGAAGGAAATGGCTATCATTGATGCCGAAAAGATATTCGATAAAATGGTAGAGGATTTTGAAATCGACTTTAGAGAATCAAAGCAGGGTAGAGCATACTATTCACCTAGTCAAGATTATATCCATCTCCCTAACAGAGATTTATTCAAGACGGCAGAAGGTCGAGTTGGTACTGCTTTCCATGAGGCAGTTCATTGGACTGGTCATGCTTCAAGATTAGATAGGGACTTGAGTGGAATGTTTGGAGGCGAGGATTATGCTAGAGAAGAACTGGTTGCTGAAATGGGTGCGGCTATGCTCTGTATGGGTGCTGGAATCGAAGGGAAGGCTCTTGAGGAAGGACTAGAAAATTCAGCATCATATCTTCAAAGTTGGCTAAAGGCTATCAAAGAGGCTAAGGATGGTGGTGCTAAGTTCATCAACAGTTCTGCTTCAAAGGCTCAAAGGGCTTGTGAACTACTGATGCCTGATGTGTTCGGTTTCAAAGAAGAAGATAAGAAGGAGGGAGAAGAATGATTGACACAGACAAATACGAGAACCACGACATGATACGAATTGCCAAACAACTGTTGATTGAAGACGCACCACTACTCCTTGAAGAAGTCAAGCGGTTGCGTAAAGAATTGGAAGATTGCTGGGAATATATCTCCCACATAGATAACCATGATATGCAAAGCCTTGCTGATGATTCATACAGTAGAGAAAAAGACAGGTTAAGGAGGAAATTGAATGAACGAAGTGACTTGTAATAAATGCGGCTGGCAAGGAGAAGAAGAAGATTTAGTGATGTTTGAAGATGAGGATGGTTTTGGAAAAGGTTGCCCCAGTTGTAAAACAGATTGCTATTTAATGGATAAGGAGATGAAGAATAATGATTGGCACACTCTTACTGCTAATCAGAAGATTCATATACTTGAGGGAGAATCGTTAGATAAGAAGGAGATGATTGAATGACAAGAGTACAAGAGATAATAAACAAGCATGAAGAATGGATTGATATTTACAAGGACTTAGTAGTTAATGCTTCAATCGGTGAAATGGCTGATTGGATTGTGAACTGTTTGTCCTCTGGATATTGGGATGAAATGAAAGAGGAAACTCATATTCATAATAGAGTCCAAATGATTAAAATAAGGGAGATGATAGAATGAGCAACGTAGATTACAAAGGAAAGAAAATTAGAGATGCCGTTAATGAAATCGTAAAGATTCATCACTTGGAAATGTCTAGGATGAATAATGATATATGCAATCTTGAACAACACTTACGAATCCACAAAGAACACAACCTAGAGTTATTAGAGGAAATCAAAAGTCTAAGAAAATACAAAGAATGGGTTGTAGAATATGCCCCCGATGTTGAAGCAGTTTTCAAGGAAGGTGAACAAGAATGACCGAGCGTTTAGATACAGAAGTAGTTTGCCTCGTTTGTTATGAAGGCTCATGGGGTGCTACTCCTAGAGTAGAAACAACCATGAAAATTAAAGCATGGGTCAATGAAGAAAAAGGTCGAGGTGGATTTGAAATCTATGATAAGGAAACAGGTGGAGAAGAATTCTATGGTAGTGGAGGACTATATCTTAATGGGAACGGATTGCTATACGACTATGACGGTACAAGTAACTTAGATGTAGAAATCGTACAGTGGCTTGATTCATTGGGCCACATAGATACTCATGAAGAATGCTACTTTAGACGATTGATTACACCTAAGAAGAAATGGGAAATGAGAACAAACAGGGAGAGTGAAGAATAATGAAAGAGAAAATAACATACACATTAGATTGGGATGATGAAGAAAACAGTGTTTGGCAAGGTCCGTTTGATAATGCGGATGATGTCATGAAATTGGTACGGAAGGCTAAACGTGATGCTTTACATCCTAGACTTATAAAACAATTTAGGCTTATCACTGGTGTCTATAATTCACTGGATATACCTTCCCCACACATAAGATTTGGTTCGATGAAATCTTTCACAACTAATCTACATAAAATTCTAGGAGAATATCAAGATTATTATACTCACAGAGTTAGTATTGCTTGCTACGCTAGAATACACGATACAGGTTGTACGGTTTGGTTATGCCATAAGAAAGATTATAATTACAACGCTGAAAATAATTGGGGGGTGGAAGAATAATGGAAACTGGATTACAATATCATTCATGTTGTCTTTGTGGCGAAGGTAATGTCCTAACATTAGTCTTTGGTGGAGATTATGTCTGTATGAGATGTATCAGAGATGTAATGATTCCACATATCCACCTGAACAAGAAAGAAGACGAACACACTCTTACTGCTGATGACAACAGTTATATACCTGAGACTGGTAGTTCTAATTGTCCGAGCAGTAGTGAGGAAGAATAAGGAGTGATTGAAATGAAGATAGAAATAGACATAAACGAAAGAACGATAATTGAAGGAGTGATAGATGAGGTTAATACCGAATGGGTTCAGAAAGCAGTTGACTGCCATCTTGCAGAAACAAACTTTGCAGAACATCTTGAATGTGATTTAGAAACCGAGGTAGAGCCTATCATTGAGAACTTTATGTCCAACATGAGTTTATGCGACTACATGGATGTTAGTGATTACATCGATACTGATGATATTAGATATAGCATTGAGGATGACATTCTT
>TARA_R100000329_G_scaffold62734_1_pt1 | contig 15528 bp, 17 predicted proteins | sample TARA_R100000329 | Tara Oceans TARA_R100000329 (sample SAMEA2620783) | marine metagenome | biome: marine biome (ENVO:00000447); feature: surface water layer (ENVO:00002042); material: "saline water (ENVO:00002010), including plankton (ENVO:xxxxxxxx)" | depth 5 m | reverse complement strand
TCCATATCTCTTTGAACTAAAAAGTCAGCCCACATTGGAATAATATAACCCTGAGTTATTAGATCGACAATAGCAGGACATCTTTTTACTGTTCCACCACTCCATTTAATAGCCGTTTCTTTTGATTTTCCAAAGTAATTTGGTTTACCTTTTTCGTGAACAGCTTCTTGAATTATGTATTCATTCATACTTTTAAACCAATTAGGTATAAAAAATTTAGATGGTTTTATACGAGCATAATTTTCAAGACCTGCAACATCCGTCTTAAATTCTATAAACTTGTTTCCCCCCAAATCAAATTTCAATCGAATGTACCTCCTGCATCAGTATATTCAGTAGCTTTAGCGTTAATTTCATTTTCTATTTCGGTAAGAATGTCATCTTCTTTATCAGTTCTATTTTTGTAATTGTAATGTTTCATTTCAAGTTCTTGCAATTCATCTTTAAGTCTTTCAAGTAATTCTTCATTAGACTCTGATTCTGGCTCTTCAAAAATTTTATATGTTATAGTCATTAAGCACCTTCTAGCTCATCTATTCTTGCTTCTAATACATCTATCTTAGCTGATAATTGCTGAACTGCTTTTACTAATGGTCCTACAAATTGTGTATAGTCGACTCTTCCAAAGTCATCTGAATCACTTGTATAACTTTTATCTGTTTCAGTTATATCACCTATCTTTAAGCCACCAAAAGCATTATTACTCCCTGTTTCTGCAAACACAGCACTTTTAACTTCCTGTGCTATAAAACCCTGTTGAGTATTTCCAACTAAACTTTTATATTTAGATGCTTCATCGTTATCATCGCTATACTCATTGTCTAAATATGATGATTTCCAATTAAAATCTCTTGGTTGTAATCTATTAATGAAATCAAGACCTAATGTTATGTCTGTAATATTTTCTTTAAGTCTTTCATCAGAGTGACTCACATCAAATCTGTGTTGAGTGATTTGTCCATTTACATAGTTTTGATTTGCGTAGTTTGAGTGATTATGATTATTACCTGTTATTCCGTGTGGGTTTGTGGAGTTCATAACATGGCTAACTGAAAGTAAGCCGTTATGTGTATTGTGTATTCCACTATGATTGTGTGCGTTTCCATCTATATTATTGTTTGTTAAGTTTGAATTACCATTTCCATTTCCATTACCATTACCAGTTCCGTATGGGTGATTATGTCCTGCTGAAATATTAGTGCTATTATTTCCAAAACTTAAATTTATATTTCCATTTGAATTGTTAATGGTTATACCATTTGAGTTGTTAGAAAAGTTAGAAGTTGTTTCGACATTACCCCAAGACATACCATTTCCATTACTTTTTAACACTTGACCTGAATTACCTGTATTACCTGATAATGACAAAGCTGTACTAACAGGTGTATAAATAGTCAAATTTGAAGTTGATGATCCTGATAGTGTAAGACCTTCTGCTCTAAGTTCCATATCACCCTGACCAGATAATCCACCTGCATATATCTGTATATCATCCCCTATTTCATAACCATAAATTCTAAATATATCAGTTCCAACAGCTTCTATAATTCCTCTTGTTCCTGAACTATAAATAAAGTCAATAGCAGAGCCTAAAGCAGCACCTATTTTTACTCTATTAGCACCTGTCGAAGATTGTATAATTCCATTAGATCCACCACTTAAAGATGTGTCAACAGTTCCACTTATTGTTCCCCTAGCAGTCACATCATTAAAGAAAGCATCGCCATCTGACTCAATGCGGAAACCCTGACTAGAACTATAATTTGTAGTTCTTATATTGTCGCTATCAATAGTTATTCCACCTAAAGTTCCACTTGTTAAAGCATCACCATCTTGAAAAGGTGTAAAATTTAGTTGGTTAGTTGTTATAGTGCTTGAAGCTATTTGACTTGCTGTAATAGAGTCAGCAGTAATTTTACCACCATCAATAGTCGTAGAGTTTGAGTTTACATCACTTGCTGCACCACTAACTTGAATAAAACTAGTATTTAATAAAGAAGCATTTAAAGTTCCTGTTGTAATATCACTAGCGTTTAGTGATCCTCTTATAGTTGCATTTTGAAACTCAGCGCTACCATCAGAATTTATAGACCAACCTGCTGATCCTGTTGAATAATTAGATGATTTTATAATAGAGTCATTACCAGTATCGCCACTAGCGTCAAGAATTATTGTCTGTCCTGATATTGTACCTGCGGTGACTTTGCCTGCTGAAACATCAGCAACTTTTAAATCTGTTATTGCTGCATTAGCTATAAGTGCATTTGTGACAGCTAGGTTTGCAATATTTTGTGAATCAACTAAATCTGCACTACCGCTTTGTTCGTCAGAGGGTTCAGACTCATTACCAGAACTATCAACTGCTGTCACTCTAAAGTAATGAGTATCTGCATTATCTAGATCTATGTAGCCAACAGCAGCAATACTATTTTGTATATGTGCAGATGTTGCAACTAACTCACCAATTTTAAAACCTGTTTGTGTGACTTTTTTTGTTGTTGAGTTATATTCAAGATCAAAACCAGTAGTGGTTGAAGCATATATATTTAAATGGCTAATATCTTTTGCAAGTGTAAAGTTTACAACTGGACTTACTGCATTACCATTGCTATCTTTTGCTTGTCCTAAGTTATGTACAAATTGAACTCTTAGTGGATTTGAGGCAATAGTTGCAAATCCGTCTGGTTTGTTTGGTGCGCCTGAGTCAGCAGGGGTTTGTATTGAACTAACTGTTGAGTATGCACTGTCAAAACCTGCTAAGTCAACTGCTTGAACACCTATCTCATAATAAGTATTAGGTGAAAGATCATAAATAATAAATTCTCTTGTATCAAACTCAACTGCTGAATATACATATTGAGTAGCTTGGTTATCATTAGTGTCAATAATATTATTACCGTCACTATCTTGAACTACACGCCATCTAATTCTGTAATAATCACCGTCAGTAATTGTAGATCCGTCAGTGTTGGTCGGTTGATTCCAAGTGACTTTTACAAATGCTTTAGATATACCATTACCGTCTGAGTAAACACCAGCAACAGTATCTATACCATTATTACCAGCAGAGTTAACAGGTTGATCTGGAATAGACTTATCTGGGGAACCTGTTTGGTCAACAGTATAACCACTCATTCCCAAACTCTCGCCAATAGTAGGTGCGACATCGCCAATTTCTAATTGGACATCTCCACTTTCCCAAAGTACATAATCAGTAAGTTCTGTATAGTTTCCATCTTTATCTCTGTAAAAAACACCATAACCCTGTTTCACAGGCCAAGTGACACCTAATATTCTTATCTTTGACGGATTAAGTATTTGTCCCTGATAAACAGTTTCGTGTAATGAAGATCTCCCATCTTCTATTCTGTCTGCTTCTGTATCTACAAAACCTATATCAGGATCAAAAATAAAAATTTTATCGCCGACTGTAAAGTCTCCAGATATGTCATACTCCTCTAAAGAAACATTTAAAGTTTTCTTTAGTTCGTTCATTTCATTTAAATATGAAGTAGCCCTAGTAGTTTTGTTTTCACTTGTAGTTTGTGGATCTGAAACATATTGGGTTCTTGATAAAGCTGATCCAAATAAATCTTTGTATGGATTACTACTTACAGTTGCTTGTCCAATATTTGCTTCTGCACCATACTTATTAGCTATTAACTCTACTGATTTTACAAACTCACTAGCGTCATACTGAGCAACTAAAGTTGTTGTGTTTATACCAGAAATATTAGGATCGTCACCACTTTGTCCTCTCACAATAATTGTGGAGGGATCACTTGTGTGTCCAGAAAATATAGCGCCTACCGGTCCAGCGTCAATGAAACCTTTATTATCTACTTTAAATTCAACATTTAAATCTTGACATACATACTTAATTGCTTTTATTGCTGATTCTGCATAATGTTTACCAGTATATTTTTTGCTGTCAGTTGGCTCTGTTATAGTACCTTTTCTAATAGGTCCCTGACCACCAGATTCGTCCCTTAATAATCCTCTTGGTGTTCCTGTAAAATCTAATGTGTCCTCTAATGTTTTATTTTTATATGACCTAACACCAGTAGGACCACCTGTTTGAGCTATTGGCATACCTCTTGTGTCACTGTCACCTAAATAAGCAATCAAGCCCTGACCAGTTATTAAAACACTCTCGTCATCTCCTATTTCTAAAGAATAAACAATACCTGTGTATTCTGACGCTGATAGCAAAACACTATCAGAAAATTCTTGCACATTTAGATCTCCTGGAACTATAACTATATGTCCCCAAGCATCTATTGTATTTATAACTGAGTTAGGTGTTATCTCTTTATTTAAAGACAAACTAAATTGTCCTGGAGCCATTAATTTTTCGGTGACAGACATTAGGCTCTAACCAATCTGACAACTTCATAGACATTGTCTAAGTATTGATCTCTGATCTTGTCAGCAGTATCAATAGAAGTTGCAGATGTCCCATCAAATTCAAAGCCTATAAATGCTTTGAGTGTTGCAGTGTTGCTTGTGCTATTAATACCACCATTAGTTGTGTCAACATCAAAGTTGTTTGGTGATCCTAAAACAATTCTATTACCTTCTGTATCGTTAGCTGTTGAGGTTGAATAACTTGTGTTATCAGTGTAAGCGATAGCAGTAGTTGGCTTTATATTGAATTGAGCAGAAGACCATTGTGACGCAACTATTGAAAAGTGCCTAGCACCTCTTCTTAGTGTCACATCAAAAGTTAGTCTTTGATCACGATCAGTAGCGTCGTAATAACTTGTAAGTCTGATTGTTGCTACTTCAGGTTCGTTTTTTAAAATCTTAATTGATCTCCAACCCTGCCACTCTGTAAAGCTCGTACCTCTTGAAACAGCAAATTCAGTTGCAGATTTATAACCGTCACCATCATAAGTTTGTATAGTAAACCTAGTTTGTGCTGTGTTGTTATCAAAAGTCATTTTTACTAAACCATTTTCCAGTATGGTTGATGACGGTGAGTTGTTAGGTGACTCTAGACCACATCTTAGTCTTGACACATCAGCAACATCGTCAGTGTATATCTTGCAAGAGTTCTTATAAAAATCGTCAGTATCTATCAAATATTTAGCGTTGTATGATCTTATATCTGACGCATACCTTACTATCGTATTACCGTCTGCACCTACTCTTGTAAAGTTTGACGGTGTATTGCTATGGCTATGGTTATATGAGTCAACTGGTCCTGCATAAAACTGTGTTGTTGTAGAAGTAATAGAGTGATCATTTTCTATCAAACCACCAGAAAACTGGCTTTCAAATTCCAGTTCACCCATATTTCCTAAATAATCTAGATCTATATTGTATTCATATCCACCAATCATGACTCTGTTGGTACTAATACCAGCACCCATAACTTTTACATATCCAGACATTGAACTATCCCCAGACCAAATAAAAGGAACTGTATAATATCCATTTGCACAAGCAAGTAATTCATCCCTTAAATACTTAATAGTGTCTAAGCTACTATCAACAAAAACTCCATTTAAACTTAAAGAGTGTTCATTACCGCTTTTATTTTGAGTTAAAGATCCTGGTGAAGTAAAAGTTAATCTACCTATTGTTATTGTATTAGACATTTCTTAACCTACACTTTGGACACACTTGATGATTACCCATTTGATAGAAGTAATCACTACAACCATCTTGTTGACAATAAATCATATTTTCTACCTGTTTATTGTCGATCATTATCTACCTCTAATACCTGTTCCTATTAATCCTTCTCTATCGAGTTTGGACAATTCTTTTCTAATTGCGATTGCTGCTTTTCTTGCTTGCATTGGATCAGAAGGAACACCTGAAACATTTACATTTAAATTTTGTACGCTAATACTACTACCAGTTGTTTTACCTATTGGTGTTATATCAACTCCACCACCAGGTATTGCTCTTATCAACTCTGGTCCGTACTCACCAACTAGACCAATTCCAGCGCCCAAGAAACCACCGCCGTAATATCCTGGTATCCTACCGCCTTTGTAATTACCATAAATTGTTCCACTACCAGTAGTAAGTTTTATAGTTCTTTCTTGTCCAGTCACTCTTTCTAGATCTTGTTCTATTTGATCTAGTCCAGCATCAAATTGTGATTTATCAATATTGATTGTTATTGCTTCTTGCTCTATCTTTAAGTTCGTATTGAAATATTTTTCTGCTATTCCGTCAACTTCATTTGCAAAGTCTTGACCAAGAGTATCTGCAAGTTCTGATGTCGTATCAACTATTTTGTTTATAACATCATTGTCAATACCTACTACTTGTCCTAGTTTTTTAAATGTTTCAATAGCACCAGGTCCCATTTGTAGTAATTGAAATGCTTGATTTGCTAAACCAAATTGCTGTTGTGCTAAACGCATTTTTGCGTCTTCTATTTCTTCGTCTAGTTCACTTAATCTATTTGCTCTTGCGTTTTCAGCTTTATCCAACTCTTGCTCTGCTAATTGATATTCTGCAAGAGATATGGTGCCTTCTTCGTAAGCAAGTTTTAAGAAATCTCTTTTATCTGTGGCGTCCTGTATAGCTTTATTTTGTGCTGCTGTATTACCTTTAAGTAATTCTGTTTGTTCCGATATAAGTTCGTTTAAGTTCTTTTCAGCTTTTGCTCTACTTCTTTGAGCATTAAATACACCAAATTGAGAACCAAATGCTGAATTAATTTCATTTGTAGCCTCACCAACAGATTGTTTAATTAGATCTAAAAAGTCAATCATTGTTCCTTTAAATTCCATTTCTAAATTTGGATAACCCTGTTGTATACCCTCTACAAAACCTAACATTAAGAAATTACCAAGTTCTTTTGTGACTCTTGATGGTGATCCGAATCCACCCTCTTCTTCTATAACTTTGATAGTATTATCAAAAACTTTTCTCATTGTTTTGTATAATTCTGGTGATTCTTCCCTGATACCCTCGATCATACCGCCAATAGTATTACGGCCTAATTCTGTCATTTTATCTACGGCCTCTTCACTTACACCATCAACACTGTCAAATAATGCGTCTTTTAATTCGTTAGAGGTAGATAGGTTTGCACCTTCAAGCATTACTTCAAATAGATTTAATTGATCAGCATCGTTTAATAAGTTTTGTATAACTTGTGCATATTCAGGTCCTAGAGATGAAAACAATAATGCTGCGTCGTCAAAGCCCTCTTGGACTAAGAAATCAATTTGTTGTTCAAATATTTCTTTAAGTCTTATTTTGTCAGCTAAATTTTTATTTATTTCTTCAGCAGACATTTGGGCTAATTCCCCAACACCGTCTAAAGTATTAAATAAACCTTCAGCACCAGCTCTAGCTTGTTCTGCAATTCTTTCAAAAATATTTTCACTATTTTTAACTTCGTCAAATAGACTTGAATAACTATCTTCCGCGTCACCATTTAAACGAATTTGTTCCATTGTTTGACGGATCATAGTCTCTTGTGCAGGGAACATAACTTCGGTTATACCAAGCTGTTCCATAGCTTGTATTCTTAGTGTTCTTTCTTTTTCGTCATTGTAAGCCTTTACAACTTGTCTATTTTTTTCAATAGGTCCTAATATTCCATTGTAAAAACTTACTAGTTCTTGATTTTGAGTGACCATCATTGCTCGTTCTTTTGGACTCATCATTAAGAAATCAAACAAGACAGATTTATCTATATAGTCGTCCTCGTACCCAGCCGTAATGTCTTCAATAAAGGCCTCGACACCTTCTCTTGTTTTTGTGACTGTGTTATCAAACCCCTCTATAAAACCACTTTCTAATAGTTTATAACCTTTGCTTGATCCTGGACCGCTAGCTAAAAAGTTATTTATATCACCCATAGCTGCTACAAATTGTTGTTCATTTAATATTTGATCTACAAATGCTTCCCAACCGTTTGTATCGCCAGCAATAGCAAAAATTGTTTTTTCAAGAAAAGCATCTTTATCAAAACCCTCTGGTGCTTTTTCTAAGGCCTCTTGAAACTCCGCGCTGTTAAACAACATTGCTTGTACACCCTGAGCATCTGGTCCATCAATACCTGAAAACGCTTCTAATGTACGCCTCATCATTTCTAGCTCACCTGTGGCTGCTGCTGATCTTGCACCTATAATTCCAAGAGTTGTTCCTAGTAATACAAAGAACCCTGCTGGACCACTAACTAATCCCATAGCTATGGCTTGTACTCTTTGTAGCTGTGCGCCAAAAATAGCTAATGCTAATGTCAAAGATCCAAGAGCTACTTTCAAAAATCCCATTGCGTTTTCTGACTCAACTATTCCTAATAAAAAGTTTTGTACAAACCTGTTGGCATCTTTAAGAGTTGGTACTAATTGATCTCCAATTTGTACTTGTAATTCGTTAAATATGTTTTTAGTTATTTGTAATTGTGATTCTAAAGTTGCATATTTCTTTAAGGCCTCTTCTGTTGCTGCTGTGTTCTCTATCATTGCTTTTGTAGCTAGATCTAGAGTTTCGCCAACCAAACCACCTGCTTCAGCAAGACCAAGAAGTGCAAGCATTGTTCTACGCTGTGACAGGCCTAGCTTATCTAATAATCCAACTACATCTGTACCACTATCATTTAAAGCACCTAATCCTTCAATAAAGGCCTGTACTGCTCTTGCAGGATCGTCTTGGAAAAATGCGGAAAAAGCCTCAGTGACAGATCCACCAAAGTCAGAAAAATCTTGTGTTCCGTTAGCTGCTATTTGTGCAAATAACTGTACTTCGTCACCAGCAGATATTACAGAAGAGTTAATACTTTGAAATACACGAGCAACCGCAGTACCACCAGCCTGAGCAGGAACACCGATTGCTTGTAAAGCTGTTGCAAATGCTAACGCATCTTCAGTACCAGCACCTACCTGAGCTGCGGCCTGTTGGATACGCAAAACAGTAGTCATAATTTCTGACTCTGTTGCAGCAAAGTTGTTTCCTAGATCTACAATTACAGAAGCTATATTTGAAAAAGTTTCGCCATTTGTTTGTGCAATAGCATCTAACCTAGCAAGACCTAGTGCTGCGTTTTCAACTGTTAAGTTAGTTGTGACAGCTAATTGAGATACAACTTGAATAAATGATGGTAAGTTTTCTACCGCTACACCTAACTGTCCACCAAGCTCACCAATTCTATTTAAGTCGTCAGTGCTGACTGGTGATATTGTAGATAATTCTTTTACAGATTCAGCTAAGGCATCAAATTGTTCTTCAGTAGCCTCTACTGTTTTTCTAATACCAGCAAAGCTAGCTTCAAAAGCTATAGCAGATTGAGCAGCTTTAAAAAATTCAATAGTGATTGCGCCGATACCGATCATTGCAGCAGAGGCAGCTTTCGCAGCTTGGGCTGCTACCATTTGTTGCTTTTGTGCAGTTTTCTCTACTACATCATCAACATCTTTTTTAAGTTCAACAAAGCCCTTTTGTTCTATGGGGGTATATACATTAATTACTGCTGGTCTGGTCATAGTCTTCCTTAACTACTCTTTTTTGATCTTCCAAAAGTTGATCAACAGAAGTAGGAACACGATTTCTATTTCTACCCATTCTGCGATCAAGCTCTTCTTTATACCAGCCTGGTGGTGGATCATCGCCTTCAGCTTCTTTACTGTTAGAGAGTTCTTCCATAGCAGGCCTAAAGAAGTTTGATTGTTCTAAGGGCATTTTACCAAGTAATCTATAAAATTTGCGCCATTCAACTTCTAGGGGTTCATGTAGATTATAAAATCTGAGAAAGTCAGATTCCACATCAGACCATCGATCTACTATGTCAATGATCTTGTATGTTATTTTGGGGAATCAGCGTCATCCTCATCAGTTGGCAGTTCTTGATCTTGGACTACATCTGCGCCTAGGCCATATTGTTCCATTAGCCAAGCTGATATTTCTTGTAGGGTTTTGAAATCGACTTCTTTTTCTAGTGCGACTAAATTTTCAAGACCGAAAATTGAACTAAACCATTGTTTTAAATTTGAGGCTGCTAGCGAGCCATCGTCATTCATCCAAGTCATTTGATCTAAAACAACTTTGGCTGATAAGAATGGTGGAAAGTTATATTCTTTTCCATTTACCTTAACCACTATTGGTTCGGTATTACTCGCTTCTTTAGCAGCATCAAAATCTTTAAAACGCTTACTCATTGTATCCTCCCATCTTAATTAAGCATTTTAGTTGACGGAACCTTCAGTTGTACTGTTGGTGTTGTCAACAATTCTAAACAGATTGTTCTTACCGTCAGTAGTTCCTACTGCGGTTGATGAGCTATCTGGTACTAATATTTTAAACTCAACAGCAATAAGCACTTTTTGAGGTGCTTTTTGGTGAGCCATAGAAAAAGCTCCAACATTGACAGCACGAGGGATCTGTATGTGACGGATAGCGCCACTTGGACCACTTGTGACCAACAATAAGGCTTTTTCACCAAAAGTAGTTGTTGCAGGTGGAACTAATGAATCATAACCAGTTCCATAAGTTGCATCGTTTTCACTTAATTGTGAAGATGTACCACCAAAAGCAACATTTAAATTTGCTAAACTAGCTTGTGCTAGAGTACCAGTTAGTCGAACTTCTTGTGCAGTCTTTACAGACTTAATAGGATCAATTTCTTCTGCGACCATAATGTCTTCAAAAGTCTTGTCATATTCAAGAGTCCAGCCATCTTCAGAGTATCCTATGTCGCCCCAGGAAGAGCTATTGTCTGCCCATTCAGTAGCAGTTGTACTGTCTGCGCCTGGAAATGCTGTTCCTTTATCTGCTGTATATAGAACACCTGTACCAATAAGAACATCGGATATAGTACCTGATGTATTATATGTTGTTGGCATATATTCTCCTAACTTAACTTATACTTTTAATATGTTTGCAAACATATCTATTCTTCCTCAGAGAACCAATCCTCTTCGGAAACAGTGTCATCTACCTCATCGCTAGATTTATCGTCATTGTCTTCTGATAAAACAGTCTGACTGACTTCTTTGACTTCCCAATCTGATCCTTCTTCAATGAATTTAGGTATCCCTAGAGTACCGTTCCATTGACGACCAGTTGACTCTTTAAGTCTTTTCCAATCAGTCCCATTAACTTCTGTCCACTCATCTTTCGTAAATGTCAACCCAGTAATTTCATCACCGATTGTCCCTGCTGGGTACAAAGGGTTAACTTTTATTTTTACTTTAGCCATAATTTACTCCTGAGATTATATTAGAGGATTTTTTTGCAGATTAGTGTTATTCAGTATATCGATAAGTCATTGCAACACTGATTTGGAATTGTGCTACTTGTATATCTCTTTGTTCTACTCTTGTAGGGGCTACTTGTACTTCAAAATCGTAAATGAGAGCTTTAACTCCAGATCCAGTTGTGACTTCTATTTGTCCCTCAGTAAAGGCCTCTTTAAATATTATCTGTGCAATATTACTAGCAGTAGTAAAGTCTGGTTCTGATTTAGTACCATCACTACCCCATCTACCTGCATATACGATCATTGTCATGTCAGCTATATTGACTGCTGATTGAGAAGCTGGATCTAATAAAGAATTTCCGTTATTTGTTATAACAATAAAAGGTAATGTAGGACTACTAGGTAATCTAGTAGATATTCTTGTTGACACCTCGTCTGTTATGCTTGTTTTACTTAAAAGCCACGCCCTTAATACAATTTCAGGATCAGGTGGCATATTTGCGTTATCATTTATTCCAAAACCCATTAGAAAGGAACCTCTCCACTACCGCTTACAAATTCTATTGCTTGTGTTTCACCAGCATTTTCTACACTTAATTCATCTGCATCTTGCGGTGGTCTTACTGGCTGATAAGACATATAATTCATCTTATTAGACATTTTCTTACCATTTACTACTAAATCATAATCAACTTGTGGAAAATAATGGGTTAATGCGGCCATAAGAGATTTACCTAACCAACCAAAGTTTCTTGCAGGACTAAAACTTTCTCTACCAGGATACCAACCACCATAAACAGTTTTCCACCAGTATGGAGCTTGATCCGCCTCACGAAGATTACCACCTGGTCCTGATCCAATACTAATACGACCAGTTGCTACTGATCTTGCGTCGCTAAAATAAATACCCCTAATTCTTATACTATCTCTTAAATTACCAGTGACAATAGGTGCCTCTCTATTACCATCAGCATTACCAGTCTTCACTCCACCAATCATGTTGTACTGTATATCCCTAAGTAAGTTGGGCATACTAAACTCTTCAATCGTCAAACCTTTTTTTTGCATATCCTTTAGAGCCTTTAAATATTCACGCTCTAACTTACCACCCATTTCTTTATTAATTTTTGCTTTTACATCTTCAGTTAATACTTGTCCAAACACTTGCGTTTTTTGTTGAACTTTGTTGTTATAGTAATTCTGCACTTTTTGTGTTGCAATTTTTCCGTAAAACCTATTTGCAATACGAGTTGCTACACCCATAGTTTGAGGTATAACAGTTTGTCCAATACGACCAGATATTCTACCTGCAACTCTTCTTTGTATACGCAAAGAAGCACCCTGTCCTCTAGGTGTTAAAGATTTTAAGTCAGCACCAATTCTTGCATATTGTAGGCCTAAACTTCTTATAGGACGCAAGCCCTGATCAAGAACATTAAGAGATATAACATCGCCAATACCTATGGAAGTTTGGTATAAAAGATCTGTAAAACGATTGCTAGCCATTAGCTACTCTTTCTTACTTGTAGCCTTTTTATAACTGCACTTCCGTGTCTATTTTTCATAATACTAATACCAATGATTTCGTAATATGTTGAACCAATAGCAATACGATTACCATTATTTACAGTGACGCTAGCTGGTATGTAAAGATCATATTCGTCAACAAGAAGTTCTTTATTCTCTTGTGTTTCATCAGATCTTTGGGTGACTAATCTACCCTTAGTTGTAGTTGAAGTTGTCCAACTAGAACTATACAAACCTCTGTCATCTACTGAAGAGGTATCTACTGTTTGAACTGTTATATCTTCTTTAAGATTTTTTGTATATACTGACATATCATTACTTTAGTAAGCAATTCCAGAATCATAAGGATTTTAGTTTTCTAGTTTTTTTCTTAATTTTTCTAGAGTTTCTCTTTTTTTCTGTATGTCAGCTAATTTACCGCTAGGATTTTCTAAACAATTTTTACAAACTTTTTGTCTACCGTCTTTGTATTTTTGTGTCTTACCAAAACTTTTTATAGGTACTATATCACCACATTTAGCACATTGTTTTTCTGTTGGGTTCCAACTTTGTTTTTCTACATACTGCTGTGCTTCTTTGACGCCAAGCCAAATAGCAGGATCTTCTTTCATCCAACTTAAAAACTTTTCTAGGCCTATTGGTAGATCTTCATACAATTCTCTAACAGTAAGGCCGTATTTACCATCTCTAATTCTGTCAATAACAGTAATTGCTACTTGATGATCTATTGCAGATATAGGATCAAAGCCTGCTTGTTCTCTTAATTGTCTAACTCTTTCGTGTGAACACTCCCACTCTCTAGCCCAATCACTTAAAGGTTTGTGTGGATCAGCTTTAAATAATTCATAAGCCTTTTCAACATTAGGTACTTTTCTACTTGGCATCTTTCCTCTTTCTAGTTAGTCCTCTTTCTTTTCTAATTTTCCTACGCTCTCTTTCTGATAGTCCACCCCATATACCAAACTTTTCATTATTCACTATGGAATATTCTAAACAGTGTTCTTGGGCAACACAGGAATTACATAATTCTTTTGCTTTTCTTGTGCTTGCACCTCTATCTGGAAAAAATAGATCAGGATCTTCGCCTATGCAGTTGGCATCAACCTGCCACCATAACTCTTGTAGTCTTAGTAGATTACTTAGAGCTTCCTGTTTATAGTCCACTGTTCACCCTTAATGATTTCATCAAATTGTTTGTTTACTTCTATCATTTGATTCACATTTTTTCTTGTGTACTCATTAAGGTGTGCGTGTAGCAAACCGTGGTAATTTAAAAATCCAATTAGCCAAGTGTATGTTGCTAGATCTAGCATTAAACAAACACCTGTTTTTTATAAGGTGCTAATAATAACTTATCACTTTCTCTAAGTAATGGTCCATCGAAATATGCTAAAGGATCAGCATACTTTACATCTAAATCGCCGATGCGTTCTTCAATAACTGTGTTCATATTTGCCCCATTGGTCGAGTCCGCTAAATGAGTGTTCACAGCACCACTATCAGCGTTTGAACTTAAATTCAAACTCGACAATATTATTCTTGCACATATTCTTGCGCTTGTAAACTTTATATCGTCAGGAATTGTTGAATAGCCTGCATTGTAAGATACTGATATATTCTTAGGTTTAGCACCTGACCAACGACCTAATACTCTTTCTACTCTACCGTTAGAGTGAAATACAAAATCATTTTCATTACCTTCAGTAAGAGCATTACCATCTTCAGTGATAGAGCTGACAGAGTTTACAGGAATATGTTTTAAATTAATTTCTCTGTTATTGTCACCAAATAGTGTTTCAGTTTGATTTGCTGCCTCAACATCATATCCTAGATATGTTTTAATTATTTGATCAGCAAAGGGAATGATCGAATTGGTCACAGTTGTTTCAACTGTTGAACTTAGATCTACACCTAATATAGTTTCGACATCAGTGTAAGCGCAAAGAGCCATTTAGGATCTCCTTACTTATTTTCAGATGGTTTAACTGCTTTTGTTTCTACTTTTTTCTTTGGAGCTTCTTTTTTCTTAGCAGGAGCTTTTTTACCCCAACCTTTTTCTTTTAACCAGCTTTCTGGATATGTTTTTCCAGCTCCACCAATTTTAGAAGCATTTGATTTAGGAAGTTCAGCTTTAGGTCCTTCAAATAAAGTACCATCGCCTAATTCCCAAAGATCTTTTTCCAATTTAACGAATTTTTCACTCATAATTATTTAATCCTAACTTATTTTTATCTCTTTTTAGGTCTTTTACCCATAGGCTTTTTTTTCTTTGGCTTATTATGATAAGGCATAATATTCCTTTCTGTCGTGGTAGGTGGCTAAGTATGCCCTTACTTTATATCGCTTTGAAACCTACCGATTGTATACAATCTAAAAAAATATAGGGGCTATTGCTAACCCCTATATTTAAAGTTAAATGCTATTAAGCACTTGTGATCTTGTGGAAAGCCTCTTGTCTGTAAACAGGGAATCCAACGCGCATTGTAGCTCTGATCACCATGATGTTCTTTGTAAAGTTTTCACCGTGGGAATCGCTAACTGCGACATCAATACCTTGCCTCATTACGACATGAGCTGCTTCACCGCCACCGAACTTACCAACTAGGATAGTTCCTTCAGAGATTGCAGTTGTTGGAACAACTTTTAATCCCCAAAGTTGGTTAGCTACTGCACCAGCGTATCCGCCTGCGGATGTGAACACTGGAGCTTTTGCTGCATAACCAGCAGATGATGTGCCAGCAAAATCTTCGTCTAATTGAAGAACGATTTGTGACCAATCATTTGGGTGGATTACGATAGCATCTGGCTCTGTGAAAGCATTTACTCTA
>TARA_R100000329_G_scaffold46824_2_pt1 | contig 15543 bp, 23 predicted proteins | sample TARA_R100000329 | Tara Oceans TARA_R100000329 (sample SAMEA2620783) | marine metagenome | biome: marine biome (ENVO:00000447); feature: surface water layer (ENVO:00002042); material: "saline water (ENVO:00002010), including plankton (ENVO:xxxxxxxx)" | depth 5 m | reverse complement strand
TTCAACTTCTGGAACTCGCAAAGCCTCTGCAATCTCTTCTATGGTCGGCACGCGAAAGTTGTCTTGTTCAGTCATGTCTTTTCCCATAAACCAGATTGCACACTGGGCAAGTCAAGTCTCCATCCAAGAAGGTTTCACACCGCAAGCACAGGTCAGCCGCCGCAAGTCTAGCCAGTCTGCCATCACCTTCTATAGTTTCTGGTGGCAGCTTGCCAGTGCCGTTACAAAGGTCACAAGTTTCTGGAACAACATCAGTGGGATCGAACCAATCCTTGACGTATCGAAACCCCTTACCGCTGCACTTGTAACATTGTCTCGTCAAAAAAGTCATTGGGTTTCACCTCACCATTACTAGCCAATAGAATCCGGCGCATTGTTTCTGGGTTTGGATACCGCCGCCCAGCGATAAAATGATTGATAGCAGACCGAGATATACCACAACGCCTAGCAAACCTAGCTTGGCTTATCTTGTTGATTTTTATATATTCCTTAAGTGTAATAACTTTTCTCAACTTTAGCTGTTGACCGTTTGTAGACATTACGTTACGGTAGCACAACTAGCGATGAGGTCAAGCATGGATATTTACAAACACGATAGCGCGAGTGGCGCAACGTCACCAAAGTATGAAATGATTTTCAAGTTGTGGCTTAGATCGCAACACGCAATACAGTTCCCAGATAATGCTCCTATGCTAACAGGACGCACCGTTGAGGGTGGTGTGCGACGTGTCGAGGGGTTGGAAAACTTTAACCCTGACAAGGGCAAGCAAGACGGTATGAGTATTGCTGAAGCCACCCGGCACATGATGGCAGACTTTGATGAGTATGTGCCGCGTGAATGGGATGAGGGCAAAGACAGAGAGGAACATCAAGCGTTCAGGGAACACTTGCCTGATATGCTTGGCAACGCTCTTGAAGGCTTGAAGGCGTGGCAAAACAAACATGGACTCAACATCATTAACGGTGAGCATCAAACGTGGCATAGCGTTCCAGAATTAGATGTAAAGATTATGATGTTTCGTGACTTTTATGGTGGTGATGTACTGTGCGATCTTAAATGCAAGATGCCACAACGCAACCCAGTCAAGAAAGACGGCACACGCACATGGCGCATACCAAAGCCCGACACTCAGCCCAGCGAAAACAATATAAAACAGATGGCGGTGTACTGGAGGGCCACAGGTCAAAAGCCATCGTTGCTACAAGTCACGGCGTCTGGCTTTCACATTTGGGATGAGGACAACTGCGAACTGTTGCAAGAGCAACATCTTGAGCAAGTGTATCAGGATGTGAAGCGTAGTTGGATTACCACACAAAATTTAATTCGTGCCGCAAATGGTAATTGGAACACACTGGCTGGCCTTGTTGCCCCAGACTTTACGGAGATCGCAAGGAAACATGGGCCACATATTCTTCAACTAGCAAGGGAGTTTTGGAAATGATTACAGCGAAAGATTTAGATGACATGGATGATTTGTTTTCGATACCCACACCAGTTTATAAGCTGGTGCGGAATGAAGACCCATCAACAAGTCACGCGGCGGCTGAGAGCCTAGACGCAAACCGTATGGAACAGATAGTTCTTGAAGCCATACAGGATTTTGGCACGACAGGGTGCATCTCTGATGAGGTTCAAGCAAGACTGCCACACTATGGCTACAGCACAGTCACTGCTCGGTACAAGCAACTAAAAGAGAAAGGGCTGGTTAAGGTTGACCACCGCAAGCGCAAGGGCAAATCAGGGCGTGGTCAGTTGGTCATGTGGGCAACAGAATTTTATCAGGGAGAAGAAAATGGATGAAGAAACACAACAGCGTCTCGACATGATGCAGATGAAAATTGATGAACTAGAAGCAAAGGTGCTAGAACAAATGGTTGCCTTTACCACGGCTTTGAAACTGATTGCAGATTTGATGGAGCAAAAAAATGGCTAGAGCAGACTTGCCACAAAACCTCATCGAAGCCTTGCAAGAGGTGGGCATGAGTCCTGTCATGGATCAGGGTGCTGTGTGGAACTGCCGGGGTACGCCGGTTGTTTACCACAAAGCCTTAGAGCGTATTGCTCACAAAAAAAACATGAGATTTGACCCACCAATGATTATCGAAACAGACGCAGAAAAAAACATAGCGGTTGTTTGCGTCACTGGATACTTTGGTGATTTCTCTGAATGGTCAATAGGTGAAAGCACACCGCGCAATACTACTAATAATTATCCTTTTGCTATGGCTGAAAAACGCGCCAAGGATAGAGTTATCTTGAAATTGCTTGGTGTCGCTGGTTTTGTTTACTCAGAATCTGAGGCAGATAATTTTGAAAAAAGCAATCCAGACCTTGCGCCGACTGAAGAAGAGAAGGCAGCCAATGCTGTGCTTGTACACCTTGCCAACGAGGCAGAGAGCAAGTCTAATAATAATGGGTTTGATCCAGAGGTGCAAAAGGCAAGGAACTTTTTGCGTGAGGTTCATATGAAATGTAGCCCAGCCAACATGAAAACATCTAATGACTTTGAGAGATTGGTTTCGCCAGACTATTTTGCCGGGTGTATGAGACAAGCAAAAGAACATGCACCAGAGGTGTTTGCTAAGATTGAAGAAGAACTAGCGCAAGCTGCGCGTAGATTGAAAGTGGAGTTAGATTGATGCCTGTGAAACAAAGAAAGAAAGTGTTTGGTTTTAAGTTGTTCCGTAACGGGGACAAGAAATCAGATGATTCGCCGGATTATGGCAATGCAAATGTGCAATGCTATGACCCTATTATGAAACAGGTTGCACCTATATTACTTTCACCAGACAAACATTATGAAGCGTCTGGTTGGGTTGAGAAAAATGGTGATATTGGAGTAGCAATCAACGAAATCACCATGGTAGAGTCTGCCGACAGCATTGCAGACAATGTTTCACAGGCCGGGTTCAAACCGATTGCAGAAGCAGTAGAAGTAAAACATTATCCAGAAGGGCGTCAGGAAGCCCCACAACAGATGAAAGTAAAAAAGAGGTGGTAAGGAAGCGGAAACGTGACAAAGCCGCTGAGAGGGCGTTTAAACAGCCATCAATTGACTATGTAGTCTGTGAGGCTTGTCAGAAATCTATGCCGTTGGTGACAGGGTATTGGGTCATCAATGGCTTGGGGGAGTTGTTGTGTTATGGAAACGAAAGTTGTTTCACTAAAAAAGCATATAGACATTCAAGAAGCGAGGTTGGTAGCACCTGACTACTACGCCGCGCTAATCTTGTCGGGCTGGGGATTGTTTAGGATACTAGAGCATCATGGCTTTGAGCCACTGAAACCCAAGCACGTTGTATCACTGACAGATGCCAGTGCGTACACCACAGAGGCGCACGTTATAGAGTGCCTTGCTCAGTATATTGCAAGCGGTGGAGAGTTAGTGACCTAACGCTTTTTCTTAGGCTTCTTGCCAGCTTTCTTCATGGCTATGGCTGTTGCCGCTTGCTTCTTCATCTTGGCAGACTTCATGCCGCCTTTTTTTCCACCGTAATGTCCCGGCATTTACTTCTTCCTCTTCTTTTTTGACGCAATAATTTTCTTTTGCAGTGCTGCTGGCAGAGTTTTCTGCTTGGCTGTCAGCATACCACCGTTACCGTTTTTCATCATCTTTTTTTTCTTTGAGTGTCCCGGCATCACTTCTTTCCTTTCTTTTTGGCTTTGTTACGCTTAGATATTGCTGCTGCCTTCTTCTTTGCATCAGCCTTGCTGCTTGCACCCCATGCCCGGAGAGACAGGAGTAACCGTGTCGGCTTACCATTTTTGTACTCTGGCCCCCTCATATTACCCATACGAGCTAAGAAACTAGCGCGTCTGGGGTTGTCACCCTTCTTGACAGGTGCTTTTAAATTCATGCCCTGCCGCCTAGCAGACGCACGGCCTCTAGCGTTCAAGCCACCCTTGGGGTTCTTGCCAGCTTTGCGTTGCCATGCTGGTGTCTTAGCCATCTGCCAATGCTCTCATACGATCCACTAAACGTCTAGCCCTGTTGGGAACCTGAGTATACCACCGCGAGTCTACCATCTCGTCCGCTGCCTTGTTCCAGTCTCTAGCATCTACGCCAGCCTTCATACCCTTAAACTTGGATAGCCGGGGCCGTCCCATGTTGAACATCATGTTAGCTATGATGTGTTGGCACTCTTCTGGCAGATCATCAAAGTCATCATACAACACACGGCACTCGTCAAGAGTCACAGCCATGTCAAGAGCAAACAACTGACGCACACGCTCTTGTTCAACCGTGGTGCCGACAGGTTTACCGTACTCTTCATCTGACTCAGTAATTAAATGCCCGATACCGCACGTTTCCAGACCGTGCGTGTCTAGGTATATCTCGTACTTGCAGCCTTCGTCTTCGGCTATCTCTTCGCGTAGCTTATCTTTGTTCATTTCTTCTTCTTTGTGGCTGTCTTCTTTTTCTTCTTGCTACCACCGCGTAGCAAATCAGCATCAGCTTTTCTTGCACCACCTTTGCCAGACACAAAAGATTTTACCCTGCCCATAGCCCACTGATGTGCTGATACCTTTGGCCTAGAGCCTGATGAATAGTATGCACCCAGCCCACGCTTGTAGACCTTATTGAGAGTTGCTTGAGAATACCGTGATGCGCCTGAAATGCTTGCAAACCTAGACATTATCCCTTGCTCCTCTGCTTGCTAATACGATCCATCATAGCCGGGGTCAGCTTGCCCTGCCGATACAGCTTAGCAGTACGCTTGATCTCTGCCTCACGCTTCTTTGGGTTTTTTGCGCCGCGCACATACTTTTTTGGCACACCGCCCTTTGTTTTAGGAACCTTTGCAAACTTACGTTTCCCCGGCATTACTTTCTCCTAAACTTATCTAGCCCCTTCAGACCCAATCCAGCCAAGATTGTGACATATAAAATGTTCTGATACCAGTCCGGCAACTCACTAAGCCGCTCAAAGCCAGACTTCACAACATCTTCCATACCCGGAATAAAGGATAAAATACAAGGGGTTAGCACAGCTATTGTAATTACTTCATCCTTCCAAGATCCCTTGGTGGACTCAGCCATAATCATTTCCCACTTGCTGTCATGCTGGGCAGCGTTCTTCATTATCTCTGATTTGGCCTTTTCTTTCTCGACTTTGCCTTCAAGAAATGTCTGGGCCAGACTGCCAACAACACCTAGTAACTGTATCATTCGTCCTCCAAAATTTCTAAAATCTCGCCAGCTTCAAGCCTTACTTTAAGTTGTTTGCATGACCACTTCTTATCAAAGTCAGCAGTATGCCCAACATTACGCTTGATCTTGCGGCGTATATTCAAACACTCAGACAGATTTTTGTAAGGCGTATATTCAACACGCTCTTCACCTATCATCAAAAGTAAAACAAATGTCATCTCAATCATTTGTTAGTCAACTTTTCAATGTTGTCCTCAATCTTTGTCAGCCGCCTGTCGTAAAACTCCAACACCAGTTTCTGTTGCTGATCGTGTGGAGCATTACCTGATTCTATATTTTCTGCAAGTTTTTCTAACTCACCAGCCAAATGCTCAATCATCATAAACTGTTCGCTATCGGCTGGCAGACTGCCCATTTCGCCTCTAGGCCATTTAATACGAAACTCTGTATTCATAGCCAAATCAGTTTCCATTAAGATAAGTTTGTTTTCAATCGTATTTAGCCGTTCAATAACACCAAAGTAAGCCCATGTTCCTACTGTTGCTGCACCAACTAACGCAATCAAATTGCGTATTGGCATCGCCAGTTCAGTATTTTCATTTAACTTTGGCATTTTATTCCTTGGTTGTTCTTGCTTCCTTGCCAAGATAAATGCCGTACACGCCTGTCATAACCCCCATAATTACGGATACGAACGCGCTTTGTTGTGTCGTTGGCGACTCTAAATTCATAAACCATTCTGCACAACGCCATGACATAGCAACAGATGCAAGCATCGTAAGCTTGGCTGTAAGATTAAATTGTATGTATCGCTTCCACCAATCAGTCAAAGAACAATCTCCTCTGCACTACTCTGGGCAACTGTAACAAATAAAAAAACAAACAATGCCACAGCTACCGCGATAATACAGGTGACAAGCATCGTTGTTTTAATCGTTTCTTCAATCTCCTTGGCCCTTCTTGCAGCCTCTCTACGCGCCGCCTTCTGCGCTTCCTTTTGTTCCCTAAGTTTTTGATTATGATGATTGACGATTTCATTCCATGTGTCTGGGCCAAACCGCAAGTTAATCATGGTTTTGATTTCTTGCATTTGCTCCTGTAATTTTTTGGCTTCAAGAACTGCATCAATACTGCTTTGGAACTTGATGTCACCAACGCCAGCTTGCTTGTTACGCTCCTCATTAAGTTTTTTTTGACAGTCAAACAGTGTGCCGATTTGCTGTGAAATATCAGCAACAGATTGTGCATCATTTATACGGGCCTTGATAAATGCAATTGCATTTGATGCTGCGGTAACAGCGGCTATTGCTGTTGTTACTGGCTCCATTATATGGCATCAGGCCAATCATTGATTGGCGCATTGCCCGTTGGATTCCCGTCACTATCAACCGGGGTATCGTACAATGCCATAAATTTTGCATGAGTTTTTACAGCATTGATTGCTGCTTCGATGTTTGCACATGATGTTCGGACTGCTGCTCTGTAGGTGCTGATATCAGACGGTATGGCTTTGTCAGTCTCTGCTTTGCGAGTGACATACCAATCGTATGGCGCAAGCAGCCCAGCCGCTTCTGTCTTGGCTTGTGCAATCGCTGTAGACTTTAAGCCTAGCGTTACCATTTGCTCACCAGTTATAGGGTCGTTAACAGCATTGCCATCTTCATCAACCATATTAACATCATTCAAACTACGCTCAATCAACTTACCATTAGACTGTCTGCCCAAATAAAATCTATTGTCGAATGGCGCCTCAATTGCTGGTGGATCTTCCCACGTTAAGCCAAATGCTTTCTTCTCAGCGTCTGTCCAGCGCATCCATATATTGGGATGCTTTATACCGTTATCATCTACCCATGCTTTACCAGCGCGGATAGTTCTATTCTTGTATTTCCAAGGCATTATTTTCTCCTACCGTGCATTAGCGAATTTGAATGGGGCTTCGGCAATAGCAAAATAAAGATAATCGTGACCACTTGTATTGAACACATTGCCTGTTCTTCTTAATTTGAATCCGTTAGATAAAAAATCAAAACAATCTGTTCCACTCGTGCCTTCTCCGCTGTTATCATCTGGGTTCAATTCATGTTTTTCTTCTATGGGGTTGATAGGCGATCTTGCGACATCAAAAAGAATCCACCTGTTAGATGTATCAAGTGTTTTTACGATAAGCCATTTTACAGAAAATCCGGTGTAAACAAATGTGCCATTTGAGTTTCCGTTTCCAATATAATACCCAATGTCTGAATAACCCGGAACACTTTTAAAAACATACGCTACATAATCTTGAGTGTTTGTGTTTACCCTAGTAACCCCAGAGCCACCGTTGTTCAAAGTAATTGTAGATGCTCCTAATGTTTGATAACCTTGAGTTGGTGAAAACTCATCAGTTGTAGCGTCTAAATTTAGTGATGTAACACTTCGACTAGAAAAACCAGTCCAGCAAACATCCCAATTTGTTGCAGCATCTCTATTTTTTACAAAAGAAAGTTCAGGACTTGTAAGACCATGACCGACAGTTGCCCCATCTGTACCATTACCAGTCCATGTTACAATACTGAATCCTGCCTCAGTTGAGGCAGACACAGTTGATGCAATACTCCCATTACCATTGCTAACACCTGTACCGCCAGCTTTCCAATTCCACGAAACATATAATTCTGTATTATTACCAGTGTTTAAGTTTCCACCCTCAGTAAATCCATCGCTATCAAAAGAAGTTAAAGTGTCACTCGATACCGCCTCAACATTTGTATCGTCTGATATTAACCGTTGTGTAACCCCTCTAATTACATCAAAAAGCATATGCCTTCTAGCAGCTCTGCCCTTTATCCAAACAAAATCAGGTTGGAAGCCAACGCCAGTAATGCTTTGAGAAGAACCAGTGCCAGTATAAAGCACTGTACTAAAATAATCATCAGCTTGATCGTCTTGTCCGGGGCCGATTGTTGGGTCTGGCAAGTTGCTTGTGCAAATAGCTAAGAATCCAGAACTTGGCGCATACTTAAACAGCCCATTGCCATTTCCATCAGTTTGTGTTCCTACATCACCACCAGTAAATTGACCGCAAAATGTTGGGTCTTGTCCAAAGTTCACTTGAAATGTTGTGTTGGCGGCTGTTCCGAAAGACGCTGTATATTTACCAGCATCAACGCTAGTTATTTTATATATAGAGGAACCATTTGCATAAAATTCTAATGTTAAATTGTCTGCATCAAACTCAACGCCAATGATTGTCCCGTCAGCGTGATTTGTTCCACTGTACACGTTTGTTGGTGACGATCTATTTGACGTTGCATCGTTGACACCGCCGTTATAATAATAATATGCGTGATTGGAATTATTTGAAGCACCGTCAGTTTCGTAGATACCAATAATTGCATAATTAGTTGGTTTCCTAACTTCCCAATACCACTTACCGCTGTCTAAACGAAACGTGCTTCTTGTCATCCAGCTACTGCCTGATGCTTGCAAATTCCCTTGTGCAAATGATTCGTTTGTTAGACCCTGACTAAGCCAGTTTAGGTTGTCTAGAAAATTCATTGTGGGAAAGTTATTGGTCGGACTGTCTAAAACAACATCGCTTGCGTCTAGGTTGATTGCAGTAAAGTCATTGGTGTTTGCACTTTCGTCATCACCAATCGCGCTGCTGTCATCAAAAGGAAGATAAAAACCGTTTGTGCCATGTGAAGCAGTGTATTCTTTTGGAATCCACACTCCGTCTTTCGTTTCACCAAAGTTAGATGCGGCATATTGTGTACCATCAACAAAATGCACCTCTGCCATATAGCCGTCAAACTCTTTGCTGACAGTTGTTGTATAGCCAAGCGCACCAACATTTGTAGTTTGATTAGATGCTGTGTTTAAAATGCAGTTTGTACTTTGAGTACAGGTTGTTGTAGCTAAAGATGTTTCCTGCACACCATTGACGTAAATTTTCACACGGTTTAAAAGTGTGGCGTCTGTTGTGTCTACAGCTACTACAATATGATACCAAGAACCAGTATCACGAAAAACACGGTTTGTCTTAAAGTCCATAGTAAGAGATGCACCAGCGGTAACAACTCTTAACTGATCTGCGCTGTCAAAACGAACATCTGTTTGATGCCCATGAACATTTGTACCAGAAAAAATTGTGGCGTAATTAAGCCCAAGATTTCCACGTTTTACCCAAGCTGAAAATGTCCATATCTGTTTATTGCCATCACTGGTTGGGTCGAAATACAGCTTTGCACTATCATCATCATTAAAGCGCAAAGATTGATCAATGCTGTAGCTAAAAAAGCCAGACCCACTTGCATACATCCATTGGCTTGAACCTACTGGCCCTGACATATCGACCCCCTATGAGAACGCCAACTGGGACGCACCTAATAAAATGCTATCAGCCGCTGACACAACATAAGGAACAATGTCAATCGCGTTTGCTGCTGATGACAAAGTAAGTGTATTCACACCACCAACCGTTTTGTATTGAGTGTCGAGTGATACAGCTCTGCCGCCTGTGCCATCTTGTATAAATACAATAAACCCAGTTTGACCAACTAACTCTGTAGTCGGATTTGCAAGTGTAACTGCGCCTGTAAGTGTCAAAACAAAGTTTTGGTTTGCAGCAAAATCAAGTGTGACGGTTCCTGAGTTTGATGTGTCTGTATCCGTTTTGCCAATAACAGCTTTTTCAAACTCAATGTTTGTGCCGCCTATCTTGAGGCGATCATCACCATTCTCGTCATACTCTATGTAACCGTCATTGCCTGTGCCAAAGAACAGCTTTTCATCATCAGGTATTGTTTTGTTTGTAAGCTGTTGTGTAGCCACAGTGCTGACCAGTTCACCGTCACCACCCGGCGGTAACGTAAGGACGTTTGTAACACCAGCGCTATGCGGCTGGGCCTTGACAGTCTGACCATGAGTGTTTGCTTCACAGTTGAAAACTACAGTGCCGGGGTTGGTGTTGCCTTTAAGAACTGTTTTGCCAGTGCCATTTGGATTTAACTCAATATCAGCATTGGATGTGGTCACAATATCCTGACCATTCATATCAAGATCGCCACCTAGTTGCGGTGTAGTGTCCGCTGATAAGTCAGCCAGACCGCCACCAGCAGGGCCGGTTGCGCCTGTTGCACCAGCCGGAATACCAAAAGCAATGGCAAGCGCACCGTTACTGGCAGTGTATGTAGCTGACGCTGTGGGTGTGGCCCCGGCAGACAAAGCAGATGCTGAAGCAGTGACAGTGTCAACCTTGCCCTCAGTTACTGTCAAATCACCGCTGCTATCAAAACTCAGTGTCTTGTTTGCACGATCAGATGCGCCAACTGTAAATTCAGCAGTGGCAATCACATTTGTTTTCGACAGTTTGATTGCGCGACCAATCTCTTCTTCCAACTCCTGCACAATAAATGTCAGTTTATCTAACGCATCTTCATGTGTAGCCGCTGGGAATGGATCGTTAGCCACATAATCTGTTAGCTGTGTCCTAGCGGTTGTGCGTAGCAACACAACTGTCTCACCGCTTGCTGGTATGTTACCAGAGGTAAACACAACATTTCCACCACTAGCGCTTCCAACTCCTGTTACAGTGTAGTGAGTTGTTTTAGTCTTAGTGGTTTCCGCACCTGTCGAATCGGTGCGAATGATGACTGTAATATCATCATCATCAAAGATCTTGAAGTTATACGAAAACGTATCGTTAGATCCGTCCCCGCTGGCGCTTCTTTTGGTTGTTGTGCTACTAACTGTCATATCAATCTCCAGTAGCTATGTAATCTAGCAGATTAAAAAGTATTTGCATATCTGCTTGGTGGAAAATAAAACTCTTGCTCCATGTCACGTTTCATACGCCGTTCCATTCTACGCAAGTAACCGGGGTTTGATCTTTCCATTAACCCATAAATAAACAGGTAGTCCAAAGCTGTTTTGGTGTAAAACAGATTATAACCCGGTGTGTTGCTTATAGCAAAACGTGTAGCATTTTTAGTGATTGCGTCTACATCTCCAGATAGCACATTGTTGTAAATTCTAGCTATGTCATCTATTGAGCCAAACGTAGGGCCAAGCAAGCTTTGTGATAATGTCTGACCATACTTGTTGTATTCGCCAAATAAAAAGTCTCCATATATACCCATGCCGCCGCCCTGCAACATAGCCTTGGTCAACAGTTCTGGGTTCAAAGCTGTTTCATCGCTGAACACCTCAAGCGGTTCTTTGCCCTTCAATATCTCTTTTAGTTGCACCGACAGGTAGCCCATCATGGTTGCGCCAACCATCATCTGCGCCAGCCCTACCATGCCACTAGATGAGAACTGTTGCTCATTTGGAGCCATGCCAGCCAACTGCTTTTTTGCATAGTATTGACCTGTCATGCCCTTTGATATGTAGGTAATTGGAAAGCCTTTAAGTTGCATCATGGCTCTAATGCCTTCGCCAAGTACTGTCCCTCTTTCTAAGCCTTGGTTCATTATGGCGCGTTCTTTAGCACCCGGCGTAGGAATAGCAGTGTCAGCCGCATCAGTAAGATATGTGGCTATCTTTGTTGACAAATCGTCACGATACTTGTCAATCATGGCCTGTGTTGGCTGTTTCAGCTTACGCTTTCTTGTTTGATTTGCTTTGGCTAAAGCGGCTTGTGCTATAGCTGAGTCAGGCAGGGCATCTAGCCCAGAAGATGTCATATACTTGTTGCCATCAATAGCTTCTAACTCCATCTGACGCATCAAGTTCCATTCTGTTTCATTGATGTCGTACCGCTGTAAATCAAATCGTGTGGCATTTGGAAGATCACCAAACCCTCTGTCAGCATAGGTTGCGAGGTCAGCCGCCAGCATTTTAGCCAGCCCAACCTTCTGCGCGTTGTTCCAATAGTTCATGCCATTTAGTCTGAAGAATATGTTGTGTGCCTTCGCAAGTTTTCCCGGCCCACTATCATTCGCCCCAAATCTGGCAAACACATCACCATTGTATCCATCAACCCCTACATTTAGCAGGAAAGCTAAACGCTTCTGATCCTGAGAACTGTAGTTTCTGAAGATGTCGCTAAATGCTCTGGCGTATGATGTAAAGATGCCACGGTCTGTACGCGAGTTGATAAAAGATGCTTTACTTGCTATGTCTGAAAATGACGTAATCGTTGCCATGCCTAGCTTTGACATGTTCTGCAACATGCGCCAACCAGCCGCTATCCCGGCAAAATCTGCCCCAAACAACACTGGCCTTCCAGCACCCCTTGCTCTGGTAGTGCCATCAAGTTCTTTAAACTGATTAGTGAGAGATCTTTCTTTCTTTACAATCTGGTCAATTTTAACCGCATCATCTTTGTTCATCTTCTTGATGTCATCGACAACACGCTCAAACATAGACTTTGGGTTTGTGCCAAACTTTTCCATTAGGCCAATAGACTGCGCGTCATGCTGTATAGCGTTCATAACAGCGTCAGACAGGCTCATTCTGCTGTACTTTTGGAAATACGCATGTGCCGCTGCACCATTCTTAAAGTGTATGATACGGCTTTGACTTAACTTTTTTGCTAGGTTTGCTGGCCCTTTAAACGCCTCTATCTTGTCTATACCGCCATCATCGCCCCTAAGTGCATCAACCTTGTCATGTTGCCCTGACACAAGGTTATCCCACATATCAGCTAGAAACTGCTCGTTAGTATATGGCTCACCATCTCTTGTCGGCGGCTTGTTTTCAAAGGTCTTGGGATCTAATACATCTGGCCTCATCATGTATTCTACCCAAGACTGTCTAGCAGCTTTCAACTCTTCGCTAGTTTTAGCCCCGGCTCTCAACAATATTGGGTCATGTGATTGCCTAACAGCGTAGTTTTTTAACTCAGCAATCATTGCGCCTTGTTGGTTTTTACGCTTCAACATGCGCTTTTGAGTGATTTGTATGATCTCTGCTATGCGCTTGGCTTCTGCGCCGCCAGCTACATTGACATCAAAATCATCGCCATCAAACATGGCTTGGAATACTTTGCCTTCCAGTTCCTTGCTAAGAAACAGTTTGTCCAGTCTTTCTTTGTGCAAGGCGGCTAGTAGTTCACCAGCATATTTGCTCATAATACCCTGTTGACGCGCATCAACACTGTTCATGCCGCCTTCTGCATACTTATAGCTGCCAACCATTATGGCTGATAGGGCTTCTGCTGGGTTATCAGACTGCTGGACAAATCGCATGATGTCAGCGTATGCCTTGGCGTTTAGCAATCTGTTGCGTTTCTGCATAACAGCGTTAATTCTGGCTTGCTTGGCTATTTCTCTAGCAAGGGATAAAACCTCTAGTTCCTCACCTTCACCAGCGTTCTCAACCCTTTTTTGCAATCTCTCGTTGAGAATGTCGAAAACCGATTCCGCTTCGCCTTCTTCAAAAACGATCCCGGCTTTTCTGCCAGCTTCAAGGATTTCGTCTACACAACTCATGCTATCGCCTCAGAATACAAGCTGCACCAGCGCGGCCTATCTCTTCAAACTTGCTTGCCTTTTCATCTATCTGCTTGGTTTCTTCGATAGACTTCTTAAGGTCTGCTGGCAAAACAGCTTGCATCTCTTCATTTTGCAAGTCTTCTTGCAACCGTGCGTTTTCAGCCTCAAACTCATCAAGATCAATCTCTTCCATAACAGGCTTATCAGCCGCCATCTCATCAACAGCGTCTTTGTGTTCGGCTAGTCTGCCAAGATTATTTGGTTGCATCTGTTGGTTTTCGGCTAAATCATCCGCTTGTTGAGTTGTAAGAACGCCTTGCTCTGTATCCACAAGGTCAGAGGCTTCCTGCAACTGACTCTGCCGGGTGACAATCTTTTCTTGCAGTTCAGCTAGTTTCTTTTGCTCTGCCGCTGTAATTCTTTTGTTCTTGCGCTTTTCCGCTTTGGCCCGAATGTCATCTATTTCTTTCTGGAAAGCAGCTAAATCAGCTTTGATAGCCTCATCCATATCAGGGTCTAATGGACGTTGCACATCTTCCCCGGCTCGGCGTTTCTTTTCTATCTCAACTGCTTTTTTGTCTATTCTAGCTTTTGCTGCTTTTGCTGTATCACCAGCTTGTTCAGCAGCGGCTATCTCTGAGTCCATAAACTCAGACACTTGATCTAGGTCTTGATCTGAAAAACTGGACAAAGAGTCTTCTGCATCAAATATTGTTACCTGATAGTCTTCGTCATAGGGAGACTTTGAGAACGTATCTCCAGCATCAAGTATCTTTTCTGTGCCATCCGCATCGCGCACGGTGATGGTGCCATCCTTGCTAATATCCACAACATCTACGGCCTTTGGCTCACCATCTGAGTTGTAAACAATTTTTTTGCCAGCACGTTCTTCAACCGTTGCCACATTGGTTTTTTCTACATCGTCTATAAGATCTCTGACTTGAATTTCTTGATCGTTTGCAGCCTGTACGATTGAGATCTTTTGCGCCTCATCTCTCACTGGTGCTGGCAGTTTGTTGATTCTGTCAGATATTTTGCCAGCACCCCAATGCAGACCACCGCCAAGCGCAGAGCCTAGAGCCACGTTTAGAAAGCTATCCATAAGGGTGTAATCATCATCACCCTCTAAAGCAGCCGCGCCAATAACTAACGGCTCAACCGCCACCGCGCCTATCGCGCCATCTATCGTGCCAGTAGCAAAACGACTGCCAGATGTCTTGCCATCAAGCCTTTGTCTTACTGCCCTTGCTGCACCAGCAGGTTTTATCTTAGCCGCCATTGTAGCCCCTCTAGCAACCGCTACAGAGGGTATAAAAGCAGACGCTATGTTTAGTGGGTCTAAAACGCTACCAGCCAGCGCAACGCCAAACTGTGCAGCGCCAAGGCCAATCCCACCCCTTGATCTACTCAGAGTAGTTTGAAAGGCAGATCTCTCATCATGTCTCTCAGCAAGCAAAGAAGCCAGACCCTCAGTGATTCCATCCTGATTGATGTCCATGCCTTCTCTGTAATATTCACTTTCTAAATATTCCTCTCTTGTAAGATGGCGGCCTTTTCTGCCTTGTCCTAACTTTTGATCTGCAATACGACCCAAAGCGTTGAGAGGGTTGTAGTACATAGTCTCTTCGAAAGTTGCACCCAACACATCTAGTGTTCCAGCCTTGGCGTTATCGAAATATTGATCATGTACGTTTTGATCAAAGTTTTGTTCTGGAATATAAACGTCTACCATTAAAACAACTTCTTTTGAGAAAATATTTTGTTCAATCTGCCTTTTAACACACCCTGACCATCCCGATATTCATCTGCCAATGGCAGCACAGCACTAAACGGAACAGATACAAATCCCGCAAAACCTAATTGGCTCCTTGCTGCTCCTGTAGCTTGCGCTGTTGCATCGTCTATTGGACGCATTGGCACTAAGTTGCCAAGCTGGTCTACAAGAAACACACCTTTGTTATCTACTGTGGT
>TARA_R100000329_G_scaffold77005_1_pt1 | contig 15559 bp, 24 predicted proteins | sample TARA_R100000329 | Tara Oceans TARA_R100000329 (sample SAMEA2620783) | marine metagenome | biome: marine biome (ENVO:00000447); feature: surface water layer (ENVO:00002042); material: "saline water (ENVO:00002010), including plankton (ENVO:xxxxxxxx)" | depth 5 m | reverse complement strand
CCATTAATGGGTTTTGTGACGAGATCAAAAAGACTTCTTCCATCAATAATTGCTCTTGGGCTATAGGCTTTTTTGTTCCATATAGCTTGACGAATAGCTTCAGGATCTTTAGCTTGTAATGCTTCGCTGGCATCTTTATATCCTGTCAATGTCGCTATAAAAACACGATCAGCTGGAAACAAAGAAGCACATTCTTCAGCGGCTTCTTGTCCAGCTGTATCGTTATCAAAGAAAAGAATAATCTCTTCAAATTTTAAAAGGGCTGGTAACTGTGCTGATAAGTTTTTATAAGCCCCTTTAGCTCCATTTGAAATGGACATTACAGGCCAGTTTTTTCTGGCTTCCCAGATGGAAAGGCAGTCTATTTCGCCTTCAGATATAACAAGAGTTTTTCCAGAACCGAAAAGATGTTGACCAAACAATGTCTTGTCAACATTTTTACCTTTCCAATAAAAATCTTTCTCTTTAGTTTTCTCTTTGTAAGAGCTAATCTGTCTGGATGTAGTGAAATATGGGAACCGTATAACTGGCCCAGGATGATCGACCCTGACATTAAATTTTTTGCACGTTTCTTCACTTATATTTCGAGAGGTAAGCCTGGCAAACTCTCCTTCGTAGGTAATTCTGGGATTGCTGACGGTGTTATTTCTGGTAAGTTGTTGCGGATTAGTCGCTTCATTAGGAAAGTTTGTATATCCGCAACTGAAACAATATTCGTGGCCATCACTATAAACAGCAAGTGCATCAGAACTAGGACAGCTAGGACAGGCTTTGTGCGTAATAAATTCGGACGTTTCATTATTCATTTTGAGGACAATTCCTCGTAGATTTCGGTGTACTCTTTTAGCGATTCAAGAATCACTTGTACTGGGTATCCCTCTTCCTGTAGTCGAGAGACAAAGTTATCTATGGTTGGCATTAGATCGTTGGAAGCCATGAGGGTGGAATGTTGGGATAGATACACCAGGGAAATCCATGCTTATCGCACCAATCTCCATAGTGAGTTTTGCTATTTTTCGATAAGGTATTATTTCTTTGAAAGACAAAACGTATATCTAAGTCTGGATATTGCTTTTTAATAGCCAACATCTTTCTTCTATCAGCGGGTTTAAAAAAACCTTTAGCTTCTAAAATGATGTTGTTGTTTAGAAAGAAATCAGGTGTATATTTCGATTCAAGTTTGTAGCTATAACTCCTCGCTTCATAAAGATAAACAACGTTATCTTTTTCAAATGACTTAGCAATACGCTCTTCTAAAACAGAGCGAAAAGTCATAATCAGAAGTCATAACTATTGGCTACTTCAACTGGTCGATCATCACTTACTGTTGGTGATGAAGACTTATATCCATCTCTTGTCCCAAAGATAGAATTAATATCTTCCAGGCTCATATCTCCACTATCAGTTGCACCTGTGGCGGTGACAAGTTTAGTCACTTGCACTCCGACAACTTTAAGGGATGTTCCTTTAGCTGGTTTAGTGTATGGAGATTGGTCAACAATCAGTACAGCTTGAGTACCTTTCCTTAAATTTTGTAGGTCAGAATCCGACAATGGTTGCCCTTCTGTATCTACAAAAACTGGTATAGGTTTTTTAGCAGTTTCGCTATAACTGTATTTACACAAACCTTCATCGTCATAAGGAGGAGGATTAAGAGCTACTCTCTTAGGGTTTTCCAGTTTAGTGTCTACCCATTTAAGTAATTCTTTTCTGTCTTTTTCAACTTTTTCTAAAGTTTCTGCTGGAATTGTATAAGAAAAACATCTGTTTTCATACTTTCCAGAGTCTTGATATACGTTAATGAATCCTTCTAATTGAGTTTCAAAGACGTATCTATTAGGCTTTTGCATTTGGTTCTTTTGGATTGATGATCTAAGTTTCATAATTTTTTTGGACCAGGATATTTAGTTGGTAACTCTTCGAGCTTTTTCTTTACCCTTGCAATCCATTCATAGATCAAATTTTCTTTGTGATTTGAGATAGCTCTCATAATGTTCTTCTTTAATTTCATCAGGATTTGTAACTCCATAAGCAAGAAACATTGCGTAGTCTTCTTCGGTTAAATCCTCGATTTCTTGTTGTGTTAATTCGGGCATCGCATCTTGGAAATAATTTAACTGGCTGAGTAGAACTGACAAGAACCCAATAAAAAAGGGGCTTTAGAGCCCCTATGAGTGATTGAGTTGTATGTATGTTGCTATCTAGTACAGCATTTTGAGTGCGGTGCGTCTACCAATTCCACCACGCTCCCATTGCTTTTTCAGCGATTAACATCTGAAAAAATCATAGCAAAAATAGGCTATTTTGGCACTATTTTGAGGTCTATGGAAGTACCGCATTAAGGTTTTAAGATAATGCGATACCTATAACTTAGCAACACATCCATGTAATGCTTCACTAAAAGCTTTACAGTATTTCATTGTAGTATCAATGCTTTTATGACCAGCAATAGCTTGAATATTTTTAGGATGATCTACAGCTCCAGACCAAGTACAAAAACTGTGTCTGAAAGAGTGCCAAACATAAGATTCATCAAGACCTATTTGCTTTCTACATTTTTTAAACTGCTTAAAAAGTTGACCTTTATTTAAGAAGTCATCACCAAAAACAAGTTGTTTGTTTTCATTGCATCTTTTCTCAAAAATAAATTTTAATTTATGAGCAATGGGAACAGGGCGGCTTTTCTTTCCTTTTGGTTTTGTTTCAGGTCTACCGCCAATCCAAATAACATTGTTTTCTAGATCAACGTCAGCAACTCTAAGTTTAAGAAGCTCACCTTGTCTGATGCCTGTATATGCTGAGACATTCATAGCATCTGCTAAATGCTGATTACTATATATTTCAACAGCAATAGTACAGAGTTGTTTGACTTGCTCTTTAGTAAACCAGGATTGTCTACATTCATCAGCATCTAGCAACTCAAAATAAGGTCGCTTGTGTGAGTGCAAGTCTAATCTGTGCGTATATCTCATTGCGTGAGAAGCAACGGATACAATTTTATTGACTCTACTATTAGATAAATTGTAATCCTCTAGTAGATCATTTTGAAGCTCAACCCATACATGACCCTTAGCTAACTGGCTGAGTGGAAAGGAATCGCCCCAAAAAGAAGTCACTTTTTCAATCCTATGCAAAGTGTCTTTACTTGAAGATTGTCGTTTCCAACAATGCTCCCAAGTGTACTTGTGGATGTCTCCCCAAGTTTTGAGTTGTTTTGTTGTGGTGCTCATAGCTTTTGGTTAAGAACATTTTCGATGAGCTTTACTATTTGCTCACCTTTGCGGCTTAAATAAATCCTGTAGCGTTTATGATCTTCAGGATCTTTTTCCCTATAAATAAGTCTTAATCCTTCTTTACCTAACCTGTGTCTTGGACCAAGCCAAGTCACGTTCCTGGATACTGATGAAGTAGTCATAGACGTTTCCGTAGCTATGTCTTCTTGTCGGCAACCATTATGGCTAGCAATATACAAAAATGTAATTAATAATTGAGCTGGAAACTCTCTATCTAACGATCTAATGACATCGAATGCCATGTACATTCTATACAAAGAGTCGTTAGTTCTTATACCAGGGGATGTCACTTTTGTAGCAAGAATGATAAGTCTTTTTAGTTAGGGTTAAGGATACTAATGCAATGTTACTTGCACTAAGCCAAGTATAACCAAAAATATAAGTTTGTGTACTCTTAACTTAACAGACTATAACTCAAATGTGGGAGAATAAAAATTTAAGTCCCATAAATAGCACTCTTCTAAGAAGTCAGCAACCTGGGCTAAAGCCCTGGCTTTCCTGGGTTCATCGAAGTTTACATAGTATTGAAGCCTCTCTATAAGAGTGGCATTTTCATGTAGTTCTGGCATATCAGTTGCATATTTGTAATTAACAAAAAAAGTACAAAGCGTTATTAACTTTGTTTATATCTAGAGTGCCTTTGATGAGTGATAAAGGTACGTCTACTCCAACTTGTTTAGCCCAATCTTCTAATATTGGTTCTTTATACATTTCAACAAAGTGCATACGAATATCTTTAGACATTTGTTCCATGTCACATGATCTTCCTAAGACACAATCATGAATTACTGTAAAAGGTTTATCCCATTCAGCAAATGTGAAATGTAAAAGAGAAGCATCATAACTGTGTACTACGTTAGGACTTAGTGCTGATACATGGTGTTTGTTATCAGGACCTCCCCAACCATTACCTATCTTGCAATCTATGACAGCTCCCATAAGTCTTGTCTGTACTCTTTTAGATAGACTTTTCCTTAGATCCTGTCGGACTATAAAACCTGAAGGTGTAGTCCATTGGATACTGTCTTGTGTTTCCATAATTTTTCTGGCACATTGCTGAAACCATTTCATTACATCAACAGGACCAGGAAAAACTTCTGGGATAGCACATTCATAGATGGCTTTTGTTATGTCGGTTAATCGTCCAGGAATAGATAAATCAACTCCCTTTTCCATTAATGCTTCTCTTATATATGCTCTTGCACTATGAGCCGTAACTCCATAGCAAAGAGTCATTGTGGTTCTTTTAGTTACCTTACGATCTATGTATTGTGCAAGAGTTTTATCTTGTAAATACTTAATGCTATGCTCTGCTACTGTTCTGTATCCGTCAGCTGGTTTATCAGTTGGTAATACATTAACAAGTTTAGCTGCGGTAGCATCTAAGGTTAAGGCTGATAGATGTTGTATTCCTGATTGGGTTGCATCTATGCCACATGGTAAACCACTTGTTGTTTTTGTTTTAGCTATACAACAAGACCAATATTCAAAACAACTAGCAATAAAACACCAGGGTTCTTCGGTGTCCTCCCATAAGCTCATGTTACCTATAGGATCAGTTGCAACTTGGGTGATAAGTGGGATATTCTGTTTAACCCATTCATATCTGTTGTTGTAAGTTTCCTTATCTAACCCATAAGTAGTTGCGACTTGGAAAGCTAACCAATATTCATCAATAGGACCTTCTTGATAGAAGTACAAAAGTGACTTATCGAAGTCAGTTCCTTGAGGCGAAAGTGTATCCACTAAAGGGTAAACTCTTCCTCTATAACCAAAACTCCAGGGCACATAGAAACGCTTTTCATCTTTGTACTTTTCAGCTACATACATAACTTCAGTAGTACGGTAATTTTTTTGTTCAATTTGAGCGTTGTAGTCCTCTATTTGTCTTCGATGTTTTTTATGTGCTTTAAGCTCTTCTTTTGTGGGCTCTCCTTCTAGTTTTTCTGGTGGTTGTTTAGCTTCAGCTCGTTTAAATTTTCCAATAGACTTGAAAGTATCAAAACAATGCCGAGCTACGTTATATACAAAGAGGTTTATACAATATTCCTGGTTTTGAAGATTGTTCAAAAACTGAATAGGTAACTCTCCCTGTTTACCACCCTGTAATGGACCTTTATACCTAACCAAAGAATTACCATTTCTAATTTCTTCAGTCAGGTAGCCCCCTTTCTGGTCATTAGTCCATTCAATAGGTTTACACACCATTGGCCATCTACAAAAGGCTAGGTTTTCAGCTCTATGAATTATTGAGTCTTTTAAACCAAGAAATTCCTGGCTGTATCTCATTACAGTTCTGCTTTTCCTTTTGCCAACTGGAATAGTCTCTTTTGTTATCCAGTTTGTAGCTCTGCAAAGACAATCTAAAGACCAGCTGCCTATCTTATGAGTTGTTTCCCTGGACCATGTTGGCCAGACAATATTCTCCCTATTAAAGTGAAGTCTATAAACTGTAGCCTTTTGCCTGGTCCCTGTAGCTGAGTGAAAACTATGAGTGATATGTTTATATAAATCTTTATCCTGGGCAAAATAATAATTAAGTCGCAATTCAGTTTCAATAGCTTTCCCAATAGCAATAGTAAGGTCTGCTAATTGTGGTTTAATATCCTTACCTAAAACATCCAGGCATACTTTCATTGTTATGACCGTTACCACTTGCATGTCTGCATTTTTTAAATGCTGGTAAACGGTAGCTGCGTCTACAGCTCCTCCTCCTTTTCTTAAATATTGAAGTCGAGAATCGAGCGACTTGGAAATAATGCCAACATAATTTTTTAATAGTGACTGACCGTAGATTGTCGAGCTAGCATAAGATTTAGATTCAGCTCGTTTAGTTCTGTTTCTAAGTCTCGTTGTTGCTTCATCACTTTGATGTGTCTCTCTACTGAGCTGCCTACTAAATAGCTCAAGATCTTCTTCTGCCATGTTTGCTTTTGGTTGAGTGGTGAGTTAATCATTTTTTAATTGTGTTCTGATATACCCAGGATTGAATTAGGGTTTTTATAAATGTATGGGTTTAGGTCTATAGCGTCCTCTCTTGCTTGCTCAATGCTGAAAGCATAAAGCTCTAGATTATGTACTATTTTATTTCCATCAATGTATTTGACAGTATATTTACGGCAATGTGGAGTGGGAATGATAATCATTATCTGGTTAAGTGGGATTAGTGTACATCACTTTGTTAATGACAAAAGGTTATAGATGATACTATGAGCTATCTACGTTACATTCAGTAACACTCCCACAGTGGTTATTATATAACCCAAGTACTAATGTATAAGTTAATACCCTTTTTAAGTAATGCTCACCTGAATAGCTTAGGTTTTTATTTTTAAAAACTTGGAAATCTAATTGCATTAGTGCAACTGGCTTATTTAATACAATACTGCAAGAATAGCGTTATAAGTGCAACTGAATATATTGGTATCACCACATTTAGTGTGGCATGTATTACTATTAAATCTAGATTAACTAGAATTTTTTATTTTGGCCGCTTGGAAATATGAGTGATATGACTAGAAGTTTTTATTTTGGCCGCTTGGAATGATTAGTGATTTTGCTGCCCTGGTCTATAAATTCCCATGAAAAAACCCCTTATCTCTAAGGGGCTTATTATTTATGATGCTTTTGTTTTTAGCTTTTCCATTAGCTTTAAACTTTCTTTGTATTCTTCAGGGTAGTCTTTTGGTATTGTGACCATCTCTAAGAATGTACAAGGGGCATCATTAGCAAAACCGCTGTAACCTGTTTTTGTGTGAACTTTATAAGCTACCCAAGTTTCCTCGATGTAAATATAAATGTATTCTTCCCAAGCTACTAATTTTTGAAATTCTCCAAAGTTTTTAGAAGTTTGTGCGGGTAGGTCATCCCCCCGCTTGGAATAATACTGAGGTCCATAAAATCTATTCTCGTAAGAGCCTAGTTTTTTAGACCATCTTTGCTTAGTCCAGCATGTAGTCATATCACCGCCCTTAATAAGCTTTAAAGCCTTTCTTTCAGTGTGAAAGTGTTTCTTAAGGGTTACACCTAACCAGGCTGGGTAGCCGTCATAGTGGTGATAGGCTGAGATAATAGAACCATCCTCATTAAGGTAGCCTATGCGAGATCTAGTGCCCATTACTTGACCTCCTCAGCTGTATTAACTTCTTCACCGCATATGAGGTTAGCGGCCTTGGTTGCTTTACTGAATATCTTAAATAAGACATTAGCCCCGCCGTCATCTAATACTTTTGACCAGCTCTCTAAATAGCTAGCGTGGTTTTCTTTATTAGATGAAATTTGAAGACGGTTACAAACAAGAAACGCACCCAGTTCACCACATAATTCTTCGGTTGCTCGAGCCTTAATTGATGAGTGATAAGTTTTTAATTCTGGACGGTTTAAAAGACGGTCATGGCCTGTTGAATGTACACATTCGTGGGCTAGCGTGCTATACCAACTTTCCTCGTCCTTAAAAAACATTAACTTAGGTAATGTTATTGAATGAGAACTGTAGGAATAAAATGCTCTATCACCTGTTAAACGTAATGGAACATTTTTACACCATTGATTAACCAATACTTCTTTAGCATTACTTAACCGATCACTTAACTTTTTTTCTTCACGTTTTGCGTTGCCTTGCTCTTTTAAAATTAGATTGTCTAACTTTGTTTGAGCTTCGGGATCTTTACCCTCAAAGCATGCAATATTAAAAACGCAACAGGTCTTATACTTTATGTATTGAATGAAGTTAGGTTTACCATCTTCATTAAGAATTGCTTTACCGTTGTCATCTAGTTCAGGATAAGAAACTTTTTGAGGTCTTAATATATATGAGCATCGTGAGCCCTTTTTAATATTTAGACCTAATTTTTTACCCTGGGCTGATCCCATCCATAAAGGTAAAGGATAAGCTCTTGAAACTTGGTAGAGTTCTAATACAAATTGATTAGCACCCTGGTAATATTTACCTGTTTCTATGTTGCGATGATAACCGTTGCCACCTGTCCAGGGCTTTTCCCAAGGGTTGACCCCTGACTTAATTAGATTAACTAATTCGGTGACTAGCTTTTCTTCACCTGTTGGACCGTCATATTTTTTGGCGGTCTTTGGTTTTTTAGTAGCAGTTGCGACCATGATGAGTGATTTTAATTGGTTGAGTGGAATTGAGATGAAACAATGTTAGTTGTTTATCTTGATTTTATTATAGTCATATCAATTGCATCTATGCAACTGAGATGTTTACAATCAGTAACAATTAATCTTCTTTAGTTGGTATTAATAAGAGAATAAACCAGGCATATAAAAGGATTAAGCCAATTAGCTCATATATTGGTGTTGGGATCATTTATATATTTATTTAATTGCATTAAAAAACCCCAGGCCGTTAGCCCAGGGTTAAAACGGTAGACCACTCAACCAAAAGCAAGACTACTTTCGTTTTTGATACAAGATTGAAACATGTATCATGACCACACTTTATAGAACTAATTTAATTAAGACAATAGTTTTAATTACTTAGCGTGTTGAGTGTGGCTGAGTGTTTGAGGTAAGTTCTTTTAATGAACTCCCAAAAGTATAACATGTTGAGTGGCTGAGTGTGGCTGACTATTTAATTAAAGTTAAATGACAACCGTTTTTATTATGTTCTTTGTTTATGTGATCTTCTATTGAGAGCATAAATTCAAGATTGTATTCAACTTGATCTAACTCATCTTGAATAATTTGACGCTCTTCGGTCCCTGGTTCATAGAGTTTTAATTGCACCTGTAAAAGGTCTACATAATGCTTTATCCTAGTGACTAATAGATTTAATCTTGTCATAGTTGGTTGAGTGTAATTGAGTTTACTTTTTAATATTTACAAATAATTATTTAATGTCAATAGTATTTATTATTTAAAATTTACCAGGCTTATATCTTCTCTTAGTTCATCATCTAGTATCCATTCTTCTTCGATACTCAACACATTTAATATGGTTGCCTGGTGTGGTCCGTCTTCATTCATTTTAATATCTGTATTGGCTGGGATTGTTAATAATAATTTATTCATTTGTTTATAGATCTCATGGACATTGTGAGCCATGACTTTTCTATATATATTCTTTTTATTTCGATACATAATAAAATTTGCGACAGATGGGAATAGAAATAAGAATGGGCGGCAATTCTGGCCGCTGAAAATCCAGGAATTTAGGCGGCAACCGCATACTATATGCGGTGCAACCCCTTGGTATGACTAGAAAAAAAGACCCCCACCCCCTATATTGATATTTTTGGGGGGCTATGGGGGGTAGTCCTTCGGACCGCTATTGCGTATAGGGTTCAGAAATTTATAACAAAATTTTTTACCTATACCATACCCACCTCATCAGAGACTCTTTATCCTTTTCATATTCAATCTCACCGACTAAGCGGTTAACTTGTTTATGGTTATTAGTTTGCAATGCAATAACCAAATCATTATTAAGTTTCTTTAGTCTTTCTCTCATAACAACATACAAAATAAAAATATTTAGCTGCTTGAGTTACATACGGTACAAACGGTATGAACTACTGACCAACAATATTGAGGTCTAAAGCTATAAAGGAATGGCTTTACTAGGCATTTAGACGTTTAGCGGTAAAAAGACGCTCGCTACGCTCGCTTACAAACACTAGGGTTTGGAGCTTTACTGAGGCGATTTGAGAGAGGTTTACTTAATTCAGGAAGACGCTAGAAACCTGATTAAGCGGGGGTATATGTAAGTTGGATATAGGGGGAGCCCCGATTAACAAGGGCTCCGTCTCACCGCAATCCACACAGAGGAGCACCACTTCCTCTGTTTACCTCCCTGCAATGACCGTTTAACGGCCCTGAGTCCAATCATAGACTTTGTTCTGCTGTACTTCGATGTCTTTAAAGCTCTTCCCTAATACAAGGGCATCTGTAGCCAAATGAGGATGATTTATAAATGCTTGTTCCATAGCGTTCCATTCTTGTCTTTGACGATCTTCTACTGCTTCTTGGGCTGAGATAGCAACAGCATCAATAAACCATTTAACTCCTTGAGCTAAAGCGTCAGCTCTATCATCATGTCTTACAGCTCCTTTCTCTTTACACATCCTGGAGAGTTGATACATAAGCATATACTCTAGTCTTTTCTCAGGAGGTTCATCAGGGTTAGATCTGTAGTCATATTCAAAGACTTTTGGATCAACGATCAACTTATGTTGATTCATTACTGGTTCAAGTGTTTCTATTATTCTTTCTTCTTTTCTAGTAGTAGCTCTAACTTCTTCTATATCAGCCATAAACCCTTCTTGTCTTTGATGACGTTTAAAGAGTTCACAAATCATTCCATCACCGAAGTTAGATTCAATAACTAGCTTTGTTGCCTTATATCGTTTACCAAGACGAATAATGTCGATGAGGGTACTATCAGAATATCCTTCTTTATAAGCTCTGATGTCTCTAACGAAAATGTAGCCATTAGCTTGAGCAAGGACAACGGCCACAGTTTCATCGGAACCACGCCCTGAAGTGTCTGTCGATACAATCGTCTCAGCGTATGGAACTGCGGCTTCGTCAATAAATAGGGGTCCATAGAAGCGATCCCCAGGTAAGCCGACAGGATTGAGTTGCGTAAGCATGTAGCGAGGATCAGCGGACCAAACATACCGTTGAGCACATTCTTCTCCGAGAGGGGTTACTATTAAGTCTCTAAATTTAAGAGGAAACTTTTCTTCATCAGATAAAGAAGTATCTAACATGAACTGCAACATAAAGTTGCTACGTCCCATAGCTGCTTCTCTTTCGATAAGATCTTTGTCTGAAAATCTTGTATCTGTTGGAGTCCAGGTTTCCGCTTTTTTCTTATTAATATCTTCTTCTAATTGAGGGGCTAGAAGGCCCTCGTAATTCGATAAGATCTTTGGGTATCTAGCGGGCCAAACAAAGGGCTTGTAGGCTCTCTCAGCAAGCTTTCTGTAGATGGTAAAGGTTGATTGAGGAGTGCCTAAGAATAGGATTCTAGATTCATCAGAGGGAGTCAAAATAGATTCAGCTTCAGTTACTAATTGAAGTAACTTTTCTCTCTGCATATCAGTAGCACTATTAAGTGGAACCTCTACGTCATCAAACACTAGCAAGTCAGCTCTACTACCTGTCATCTGTCCAGTTATACCAACTGATTTAACAGACGGTGCTTGGTGAGGTTTAGCTGGTCCTACATCGAAAGATATACGGCTCCAGCGTTGGTCATCATTCTTGGGACCAAGATGCCCTAGCCAAGGTATATCTAAGATTAGTTTTTGACAAAAAATTGAAAAGTTATCAGCTCTTTCTTTACTAGCTGAAACTACCATTATCTTTTTGTCGTAGTTGTTATATAAAGTCCAAAGCACAAAGGCTGCACTAATCCAGCTTTTACCTACTCCCCTGAACGCACTTATCTGTAATCGTTTAGGACCTGTTTGTAGGTATTTAGCTATAGATAGTTGAGCCCTAGTTGGCTTTGGTAAATCAAGTTCTCTCCAGACAAGAGTTAAGAAGGCTCGAAAGTCTTCTTTAATCTTTTTGTCTAAAGTTTCTACATTATTCATTTAGGCTTTATTTCAAAATTTGATAAACCTTCTACTTCAGATTCCGTCTCAATAATTTCAACTTCTCTGTCTTCAATAAAATCAGGACATTGTGCTTCCCAATCTTTAATAGCTTTATCAACAGTTAATGTAGTTTTCCATTCTATGTATTGAGTTTCAAGTCCATAGAGGTAGCCCAGGATAAGCCAAGCCATAGGAGGTGGACAATTTCTCATTACCCACCTGGCTATATTTTTAAACTCGCTTAACCTGAAACGGACAGCGGGTAGTTTCATTAGCTAATTGTTATTTGGAAAGCTTCTTCGTATGTAAGAGCTGAACTGTCTGTAACTCTTATTCTTACTGACTCTGTACCAGCTGAAGCACTAGATCCTGTGAACTGTAGAGTTGTTCCAGAGATAGCGTAGTTGCCATTGTTTGTAGAACCTGTTCCAGATACAAGACTGAATGTAAGGTTGCTAGCTGAGTCTGTTGCTACAGCAGCAAGAGTACCAACTGTAACTGGAGTAGAAGATCCATTAGCACCAGTTGAAACCGCTGCAGCTGAAAGTGTTATATCAGTTGGACCATTAGAGGTTAGGTTTTGAGTTGCTCCTCCGATTGAGGTAGCTGTTGTTGCTCTATCTCTTTCAATGCAAGCATCTAAAACTTCGAGTACATCTCTAACTGTGCTAGATGTAGTGATGTTTGCTAAAGCTGTATCAGCTGTTGAGTCGATGGCAATGCTTCCATAGCCGTAACTATGAATAGTTCCAGCTCTTCTATTTGTTTGAGCTGTGAAAACTTCTGCAGTCATAATAATTTTAAACTTAAAAATTCATGTAAATGAAGTGACCCCTTTGCTTGATTACAAGCTCTACAGGCGGTCACACAATTAGAGGCATTTGTTTCGCCCCCTTTCGACCTGGGGCGAATGTGGTCAATGGTTAAGTCTTCTGTTGAACCGCAATAGGTACAACGATGTTTGTCCCGAATCTTGATAAGGTCCCTCCACATTCGTTTCGCATCTGTACTGCGAAAGGTGAGGAGATCTTCCATGAGGCTTCGGGGTGTTTCCATTGGCTCATTAATAACTAAGGTTTACTTTTTGTATTTAGATTTACCGTTACGTCCATTGCGTCTACGGTTAGTGCTTGCTTTTTCCAGGACAGTCTTTCCACTTCTCTTATGAGAAACATCTTTACCATCACCGTTCCCATAAGTCCCTTTCTGTCTGTTGGCTTTATTTAAAGCAACTCTTCGTTTTACCTGGGATGGTTTGCGATTGTATTTTGCTTGTGCCCTAAGTCGGGCGGGACTTGATTTTGCCATTGTTATGTATGTCTATTGACTTCATCAAAATCCAATTCAGGTATAAGCCCTGCAAGACCAGCCAGGGGCGAGTTGTCCATTGCTACACCTGTAATATCATTTGCTTTTAACCAATCAATCGCAGCTCTTAGATCAGCTGTAGTAGCTTCTCCAGATTTAATTCTTGCAATTATTTCATTGGTCAACAAAGTATGAAGTTCCTCGAAAGAAGCTTCACTTGTTCGTTTATTCATAACGCTCCTATGCTGGAGACTTAAACAGGTTCTCTTTTATAAGGGCAACTGCTTTATCGTCTATGGTATTTTCTGTAGATTTGCTGTATGCCTCAAGAAGGCTAATTACTAATTCCTTAACCGCTGTACTCTTGAGGAAGGCAAATAGTATTGGTTTTATAAGTACAATCATTTTAAAATAATTCTGTAAGTTCTAAAGTTCCGCTAGTAGAAGCATTTCTTTTAACAGCTATGTTTGCTCCTTCAGGAACTACTAATTCCAATCTTTCGTTTTGTGCGATGAAGTGGCTAGTCCCACTAGCTGTTTGACTAGATCCACCGATTGAGTATCTAATGTCAGCCGTAACTGCCCTAATAGATATTCTGGAGCAACTAGAGGTCAAAGCTGTGTTAGCACTTGAGGCTCCAGCTGAAAGTTGTCTAGCTACTCCAGGTTGTCTATTTGGTTCAACAGTACGAGCTGATTGTCTACCGTCATATAATGCCATTTTTAATAAGCTCTAATAATTCTCAAAAATTTGTAAATTAAATAAGAAACACACAAAATTGCTATAAATTCTGTCATTTATCTTTCTTAGGATATAAAGAAGTAATAGGTACTATGTCGCTGCATAAATGTTCTACCCTTGAGCCTGGACGGAACGTGAATCCCGATCTCTGGAGCTCGCTGCATTTAAGAGCACGAACCAGCTCCATATCTAATCTGATTTTGTCTTCTTGCCTGGCTGCAAGTGATAAGCATTGATCTATACTTTTCCGATTTAGTGGGACCATAAAATTAACCTGGAACCCCCAATTTTCAGAAATGACATATCCATCTTCAGTTTGTGGTTGAGTATCATTCCCCATATAAAAAGGAGAAAGAGTCATCGTAGATCCGTTACAGCTGAAACCAGTACCAAAATATTGCCTAGACGGTCCACCATTATTGTTGAACTGTACAGACTGATTGGTATTGTTTGAGGTCGCAGCTGCTACTGGATTTGAGGTGTTATTTGTTTCTGCAACTACTGGACTACTTACTGCGAGAAGACAGAGAGTGAGGTAGTTGTAGAGTTTATTGTGTAATTTGTTGTGGTATCCCATTGCTCAACTAGCCCAGCGGCTCTTGTAGTTGTTTCTAAATTCCAGGGTAATGAAGTATCTGTTACTGAAAAAGTTGTAGTTGTGTCAGCTAAATTTCCAGAAGCAGTTACGTTAGAACCTGACCAGGTATTTACCGAGGCCCCGAAAATTTGTTTTTGCGAGACTTCAGTTATAGTCTGAGTTGTCGTGGTGGTACTTTGCATACTCCCTGAAGTGAACTGGGGTGTCACAACATTGGCTTTAGCTACAGCTGGTGATAAAAGGGCAAGACATATTATCCATTTTTTCATGATTTAATTTCTTCAGGTTTTTTTGCCATAGGACAAACTGGTGGCTTACTTGAACCTTTACCATTGTTTGTCTGCAATCCGAAGGAATAAAGGGCAGATCCAAAAATCGAAGCCACGAAAGTTATATCCGTATTTGCGGTTTTTTTTATCATTGGTAACTCAATATAATTAAGCGTAATAATAAATCCACTCCACACGACAACCCCTAGCCTGACTAGAGTTCCAAGGATTTCCAAGGTATGCTCTTTCTCATCGGCTACATCTTTAAGCTTCCCGAATATTCCCTTTTTCTTTTCTTCCACTTATTTTTTTAATTAGTGTTTTAAGTATTGGTTTCATAGCAGTCACAGCCCATTTAAAGGCTGCTGTAGCTGTGAGCGTGGCTGCGACTGAGACAACTGCTGTACCCCCAGCAGTAATTAAAATTTCATTCTCTGGGACAGGTACATCATAATCTGTGAAAGGTATATCAATCCTTCTAATACCAGTTGGAGCTTCTTCTGTTTCTGTACTTTCAGATTTAATTCCAGGAGGAGGTTCTAAATCGCTTGGAGGAACTACTAAAGGTACATAACTAGGAACGTCTGCTGTTGGTAAAGGTATTGATATTGTTTCTATTTTTTCTATTGGTGGAATAATTATGGTGGGTATTTCCACTAGCTAGGGTTATCTGCTTCTACTTTCTTTTTCCAAGCATCTTTTATTGCATCTGTCCAAACTGCATTACATACAGCACTAATCTCTGCTGGTTCTTTGCTTATGTCTGAGTCTGGATGTAATACATA
>TARA_R100000329_G_scaffold84748_1_pt1 | contig 15669 bp, 12 predicted proteins | sample TARA_R100000329 | Tara Oceans TARA_R100000329 (sample SAMEA2620783) | marine metagenome | biome: marine biome (ENVO:00000447); feature: surface water layer (ENVO:00002042); material: "saline water (ENVO:00002010), including plankton (ENVO:xxxxxxxx)" | depth 5 m | reverse complement strand
TTGTTTGTGCGATACGCAAGCCTATTCAGCGGAGTCGAAGCGGCAACAGTCGCTTGGGAACCTCTCGGCTGGAAGCCTCAAATCTTCGCAGAGTTCGACGAGTTTCCATCAGAAGTCCTTGCTCACCACTACCCGACAGTTCCGAATGTGGGAGATGTGACTAAGCATGACTGGAAACAATACGCCGGACAGCTCGATCTCGTCGTCGGGGGATCACCATGCCAATCCTTCTCAGTCGCGGGACAACGACTTGGATTGGATGACCCGCGTGGGAACTTGGCCCTCCACTATCTCGGCATTGTTCGAGATATTCGACCGGAGTGGTTTCTCTTTGAAAACGTCCCTGGTCTCTTGTCATCAGACGAAGGACGGGATTTTGGAACCTTCCTCGCAGAAGTGGAGCGGATCGGGTATTCTTGCGCCTGGAGAATCTTGGACGCTCGCTACTTCGGAGTGGCCCAAAGACGCCGACGTTTGTTTGTTGTCGGACACGCTTCTGGAGATTGGCGACGTCCCGCAGCGGTACTATTTGAGCGAACGAGCTTGTCGGGGGATTCTGCGCCGAGCGTCCCGTCGAGGCAAGACACTGCCCCACCTACTACAAATGGCGTTGGACAATCAAGCGAACTTGTCTCAGCAAAAGGAGTAGGTGCGAGATTACGTGCTTTTGGTGACTACGCCTGTGATGAGACAGCTAGCACTTTGAAAGCAAGGGATTACAAAGACGGCACTGATCTGGTCGCATTCGATCATACTTTTGGACAGAACTATGGGATATACGAAGAAGTGGCTCCTACGTTGAAAGCTAACGGAGCTGTACCGACCTCACCAGCTGTGGCTGAACCCCGTGTCCTGTCGTTCTTTGCTAATCAGCGAGATGAGGTTATCTCTCTCAATGAAGAAGTCAAGGGTCTGATGGCGTCAGCCGGTAGTCGTATGAAACCGTTTGTAGCTCAAGCTGGTGAAACTATACCATTTAGAAAAATAAGAAGACCCCAATCGGAAACCGATCACGAAACCTGGGGAGAAGCTGATGCCGTTGGTACATTAACAGCACACGATATGACCGCGAGTGATGTACGCACAAACACAGCTATGATCGAATCTACCATGAGAGTTAGACGCCTCACACCTATTGAGTGTGAAAGGCTCCAGGGATTTCCTGATAACTATACTCTAATTGAATGGAAAGGAAAGGCGAGAGAGGATTGTCCAGATGGACATCGTTTCAAGGCTATGGGTAACAGTATGGCTGTGCCTCTTATGAGATGGCTTGGAGAAAGAATACAGGCTGTTGAGGATCTGGAGTTTGAAGGTATAGGTAAGAAAGGAGTAGCTGAGTGGTTATGAGATCATTTCGTGTTATAATGAAATGCATGACAGAAGGATGCGACAATGAAGTTATGATGATGTCGATTCATGGTTGGTGTGAGAAATGCTACGAAAAATGGAGAGAGGGTTATGCAGCTGCTTACTCTAAGAAAACATATTCATGGGAAGGTGAAGAGGAATGAAGGGTGTTAAGATCCTCTTAGGCGACTGCCGTGAAACTCTCTCCGAGCTACCTGATGAATCAGTAGATTGTTGTGTTACATCACCGCCTTACTTCGGCCTTCGAGATTATGGAAACGACGATCAAATCGGGTTAGAAGAAACACCCGAAGCTTTCATTGAAAACATGGTTCAAGTATTTCAAGAAGTGTGGCGTGTCCTCAAACCAACAGGCACTCTATGGCTTAACTTGGGCGACTCTTACGCCGGTTCAAATGGAGGTCATCAGACAAACTCACGATTTCGACCTCATCTCAATAACTATCATGAGGATGGGGGCAAGTCGTTCAAGCGTAAGACAGGTAATAACTTCAAGCCGAAGGATCTCATTGGCATCCCCTGGCGTGTAGCTTTTGCACTTCAAGCCGATGGATGGTATCTTCGACAGGATATTATTTGGGCGAAGCCGAAGTGTATGCCGGAGCCTGTTAAAGACAGATGCACCAGATCGCATGAGTTTATCTTTATGCTAACTAAGAACAAGCATTACTTCTACGATCATGAGGCTATCAAAGAAGGTGAAAACAACAGGAATAAGCGTGATGTTTGGCACATAAACCCCCAATCCTTCCCAAAGGCGCATTTTGCTGTATATCCGCCGGAACTGATAGAACCATGCGTGTTAGCTGGTAGTAGTGCTAAAGGATGCTGTGCTGATTGCGGAGAACCCTGGGTCAGAGCTGGTACAGATCAGTTCATTTCAAGCACCGGCAAGAACTTAGATACCTGGCGTCCTAACTGTGAGTGTCATGGTAAGCTCGTAAGAGAAGAAGTGGTTATACCCCCTAAGATGAGTCAAAAGGAACTTCTTGAAACTGGGTGGGGTGCTGACTCAAAAGGTAATTACGGCGGATCTAACTTGAAAGATTACGAATCAGCTATGGCTCAAGGCGCAAGCGACGTAAAACGAAGGATGATTGAGTCAGCCACCAAAGAAAAGGTTAGAACAATGTTGGTCTATCATAGTGATCTCCCTCTTGATGAGCATCCTATCGTTCCTTCAGTAGTCCTAGATCCGTTCGGTGGATCTGGGACAACAGCTGGTGTAGCCTTACTTCATGGTCGAGAAGCTATTCTGTGCGAGCTTAATCCTGAATACGCCGAGTTTATTCCAGATCGTATTCGTTCTATATCCAAAGTCAATGAAAAAATCGAAGATATGGAGTGGGTTTGATGCCGCGAAAGTGCTTGCGCGTCTGTTCTAATTGTGGGATAAAGCGAGTGTGTGGTTACAATAATCATAAAATCAACGGCAATATGCACTGTGGCGTATTTCGAGTAGCTGATAGAGATTACTCTCCGCCACGCGATATTAGTGTAAATAAGGATAAAAATAAACAGGGTTGATATACTTGAATGATTTCGTATGTTCATGTCGCGCAGCCGTAAGCTGACTATGAAGGAAGTTCAGACAAAGTTAGAACACTTAGAGGGAGCTGTTGGCGAAATCCAAGAGATACTACGCCTATTATGGGCCGGATCTCACAATGATGCGATTCGTCATGAAGGAATGCTACAAGACCTATGTAATGCGACAGGTGTTGAGTTTGTGCCGCCACCTACTCAAGACACACACATTGAAGAGTCAGGCGGGGATAGTGAAGAGTGATGGCAGTTCTGTTATGGTGTACCGAACGTAAGCTGGTCGAAGAATGGCTGGCTGAAAAGTCCGATGATGCGGAGGTATTCTTAGCGGGATGCCGATGCCCAGGCTTTGAAGGTAGATCTCTAACAGGAATGTCCTTAGCAGAAGCCAAGAAGTATGCTGATTGGGATGAAGTCATCGATTTAACTACCCCTGCCCCAAAGAAGACGAAGGGGAAGAAGAAGGATGACGTTCAAGAGTAGTTACGATCCAGCTGTTGAAAACGCTAATCTGCGTGTTTCAAAATCGTCTTTTACGACGTATCTTAGATGCCCTCGTCAGTATTACATGGACTATATCGCATTGTATGATCTGGAAAAGCCCAAAAGCCCTGCAGCTGCAAGAGGAACTGAGATACATCAGCTTCTTGAAGACGTAATGAAAGATGATACGCCAGGCACATACCTCTCTCGATTACCAATCACAGCAGACGAAGGTATTGTTGCCCTGGGCGAACTCATGGATTTTATTGAAGAAGATATGGGGCCGGACGGTATTGAAATCGTGGGTGTGGAACAGAAGTTTTCGGTTTGGGACGACGAGCTTGCTTGCGAGCTTCGTGGTATTATCGACGGTATTTGGCGTCATCCTGAAGGCGGTCTTATCTTAGTAGAACTCAAGACAGGCAACCTCACATCTTCTAAGATGAGCCGGTTCCGTAAAGAACTGGCCTTCTATCGTAGAATGCTTTTACTGCACCCTGACTACGCTACCGAAGAAATAACACATTATGCTGTGATAGCTCCTGATTGCGTCGATGCTAAGTTCGTTACTTCTTTACTCAATCAAAAGCGACAGACCCGCGATGTGTATTTGGGCCAGATCCAGGGGGCCGCTATTGTAGAGCCTGTTACGAATAGAAGTATATCAGGTATGGAAAGAGATCTCCATGCTTCTGTGGATGGTATCAAGAATCATGATTGGCCTATCAATTGGAATGAATACTTCTGTACTCAGTGGTGCGATTACACCGTTAGCTGTGATACCGAACTGATGACAGGAGTTAGCTCGATATGAGGAAATATGATCCACAACGTATGATTTTCATATGGGGTGCTGAAGCTCGATGTAGAGTTCGATCTTGTCCTGTTACTGGGTTTTGGATAGGATTTGGCTCTGACAAAGAAGGGTTTTTCCTTGTTACTAACTGCCCTTTATGTGGGCATAAGACATCGTTAAGTAAAGAAACGAAAGAAAAAATTGCTAAATACGACAATGTTTTACCGGAACATGGAGCGTTTGTAAATCGTGGGGGCGAAGAAGAATGAAATGTATGAAATGTGGCGACCAAAACCCTGAATGGCTAGATCATCATCAAAGAATGGTGGTGCAAGGAGAAGAGGGGCATGACGCTTACCTCGAAGTATTTGCTACCTGTGCGTCTTGTGATCACGTTCAGATGGTGTCGTGATGCGATTTCCAAGAGAGGTGGGCCTCAAGAGGTCTAAGTGCGAAAGCAAAGACGACTTCAACCGTATCATTAACACACTTAGAGATAAGTCGGCTTGCTACACCAGCTTATACTCATTTAACGATATGAAGTGGAATGGCTACAAGATGACCTACGATCACAATTCCGCTGTAATCGACCGAGCCTGGTGGGATTTTGATGGTGATGATGACCCACAGGTGAAGAGGGACGCTGCGGAGCTAATCAAGAGATTAGATGGCACAGTTCTCGCGGTAGCGACAGGTCGTGGATTTCACGTTCACCAGATCCTTAGAGAACCTGTGATTGGCGACAGATGGCCTTCTGAGCTTACACGATATGAAAGAGAAATGGCTCAAGATCTAAGCACACTTGATTGTATAGGCACTGTCGATAGATTATGTCGAGTACCTAACACACTCAACCCAAAGAGAGGACGATGGGCTGTTGTGATAGACCCTGAACGGTTTGCAGCTGACCCGCTTGGTTATGAGATACCCAAAACACCAGATCGAACTCTATCGCACCTAAACCCATTCAAGAAACAAACCTCATCATTCAGCTTAGTTAGATGGGTCGCAGATAATCCACCTGAAACAAACAACACCGAGATAGGCGAAACTATGCTTGGCGACGTAGTAAGCGCAGATCAAATACCTATGATGCCTTGCTTAGACGCTATACACACTGAAAACCCACAACACTTTGTCAGGGTAGCTTTTGGGCAACACCTTGTCGAAAACTTACGAAACTTCTCAGACCCAGCTCAAATGAGTGGGGATGAAAAAGAAGCGGTGATAGACGCTGCTGTTGGTTACATCAAGGATCTCAATTGGCGTGACTTTCGAGAACAGACCACACGTACTCATTTAGCTTCTATTATCGAAATGAAAACTACGCCTTCTTGCAGATGGTTCGCAGGTAAAGGTATGTGCAAAGGTAAATGCTGGCGATATGATGGCACAGTCCAGCTGTAAAGGGCAAGCATTCAAGTTCAAAACCTCGATCCAGTAGCATTATGGTCGCTACTTGTTGGTTTTGTGGTGGCAAATTGATTTGGGGTGGGGATCACACCCGCGAAGATTATTGTATGAGAGGTGAAGGTCTTGTTACTAATTTACAATGTTCAGAATGTGGTGCTGAAGCACTATTTATACAGGCGGAGGACGAAGAAAAATGACACTGATAATTGATGATCGAGAAAATGAAAAGGTAATCACGAAGTTCTTGATAGCTTTGGGTGATAAGGAACACGATCCAAACGGTAAGGCTGAGGTTAGAAGGCTGCAGTCAGCTGACTATATCGTTGGGGATATAGGCATCGAGGCTAAGGAAATAAACGACTTATGGAGATCTATTCTCGGTATCGGTCGTTCTCGAACAATCAACGCCCAGCTTGCGGATCTGGTAGAAGCTTTTGAGCGACCTATGCTTGTTGTGTATGGTTCTAAGATTAAGGTGTATAACCCATCTAAAAATAGGCGCAGTCGCCCACAGGACGACATAGCTCGCGCTCATGCTGTGATTAAACAGTTCAAGCAAGAACTGTATCTTCGCTTCCCCCAGATTCAATTCATGCAAGTGGACACAATGGATCACTTCGTCGAGTGGGTATGTCGAGTTCACAAGCAACAAGAAATATCACAACGACTTACTACGGCTCGCGCTGTTCGTAAGACACCGAAGGCATCTACCAACCCCCAGATCCTTGCACTTTCAGGTGTCCCTGGTGTTAGCGAGCGTATAGCTATGGACATATTAGTTCGCTTAGGGAGCTTGAAAAATGTAATGAAAGCATCCACTACTCAAAAACAATTGATGGAAACCAGCGGTGTTAGTCGCACAGTAGCTCGTCGTATTCTAAATCTACGCGATGAGTTCATATTGGACTAGCATCGGATCGTATGTCGAGATTTAGTTCATCTGTGTCGTCGGTTGTTTGTTCTGTTCCAGTGAACGCTTGCACCTTTTGATTAGTCGCTGTTCCCTGATTGTTGTGGGCTTTAGATTCAACCTGTATGTTATGTATGGTAAGTGCAGAATAATCTGCTGTGTCGTTTCCTTGATCTGGCTTTCGAGTGATTGTAATCTGTAAGCTCCTACCAGCTGTGTTAGCCGCATCGAACTTCATCAATGGGAGAAGTGCTACTTGCTGTCGTGTTATTGAACTCGCAACGCTAATCTCAACAACATTCTCTAATGTATCTCCGGTATCAGGGCAAGTTACAGTAGTGGTTAGTTCTACGACCTTATCACTCGCGGGTCCGAGATCACATGAAACTGTGGCTGTAACACCGACATTTGGTGTAGCGACATCAGTAGGTAAGGTAGCCTGAACAGACAGAGAGTTCACTTGATTTGTAGTAGCCTCACTGTCGTCGAGCTGAGAAGCACCAGGTAGCATCCATCCGTCAGCTGTTTCTGATGCTTGTCCTTCGCTCGACAAGAACTTAGTGTCGATACCCTCAATCGCTCTGATACGCGGATCGATCTTGATAGGAGGTTTTTGACCTGGTAATCCTTGAATTGCGTTAGGTACTAAAGAGTCCATTCTCATCGTATCGTTGATTTTGTTTGTCATGTTCTTTGTTATGTTGTTAGAACCCATTTCAGGTGAAGTATGCGCCCCTAATTGCCCAAACTGCTGTTCTCCTGTGTCTCTGTTCAATCTCTGAACATTACCTCCCAAAGACGGTGTTTTAACAGAACCAAGCTCACCCACAATACCTCCCTGTCCGGTATATGTTCCCTGTTGCGGTCCAAGATAACCTCCGTCCGGTCCAAACCCAGGCGGAGGTAGCAATCCGCCTCCTGGGAATCCTGGCCCATCTAAACCACCGCCAGGGAATCCTCCCCCTCCAGATCCTCCTGAGCCACCGCCGCCACCAGTACCACCGCCACCAGCACCTCTATCGTCGAATACGTTTGGTAGAAGATAGCCAGCTATACCGCTTGGAATACGATTTAGCTCCTTCTCAAGCCTCAAAGTAGTTCTATCCAAACTTTTAGCACTATAACTATACTCCACACTTTGAATAAACATAACCTGATTAGATAACGCTAAACGATTGTCTGTATAAGTCACATAAGTCCCTACTGTGTAATTCACATCATCTGTTATTCTTAATCGTGGAGCGTACAAAACACTACGGAAAACATAGAGATCACCTCGATCTGAATAATCTCGAATGCCCAAAGGAAACGCCGAGCTTGTGTTCACATTCGTAAAAGTAGGCAAACTACCCGTTGATACGGACACATAACTTGAGTTTTGATTAGCGAAAGCGTTACCGCCGTAATTTGTGCCTCCGGCGTGTCTTCCAACTGCGTTTAGGTAGTCAGCATTTACTGATAGCACAATCTTGTAACCTGCAGCGTTACCAGCCGACCAGTATGATGCGGGTATAGCTATCTCAAAGAAACCGTTGCCCTTGACTGTTATTTCCTCTATTCCTTCTTGATCAGCTTTTTTCAGTGGTGCGAGTGATCCGCCACCAGACGCACTATTTACGAATGAGTAATCCGCTAAAAATATCCTGAACTTCTTAGTATCAACGGCATCATCACTAAGCCTGGTGCTGGCCGGTAAAGATGCGACAGCATCAGCAATAAAGATACGAAGTTCCTCTCCACTTGTCTCACTTACAGAAGGCATTCCTTGAGGTATATGCACCACTTGAACACCGTAACCTACTGATTGAGTAGCAAAAGCATGATTGATAGCATCGCTAGATCCAACGGCTAATGTGCCACCACCACCGCTTGCGTGTTGATTAAGACCGTAATATGGCCCTGTTTGCACAACGTATGGGTCAGCGATATACCCATACTTAGCATCAGCAAGCATCGGGCCATCCCTTTGACTCGCCCCACTCTGCCGAAGAACCTGACATTCCAAACTAAAAGCTGGATCTTTCCTTGTCTGATACTCACGCTTCGCAATAGCAAGAGCCTGTTCATACGATGCGACTTCTATCGCATTCACCACTTTGACTCTATTACGCGAATTGTAAGATTGTTGTGGGTGATCCACGAAGGACTGACCACCGTTGTAATACACTCGAATGTGAGTAAAGGTGTTCGACTTGCCTGTTTTCAAATCAGATATTTTGAGATTGTTGCGAGTGAAATTATGCCCAGCATTGTAGTTAGGTCGTAGCTCCATTCTATTGTCTCGACCCATCATGTAGTTCATTGTAATCGTCGAGCTTCCATCCCCAACACCGGAAGATGCACCTACCGTTCTAAGAGTGGATAATACCGACTTACCCCTTGCATCTAATACAGATCCAAACGACTCAACAGTTCCCGCTCCTGATGTGTTACCATCGACGTTGAAATCGTGCATGATTGGTACGTTATTGAAGTCAGACAAAGCTGGCATAATTAACTGCTTAAACCAATCATTGATGAGTGAGCTGACCTGATAGATTCTAATCTTATCATGTTCGTAAAATGAGCCACCGTTAGGTGTTTTTATCTTACCTTCAAGCTTGAGCATGAAGCCCATTGGGAAGTTAGACCCTAATGAGCTACGGATCACAGTTCCGGCGGCGTTCATTGTTGGAACGCCACTCATAGTAAAAGCATCATTATTGATAACGCCCAAAGCTGCGGTATCTATATCTTCACCGCTGCGGATCTGGCGATATTTTACACCTGTGAATGAAGTAGATGTCTTCGCTGTGTAGGTAAAGACGTATTCTGTTGTGCTTTCGTTACCTTGAGCATCTGTCGTAACCGCTTCGATTTTACCAGCAATACCTGCCGCACTAAACAGATTAGCCCCCATAGCCGCAGGGAACCCTGATGTGTCAGATACTTCCATCGTCGTATTAGTGCTTGCTGATTGTACCGCATCGCCGGACGTATGTGCTGTTGCGATACCTGTAACACCCGTAAGCTGGTCGGAGTTATTCACAAACCGAGCGTTAGCAGAAGTTGAAGGTGATCCGCTCCATACCGCAGTAATCATAGAACCTCCTGATTGATCGTAACCTTTACCGACGTTAGTTATGGCAACGGTACTTAGACGACCTGTGGTAGCTAAAGTAGGAGTGAATACAGCGTTAGTGGTGGGTGTCTGTCCTGTTGGTGGATCGATAGTTATTGTTGGTGCTGATGTATAGAAATCATTTCGAGTTCCAGATCCACTTATAGCAACAGCAGTAATCACTCCAGATCCATTAGTCGTGTAAGTTCCTGTTGCTTGTCCTGTGTCTGCCCACCAAATACCTGTCTTAGAAGCACCATACCCAGCACCTCCGTTACTTATAGCCATAGAAGCAATTTCCATTTCAGTAGCGTAAGTGCCAGCACCAGCTGAACCACCACCACCAGTAGTAGTCCAGGTTCCTCCGGCGGCTGGATAACCAGCCCCTTTACTACCCAAAGTAATACTAGCGAGTGATCCCCCACGACCTGTGTACGCGATAGTATCTCCGTTGATAACCACTGAACCTGAACTCAAGAATGGGGCGTTAGTCGATACGAACATCTCGGTATCTGACGCAGCAAGATTCTGAGTAAGAGTAGCAGCCCCTATACCTGTCTGAACTACATCTCGTTGTAGTGTTGTTTGGGCTGTAAGCCATTGGTATTGATTTAGATCCTTTGGAACAGGATTACCTGCGGTTTCATCATTTGCTGATGCTTGATACCAAAAGTTGTCGATGAGCATAGGGAAGCCCTCGCTTTCAACAAGGAGCTTATCGAGGGTGCGAAGCCCACCGGCGTCCTGACCGACTCTACCATTATTAGCTTCAGTGTTGAGATTGAAGAACTTACTCATGTCGCATATGATAAAAGCACCAGCCTTGTTTTCCCAATTGTGATATGAAGTAATTGTCTCTGTATCATCTGACCTGTTGCCTCTAAGACGTATTGTGTTAGTGCCTCTTTGTCCATAATCAATCATGAGAGCTGTCGGATTATCAGACCAGGCAGTAGTAGTAGCTGGATCTTTATCCGCCGAAACAGCCCAGATATCTATCTCATCACCTATTTTGAGATCAACAAACTCTTGTCCTGTCGCAGCCCAAACCATACTTGCTTTGTAGTTCTGTTTTAGTGGGTAAATAAGACCGAAATCTTCCTTTCTAGTGCCTCCATCAGCGTCAGCTGACCCATCGTTTCTCATGTCGGCCCAAAGCACCCATATGTGTTTGTAATCACCACTAATATCTCGACATACGACGTAACGATTAGTGGCTTCACCCACTGTTGAGGCTATGATTCCCTGATTAGTATCTGCGAACTTAACATTGTCCAAACGGTTACTACCGGCTGTCTTACCGTTATAGACAAATGAGGTTAGCAATCTAGCGTTTGTTCTACCAAATAGATTCAGTGTGTATGGGTTTAATGTCCATATTTCACAAACACCCGCTGTCGGGAACTTAGAGGTATCAGCAACAGTAACCGTCGTATCTGAACCTGTATTGAAATTAGCTTCAAGAGTAGTAAGAGCGCAGTTAGAAAACCCAGTTGTATCTGTATAACCGAACGGGTAACGTCGGATCTTACCGAAGATTTTCTGAAACCAAAGCGACTGAGGTATATCTCTCATCCATCTCACATGATGGTTACGATATGATGATGTCGAGTCCTTTATGTGTACAAATCCTAGATCCGTTTCAAGTACATCTCCTATATCTTTCAATGCAGCACCGACAGCACCACTACCCAAAGCTGTCTGTAAAGCGGAAGGTAAGCTCGCTACCGTTTTTGTTGTTGTGATCTCAACAGCATAGTCCCTGGTGCCTGTTGATTCAAAAGTAATTGCTGATGAGGTATATACCTCAGACGGAAGATTAGCAGCTGCAGCGTAAGAACCAGCCGCTCCCGCATTTGGTTGAACATAGAACCGAACTACTTCTAATCCATTAGCCGAACTCAATACTGGATTACGAGCTATGATAGCCTGTTCTCTTTGAGAAGTAGTTCCAGCCATGTATTCATATCTGTTAGAACTAATAGGTTCTAATCTCATTTTCAAATAACCACTCGCGTTTTCTAATTTAGCCAGCTTCAAGGATCTGGACCAGGCTTTGTCGATTATGAATGAATTGGCGGTAGTCCCAGTACTGTCTATCGCTATAGCTCCTAAGTAGTCGTTGTGTGGTGTAGCCACACTATTACCCCCATGCGTTACAGACAAGTAACCGCCTTCGTCAAGTTGAGGTAATGATTTTCTTGCGCCAGTGTTAGGGATCCCCTTGTTTTTCCACATACCTGCTATGTTGATTTCTTTACCCACAGTAAAGTCGGCGTTATCGGCATAGGTTGTGTCGTTTTCGCCATCGCTAGTCATGAAAATCTCCGTCTTTGTAGAGCCGCTTGGTGCTATGTAATCTATCTTTCGAGACACTTCCCAATTGTCCTCCACAAAGTTAGGCCCGTTACTATCTTCGTTTAGGTACATCTGAATAGGGTGTGCGGAAAACATACGCATACGTTGATCATATCTTGCACGATAGCGGTCGTTGCTATCTTTAGCTTCTTCATCGAAACCAACAGTATAATTTAGATTCAACAAACTACTGGTTCCGAAATCAAACGCCCTTGAGTATGATGCGATTTCATACTGTCGATACACGGATTGTAAGGACGGTCCTGATTCCTCTTGTCCCAGATCGAAATATGGAAATTGAAACTCCATTTCAGCTAAACTATCTCTTGCTCTTATCCTAACGTCCTTTGTCTTTTGAGAAGATGATTGAGAGAAGTCAGCATCACTAATCAAACCCTTCCAGATTGGCCTGTGATCATTCTCTCGAAACAGAAGAATACTCCAATCTGGTGCGTTACTGAAAAGAGCAGACATTCCAAGCTCGTTAGCGTCGTCATGAACCTCAATTTCTAAACTACTTATTGAATCAACCTGACTCTTTAGGTTTAGATTGTCGATCAAGAAATCAGCGTTAGGTGCGTTAGGTGCGAAGGCGGCATCGTTAGCAATCAGACGGTTAGTAAGACGGTAGCACCACCCAGCTCGCTCTACCAAAGTAAAGACAGAGTGTGTGCCTGGATCGTTATATGATGCTGGGTAGCCTAAGTATAACGACTCGCTGTTTGCTTCGTGAAATGAATCAAACACTTGAACACCCAAACTCCATCCGTACATATCAGTAGCAGCCCAGTTAGAACCGTCTGCTTTAGCATTGAAAGGCGTTGCAGCCCCAACCTCTGTACCATCTACGAAGATCTGGTATTTTTGATTGGTGAAGTCGAATTGAACATCAATATCAAACCATATTTGATCGTGAGTGTAGTTATTGTTCGTAGTCCCATTCCATTCTAGGAACAAACGTGTTCTACTTGCAGGTAATCCAGTACCGTCCTTCGGTCTAAACTTGTGACTAACAGCTGGGAGCTTACCAGCCATGTTACCTCTTTCGTTCAGATCAAAGTCAGTGTCGTTTCTGTTGTAACCTACATTTAGAACATAAACGGGATCAGCGTGTCCTGGTGTTGCACCTGTGGCGTTATCGAATGATTGTGTCGCCATCCTTATCGTAAAACACTCCCCATCGCTACCTTGTGCGTTAAGCTCGACATCACCTACCATTACAGATTCAAACCCAAATAAACCGTCAATTGGCCTACCACTACTCAAGACATAAGACCCATACGTGCTGAAACGAAGGAACCCTGTGCTTGTAGCACTGTATGTGGCATCAGTAGTTATTGTCATGGCGTGTGCGCCTGTGCTTATCGCTGTTATTTTTTCTGGGGTAGTGAGGAATCCACTACTGTCTTTTACCTGAATGTAATCATTCACATTGAGATCTCTTAATGGTGCTTTGTTGTAAAACGGATTACCATCAGCTCGGTTATCACCAATTTTAGGTATAGTTACATCAGACGGCAGCTGACCGCTTCTAACTTTGATAGTGTAAATGTAATACGTTCCTGTGGTTCCTGAAGGCCCAGATGTGCTAGAACTTGTAGTACTTGAAGCAACATCAAACTGTGGGCCTCGTATCATGTTGATTGAACTACTATTATCATCAATGTATAGTCGATTACATAGAGGTGGCTCAGATGTAGCACTAGTTCCTTGTGTTGGTAAAACACGAAAACCTGAAGGGGTTCCACTTGATGATTGATTGTAAAGCAACACATCTGTTTGGTTTTGATCTAGCTGTTGCTTATCACAAAACACCTGTAATGCTGGATTAGTGTAATTTTGAGTAAGCCCAGATCCATGACGAGCGGGATCTAAAGTAAATCTGTAACCACCGCTAACAGCGGCGAGTGTTTTGTAGTAGTATGTATCACTACCAATACCAATTGCGTGTACAGCTGTTGCTGTTGTTGTGTTTGGATTCGTCATAGCCACACCTGGGTCAAGTGGTAGTAGATTGTCGAGATCACCGTTTGGGATATCCACAAAGGTAGCACCAGATGTAAAGCTTACAGTAATCGAAGTTTTGGTAACTGTTTGCACATTGAAAATATACCACTCGTCGCTTGAGTGAAGCCCTTCGCCATTAACATGAGCCGCGGTAGCTATTGTGTATTTCTTCTTTCCAGATCCATCGTTGGCGATAGAGGCAAACTCCACCCAATCATCTACTCGTCGATTGAATCTATGAATGAAAAAAGGCTGTCCTGATGGTGAGGTGATATGACTAAGATAAGCGTATGGCACATAGATCGGCCCAGCACCACCAGCGCGAGGTGTTTCACCAGTCATCACACCAGCGATGTTTGTTTGATGATAACTCGATATGTTCTTCGCTTGCGGTGAACCAGCTTCGGCTATATCGACATCGTGGTTATTATTAGCTCTTGACCAATATGTGTCCTTTGTGTTATGACCGGAAGCATATCTAACGTAGTCAGCTCTGACAGGCTGTGCTAAGAAAGCTCCTGAAGCTATGTCTCCTATGCTATCTGGTAGCACCATTTGAGCGCGTCCTTCGTAGAAGTTAGGAAGTAACGAATATGGGTTGAAGGTAAGCCAATCAGCGGGTGCTTCGTTGTGATCTGGGCTGTTGCTTCTATCTGTTGCTACAAAGTTAAATCGCGCATTGGATCTAGCAGAACCAATCATGGTTGATATTGAGTTAGGATTACCAAAGTGAGAGTTAAGTCGGTTATCGTAAGTGGTTGAACTTGCGTAATCTTGACCCTCATACACACCACGAAGGGTGTTCATGTCTTCATAGTAACCAGCCAGCCATACAGGAAACTTAAGAGACACATCGCGCACTTGATCACCCAACCGAAGTATTGAGATTATTCATCACAGAAGTAGTAATCTTATCGACCATTTCATCGGCGGTTAGTCCGAAGAAATTGTTGTTCACAGTGATTTCAGATCGATAGTAAAGTTCACCGACACCCTGGTTCACCAATTCTTTGAACAAGGACTGCTGCATTCGAGAAGCACTAAATCCATAGAACAATTCTTGCCGCGCACTCATGAAATCCTTGACAGAGGATTGTGCTTTGTTCATTGAATCAGCAGTAGCATCACCAAAGGCTTGCATTGTAGGAATAGCACCTGTCGTTGGGTTATCCAAAGCGAAGGTAAAATCACTAAACTCATCCTGTATTCCGTTCAAATCACTTGCTAATTGATCAGTACTGTCGGATAAATCACCCATACTGTTGTCCATCAACATAGTAGCAACGGCCATAGCACCGAGTATCGCAGCAACACCAATACCAAGCGCGAGTCCTCCAGACGCAACAGATTGGAAGCTAAGTAAAGACACAGTAGCACCGTCGGTAGTGGTCTTGAACGACATCATTGAGACAATCATTGGAACCATTGAAAGGGTCATCAGAATCATACTTGCTTGCATAGCGTCTTCGTTTTCAGGGAAGAACATCAAAGCCATCGAGCTTAGAGCAAGCACACCAGTCAACCTGGTAGTGGTCATGGTCAGTCCTTTCTTTGCGACTGTTAGGTTTTTGATTGGTGCTTGGGCTGCGGCATAAGCGTGTGCTGCTTCCATCGTTGCCCTGCCATCCATTTGTGTAGCCCTTACATTGTGATGAGTAACATTAGCTGCTTCCATGATTACAAGAG
>TARA_R100000329_G_scaffold118563_1_pt1 | contig 15701 bp, 14 predicted proteins | sample TARA_R100000329 | Tara Oceans TARA_R100000329 (sample SAMEA2620783) | marine metagenome | biome: marine biome (ENVO:00000447); feature: surface water layer (ENVO:00002042); material: "saline water (ENVO:00002010), including plankton (ENVO:xxxxxxxx)" | depth 5 m | reverse complement strand
CATATAGTCTTGCCCCATAAATAGAGGCTCAATAATTGATTTACTTACATCATATTTTTCAACTGTAGGTAAATTTGAACTTGTTAAAGTCGCCATAATTTTCTAATTTATTATTTTAATAATGATTTTGCAAAAGCATCCCACTCATTAACTACAACATCTGCTTCGTTAATTGCAGGGTCATTATCTGCTTCTACTTTAGTTTCTGTAGCATTTAGCTTCGCTAATTCAGCTTCTAATTCAGACACCTTGTTTTCTAATTCAGAGATAGAAACCTCTTTTTCAGAAATGATGCTTGATAGTTCTTCTTTCTCGTTTGACAAGTCTGTAAGTTTGTTTACAACTTCCTCGTTATCAGAAAGAACAACGGAAACTTCCTCATTAGCAGGGGCTTCAGCTACGCCTTCTCCCTTCACAGCGTTAATGATTTCTTCCTTAACACCGTTAAACCAATTTTTCAATTCGTCAGTCATTTTCGTTTTCTTAATATTACTAATTAGTTCCAATCTATTTTTAACCTGTTCTTCATCTACATTAGTAAACTTTGAAAAGTTAAAACTAGCAGCTACTTTAATAGGCTCTGTTATAGTATCTATAAAACCCATCTCTTTAGCCTCTTGACTTGTCAGCCAAGTCTCTTTATCCATCATATCCGATATTGTCTCATCTGAAAGTTGAGTTTTGTTGGAATAGATAGACACAAGCTCTTGCTTGATTTTATCTAGTAAATCGGCAGTCTTACGCATATCATCTGCACCACCTGCAGACTTACCAAAAGGATTGTGTATCATAAAGAAACCGTTTTCTGCCATCTCTATATTGTCACCTGCTAAGGCAATAATACTTGCTATTGATGCAGATAGTCCTTCAATCTTAACATTTACATAACCTCTGTGTGAACGCAAAACATTGTAAATTGCAAGGCCATCAAAAACACTACCACCTACGGAGTTCATTCTGATGTTTATATCCTTGTCACCTGCCGACTTTAAGTCGTCTATAAATCTTTTTGCAGAAGTACCGTAATCACCTATCTCATCATAGATAGATATCTCAACAGTTGCACTTTCTGCTTCATTCTGAAATTCGTACCAATTATTCATTTTGCAAATCTAATTATATCAATTATAGGTCTTTAGAAAAAGTTTACAAATTCTTTCTAATATTTGTTTTTGTGTAAAAATTAGACCTAGTTTTGTATAAAATATTTTGTACTGTTCTTTCCGAAATATCGTATTTAATACCTAAGTCAATCATAGTTACACAAATCTTACCATCATTCTTTTTTAAGAAATCAGCGTAATCTTTTATAATCATATAATCTCGTAATCTTCTAGGCTCTATCAGGCCTTTCTCTGCTAGGAACATTAAAACATCTTTTATTCCTGCTTCTTCAGAATGTCTATTTTTGATATCTACATAAGCACTTTCGACAAACTCTTTGACAATAGTAAGCTTATTATTTTTTATCATATCGCAATATATTCTTTTACAAAAACTATATAATTTTATTAAAATTTATTTATCAACAATCTGTTGTTAAAACGAAGCTTGGCTTTCTAAAGACGAAACTCTGTTCTGTGTTGAGGTTACATCACTCTCAACCATTACAACCTTCTGTTTTAAATTACTACCTGAAACCATCCGTTGTATGTTTTCTATTTCTCCACCCATAGCAAATTTCTCACCTGATGATATCAATCCACCATCTGCAAACTTCACTCCATTACCGTTATATGAATTTATAGCAGATAGTATAGGTCTAAACCTAGCAGTTGACTTTTTATTTATGATAGCCTCACCACCTTCTGCTTCGTGTATTCTGCCACCTACTGCAAACTTAACACCACCACTAGCGTGTGAACGACCTTTAAACATACCACCCTTTGTTAGACCACCCCTAGCAAATCTAACTTCTTCACCGATTTCATCTACATTGCCACCACCAACTCCAACACCAAAAAGTTGCATAGCAGAAACAACTGCTGCAAGTGTTGCTGCAATAGCAGCTATGTTAGCAGGAAACATTTGTCCTGACTGTTTTGCTACACCTGCTGCTGCTTCTGCACCTGCAGTTTTAATAAGTCCTGCTGCCTTTAACTTTTCAGATGCTATTTGTATATTGTTAGCTAATGCAGCAGCTTGTGATATTTTAATTCCAATCTTGCTAAGTGCGTGATTTTGTCCCATTACAGCTCCAAGATTTTGCATTTCAGCTCCTAGATTACTAACTTCCTCAACAGTTTCTTGAAATCTATCTTTTTGCACAGTTTTTAGCTCTCTTTCTGTATCTATAATATTTGCATAAATAGCTTCATAGTCCTTAGAGTATTTGTCGTGTAGTTGTAGTTTTGAATTTAAAAACTCAAGCTCTGACTGAAGTTGCATACTTTTAATAATTGTGTCAGAAACACCTGCATCTGCAAGTTTTTGTAGCTCTATATCTTCTAGTGCTTTTTTATCTTGCAACATTTTAAGTTCATCTTTAAAATCTTCTTCTCTTATTTTAGCTCTTAACTGTGCTAACTTTATTTGTGTTTGCTCAGAATCCTTATTATGGTCTTTTTGTAGCTTTAGTAATTTTTCTAAGTAATCTTCTTCTTCACTTAACAGCATTTCAGTTCTTTCTACAGCTATCAAATTTTCATTTTTAAGAATATCAATTTTAGCTTTTTGAAAAGCTTTTAGAAGTTTAGCTGAACTAATTACAAACCCATCAGGTTTCTCAGGGTCATTTGTATCTTCATCACCAAAAATTACAGTAGCAGGGTCAATACCTGTTTCTTCTTCTATATGACTTCTAAGCTCTGCAATCTCCTCATCATAAACCTCTTGAGTGTCGTGAAAGAATTTTCTTATAGTTCCTAATGTTATGTCGTTGTCACTCATAAACTGTTCAATGAAGTCACGCATTTCATTTCTAGCTTCTGCAGAATCGCTACCAAAGAAATCTGAAATAGCATCACCAATTTCACCAAATGTTGAAGCTCCTCTCTTTCCCATTTCTATTAGCATAAACTCTAAGTTTGCTAATGCTTCAATCTCGCTTGTAAATCTTTTATTACCAAACTCTCCTTCGATAAAATCTTTCTTTAATTTTTCTATAGCTAGACTTGATTTCAACATACCCTTAGAAAGCTCCTCAAAGACTTGAACTGCTTGTCTTTGCTTCATTGTTTTAATAAGCGTTTGAGTAGCTTTTGTGATATCATCTATGCTTGACTTTTCAGTTAAAAGATGGTCAGTATATTTTTTTAAATCCCTGTTCAACTTAACTATAAGAACAGATTCTTCTCTTTTTAATGTATTATACTTTTTACTATTAAATGCAGAATCATCTAATAACTTTCCTTCTTTATCGGTAATTTTATTTAACTCTTTCTTTACCTCAATCAGTCTTTCTGCATTTTTAGATTGTCCTTCATATGCAATTTTTCCTTCATCAAGTTTATTATTAAAATCATCTAAAGTATTATTAACATCATTTATAGAACTGTCAAACATAATTAGTTTTGTTGCTAATGATGCAACAGCAACAACAATAGCACCTATACCTGTCTTAATCAAAGCCACTCTAAAAGCAACCAATCCTTTTTTTGCTAAAACTAAACTTCTTAAAAATTGACCTTTTAATGTCATTCCTGCTGTTATACTTGCAGTTCCAAATAAAGTTGTAGCAAGAGCAGAAGCTTTTACACCAATAGTATATGATGCTAATAGTATTATTGTGTTTCTTATTGCTTTACCTAAAGTTTTAAGTCTGTTTATATTTTTTTCATCTGCAAGAGCATTAAAGAATTTAGCAAAACCATCAACAACGCTTTGCATTTTATCACCCAATCCATCCATCAATGCTATTCTAAAACCATCAACAGCAGACTTGAATCGTAGGAAAGCACCCTGTAAACTGTCACCAACAATAGCAGCCATAGCTTCTGCTGCTCCTTCTGAGTTTCTCAAAGCATCTGTAAGTATTTCTACAGATTCACCACTATCTAGTATTCTACCAAAAGCTGCTGCAGTTCTTCTGTCAGTAATACCCAAAACATCTGCTAGGTCAATGTTTGCATCTTTCATCTCCTTAAGCTTAGGTATAAGCTCATCAACAGAGCCTACAGAGCCACCTAGTCTTTTTGATAAATCAGAAGTAGGGTCAGCTAATCTCAAGAATATGTTTCTTAAAGATGTACCTGCAATAGAAGCCTCAATACCTGCATCAGTAAGGGAAGCTAGTAAAGCAGTAGTACCCTCTATTTCAAAACCTGCCATCTTAGCAATAGGAGCAACCTTAGTCATTGATGTTTGAAACTTCTCAATATCTAAAGCAGAACTTGTAAAAGCAGTAGCCATAACATCTGCAACTCTTGTTGCTTCACTAGCATCAAGCCCAAAACCTCGTATAGCAGACCCCATAACCGTTGCAGTCCTACCTAAGTCTTCACCTGCTGCAGTAGCTGTTGCAAGTGTTGCTGCCTGTGCATCTAGTATCTCTATAGATGTAAAACCAAGCTTTGATAGGTTTGTTTGTAGTTCTGCTACCTGTGTTGCAGTAAAGAATGTTGTTCTACCAAGTTCCTCTGCAGACTTCTTTAGTGCTCTAAACTCTGCATCTGTTGCACCACTAATAGCTCTAACCTTAGCCATTTGAAAGTCAAACTCCTTAAACACTACAACACTCTCTTTTATTTGGTCGCCAAGAAACTTTGTTGCTTTTTTAAGACCATCTACTGCTAATGATGCTACACCAAAAGCTGTAGCCATCTTCATAGTAAAACTTGTACTCTTTTTAGTTTGTGCCTGTACTTCTTTTTGTACTTTAGAGCCTTCTCTAAATTCTTTTCTTTGCTGTTTTAGTTTATCAGTAAGTTCAAGAACAGACTTCATATTTTCTTCTTGCCCCTGCTTATCATCTTTAAGGGCTTTTTTCTTTTTACGAAGGTCATCAGCGTTCTTTTGTATTTGCTTGTTAAGATTTACAAGCTCATCAATACCTAATACTCTTACTCTATACTTTAATTCTTCAGCCATCTTGGTTTGCTTTTTTTATGGTTTTTGTAAACTGTACTTTTATATTATCTCCAATAGCCTTTTGTAATCTTTTTTTAATCTTAGACTTTTGAGGATTTATAGCACGATTTATATAATCTGTTCTGTGTGTTGCTCCTGTTCTAGCAAAGCTACCTTTCGTTGGTGTTCCTTCTATCTCTATTCTTCTTATAATAGCAGTAGCTATTCTTGCCTTCTCTGCTTCGTTTGCATAAGATATACCCTTATCATCTATCCATTGCATTATTCTGTCAAATGGTGGTGAGTGAGGTCTTGTGCCATTGTCTATAGCACTCCAATACTTTGCCTTTGATGTAATGCGTACTTCTGCTTCAGAGTTACTTACATTAACTTTATGCTTTGTTGTAGCAGCAAGTTTACCTGTAGCAATATGTTTTTGATTCATCAACTCATTGACAAGTGCCTTCTTGATATCTCTACCAATAATATTTAATTCGCTATTTAGTATTGTTCTTATATCCATTAGTATGGTATTACTGAATTTTGTTTTATTAGAGCACTTTCTATCTTATCTAATGACAGGCTCAACGCACCATTCCAAAACTGAACACCACCAATACTACCACCAAAAAATTCAGAGCCATCTATTGCTCTACCTAGTGTATTTATTGTCAAATCATTGCTTGTAACACTTGTTTCTGCTTGTTTTACACCATCAATTCTAGTAGTTAAAACATTTGATTTTCTTACCAATGTTAATACATATGGTCTGTTTAATTCTAGTTTTGTGGATGTTGATATTATATATGTGTTTCCAGAGCCAAACCCAACGTGAAGATTTGAATCTGCATTTTCATTAAAAGTGACAAAAACATCTGCATCAGAATTATTTCCAAGAAGCCTTGCTCTTTGTTTGACATATAAAGAAAATAACACAAATATTGTAAAGTTGTCACGCAAAAGTATATCTGTAGAACTTGTCATAAAAGAACTAAACTTATCAAAATACGGTGCTGAAGCACCTACTTTACCACCACTTCTGCCACCAACATATGGTTGGTTTAGTGTTGTGGATTGTCTAAAAGATAAATCTGATTTTATAGAGTTCCAATCACTTACCCTAACTCCTGAATATTTACCATCAGAATCATTACTTATTACACCTCTTTTATATGTAAAAAATGATGAATTTGTTACGGAAACATTTGTGCTTGTTGTTGTAGTACCTTGTGCTGTTTGATTTATTAAAACATCTACCTCATTAAAATTAGAATTTGAATTATCTCTATTGACTATAAGTTGTTGTTTTGTTACTCTTTCAGGGTCGCTTACCAATACTTCGCTATAGTAGTATTCGCCATCAGATTCTTGTTGCTCATATAGCATAGGAGTATATACGCCATCTATAAGTGTGTATAGCTTATTTCTGTTTCTTCTTAATACTTTTCTTCCTGATATACCTGCTTTCATTATATGTTCAATCCATTAACTAAATTCATAACATCTCCATCTAATACATCATCTTTACCTAAATCAAAAAACTCCATAAGCTCTACCTTTGTAGATTCTTGCAGGTGTGGCTTGTAATCAACTATTTTGTTAATTCTATAGTAAACGCCATCTAAGTAAACTAATCTTCTAAAATCCATTCTTAGTATATCTTGATAAGAAAGTTTAAAGTACGAAACCCTAATCTTTGGTCTTGATTTAAGTTGCTTGAACATCCTATTGTAAAAATGATAAAAAAGACCTCTTATTCTATGAGTTTTTGTGGGGTTTGTAGATGCAGTAAAACCATCATCAAATTCATCACCGTCGTCGTGATAATACACAACATCATTAAAAGATAGGTTGGGGTCAACCATTATATGAGTGCTCAATGGTACATTAAAAGCTTTTGGCGTATTATAAGCACCCATACTATACTCTAACCTAAACCTACTGCCACTATCAGGCTCTCCTATATTGTCAAATGTTATAAAATTAGCCCTAGTGAATTTAAAGGCAGCAGCGTTTGAAGGCTCAAGTTGACTTGTGTCATTATAGCTAAAAACTGTTGCAACACCTGTTAGAGCACTATCATATTGAGTTAATGAGCCACCTGTATATATTGGTGCAGCTAAAAGTATTCTATTTCCTATCTGAAAATTTTTATCTGCTCTATCTGCAAATCTTTCTGCCATAAGGTAGGAATAATCTCTATGATATATTGGTATTAAAGGTGCTCTAGACTTGCTGTGACCAACATCAGAATCTATATATTCAGGCTCATACCAATTAAATGTTGGGTTAAAAAACCTATTTTCTATAGTATATGTTCCATCTTGAAAAACTCCTGTCGTGTTTATTTCCTTGTACTCACCCCAATCTATTAGGTTTCTATTATTAAATCTTTCTAAAAAAGCATCACTACTAGCATCTTTGTATTTTACCCTTATCTCTGATTTTAGTTCGTGTGGAAAATCTTCAACTGTGTTTTTGCTATAGTCAATTTTATCTGACCAATCAAAAGCTTTTAATTTAGATTCATAAAAAAAGTCATATGGCTCAACAAAAACCTTTTTTTGTATAGGGTCTGTATGAAACTGAAGATTATACATTTGTGCTATTCCCATAACAAAATCAGATTGCTTTCCATCAGGAAGAAAAAAGTGTGGTTTATCTATTGGCTCTCCAACAGTCATATCTGCTTTTCCACTTATCTGCAAAAAGCTATCAGTTTCAAACTGAAAAGTAACGCTATCACCATCAAAACTTGAGGGGTAAAGAGGTGTTACAGATAAAGCTATTAAATATTTATTACCCACACCACTAACAGATATAGGGCTACTTGGAGACCAAGTTCTTACAATATCTTGTGGTGCATCTGCAGTATAGCTTTGCTGTTGATACCACTTTAGTTTAAAGTTTGCGTGTTCTGAGCCTGTGCCATTATGTACGAAAGCAGCAGTCTGATATAAACCAGCTGCATTATCATCATCATCAGTAACTTCCCAAAGTTCTACTTTTGCTCTAAAAGCTAAGTGATAGTTATTTCCACCTGTACTGCTATCCCTAACAAACCTTGCTTTTATATTAAAATCAATTTCGTGGTCTCCTGCTTCATTTATACAAACCATAGTTCCACTATAAGAGTTTGTTATGGTTGAATTATTGGAGCTTGTTCCCATCTGCACATTACCTGTGCTTTGTGATGATGGCTCATCATAATCATCTATAAGCTCGTTACCACCAAAAAGATACCTTGCTTTTACTCCTGAATTGCTACCACTTGCATAACTAAAAGCACCATTTCTGTCATTTACAGTTCCATTACCAATCAAAAAAGCAGGTGTGGTAGATGTACTACCACCATCAAAATATGCGTTCAAAGCAGTTGTTTGAGGGGGGTCTATACTTGTCAAAGATATTTTTCCAAACTTATTATTTATTTGCTCTGCTCTTTTTTCAAATTCAAAAGGCATTATTAAGCTTTGGAAGTATGCACTATTACAAAAGGTACTTTCAACTGTATATCCCTGACCTTCAAATATCTTATCCCAAATATTTTTTATATAAAAAGCAGGAACAAAATCACCAAAAGTAACTTGATTTCTATCACTTAAACCTTCGCCTACGGACATCAAAGGCCATAGTATTCTATCAAAGTTGCTTGAGAAATGATGAAAGTCGTTACCTATATGATTTACATCTGTATTACTAGCATTTGTGTTGTCACTTGGACTAGAGCTGTTTATCTCAAAGCAGTTATCATAAACATATCCCTGCTCTGCAACATCTGATATAGAGCTAAATCTAAGGTCTTTAAGTTCTAGGTTTTTAATCTCTGAAGCCCAATCCATATTATCTCCTACAAACTCACAACTATAACTTAATGGGTTGTCAGACCTTGTTGCTTTAGTAACCCTTAATTTACCTGATATTATTGGCACATTATCAACATATATTACTGAATCAATTTTAGTAAACACATTTGTGCTTGAATCATCATAACCTTGATGAAAAATATTTTTTAGTATTCTGTTATTGTTATTATTTGCAGGTATATCAAATGTTTTAGAAAAGCTTCCTGACCTAGAGTTTATGTCTCTTATGTCAAAGTTTTGCATTGTCAAAGACAGAGGAAAATCTTCGCTAGATGTTACATCCAACTCGCCTATAACCTCTTTAGAACTTGAGGCATCAAATTTTCTTAATTCTATTTTAATTTCAGCCATTATGTAATTATTGCTCTTTTCTTTCTACTTTCAACATAATCTACTGTTACTGTTGTAGATTGCTCACTATCATAGCTAGTCAAGTTTCCGTCTTTTATTAAAACAGGAACATAGTAGTTTCTGTTCATAGAAGAAAACTTTTGACTTTGACTAGGGTCATCAGTAGAATATTCTGTAACCTTTATGTAGTCAACAAAAGTTCTACCTGCTGTGTTACTGTGATTTAATAAAAACATAGCTGCAAAAAAACGAACATCTTTGTGAGCAAAAGCGTGGTGAATAGGTCTATTTCTTGAAGCACCATAACTACCACCATCTTTATAAAAACCACTAATATATCCTCTGTTTACTCTATATGTATCGTCTGAAGAAGTTGCAACATTCTCAAGTGTTATATAATATTGTGAGGAAAAGCTATTAGCCCCTGATTGATTCACAAAAGTTGTTTTATCTGCTGCAAAACCTGTAAGACCACAATATATAGCATCACTATCTCCATCACTACTTTTATACCTTATCTCTACTTCATATAATTTATTTTTATCATACTTAAATTTAGTTTTACTGTGAGCCCAAACTTGGTCATTACCTGAGTTATTACCTTTTCTGTAAACTTGTGTTCCTGTTATATGTCCTTCATCTGTAAAAAACGCACCATCTGTAGTTAAGTTACCTGAATCAACATTCCAATTATTTGATATTTCTGAAACAGAAGAATAGCTACCAAAGTCTTCTTTGAATATCTCTTTTGCTCTCCAACCTCTTTCTACCCAGACATTAGAGCTCATCATCATATCTTCCACCATCTGCCTTTCATCAAAAGTTATAGGCCTTGTTGTTGCACTACCGTTACCATAGGCATCTACTGTATGTTTTCTTATGGATGGGTATTGGTCGTCTGTAAGCCCTGATATTCTAGGTATTACAGCACCACCATTATCACTTGCAGTTGTCTGTTGTATGTGACTTCCCCTAAAAAGTTTTGTACTACTATCAGAAGCTGAAAGTTGCCCTCTAAATTTAGGATATACTGTCTGTTGATATGTAGATGAGCTTGTTTGCAAACCTCTACTCATAGCACCATCAAAAGTGTAGCTATCTATACCACCTAACCTGCATTGCCAATGAAATCTAGTGCTTTCATTATAGTTTCTTCTTTTATGGTCAATAGTATATCTTATTGTTTGACCAATCTGGTCATAGGGGGTGGAATCTTTACGAGTTTCCACTTCATAATAAGCTACATTAGAAAAGTCAGACAATGGTTGACTATTTCTAAATTTGGATGCATTTGTTATAGCTAACTCCTTTATATTTCTAGTTCCCACACCTATCTGTATAACTGCATATGTTGGATTTGCATTTCCACCATTACCATAAGAAAACAAAGAGCCATTAGAAGTACTCGTTCCATCACCATTTGCAGTAGCGTTTATATTTACACCATAATAACCACTACCATCCCCATTACCAATAACATTGCCATCAAAATCATAAAAAGTAACAGTAGCATACACGCCATCAGTTCCATTCTTTGCTGCAAAGGTTAAATATTCACACTCATCAACACCAATTATTCTATTTTGTGGTTTTACAGATAGATATTTCATTCTACCATAAAGATTTTCATTAACATTGGAATCGTGTAAGTATATCTTATTTATTACTGAATGTTGTAATTCATTCTCATAACTTCCATCTATCTCAGCATAAGATTGTCCGTGATATCCAAATATTTCTTCATTATATGATAGAGCACTATTGATAACTCTTGGATAGCAATAACCCTTTAAATCAGGTCTGCTACCTCCACCATCTGCTCTAACTAGCTTTCCTGTAGTATCTATGTATTCAGGAGTATATGATATTTGATAATAGGTGAATAGGTTATATGCTATTTGTCCTAATGTTATGTCTCTTTCAACATTGGGGTTGTCAGTATCGTGTGAGCAAGGCCTTAAATTATAGCTTAAATAGTTTCTCATCAAAGGAGCACAATCTAAAGTAAAGTATCTGTAAGTAGCTCCTGTACTAGCAGGAGTGTTTTGTGAATTTGGTGTGCTATCAATAGACCATCCGTGAACAAATGGAGTATATGGTACGTGCACAGCAAATGTTTCATTAGGTAATGCAGTATTAGTATAAGAATTATTATTGTTATTATTTAGCCATTGGTCTGTTGTTTCATTGTATGGCGTAAAATGAAATCTACAACTAACAAAATCTTCTACAGTATCTGTTAGCCCATCTGCATCTCCACCACTAACTCTTATAGTAAGTTTTAAGGGGCTATATACGCTATGAAATTCATTATTTGATGGAAAATCTATTTTTTGTACTGTTGGCATAATTAAGATATATTGTATTTATGATTCAAGTAATTCATTATTGATGTGGCCTGACTGTCCGTTACTGCATATTGGAATATCATAACCTCTTGCACATTAAGTAAACCAAAGTTTGTTAAATCAGTACCCATCAACATAAACTCCTCTGTGTAAGCTACAGGATTTAGATAATCAGTATTAGTTACACTTGTTAGGTTTACACCATTTAAAAAATATGATAATGTTTGACCACTAACTTTATGACCTCTGATAGCTATCTTTGTGCTTCCTGAAGCAACATCTGATGACAATACCATAGTATCTGCACCTGAAGAAGCAACATCACTAACCCCACTTGTAAACTGTTTTTCACCACTAAAATCTTTTATAACAATACTCATTTTAGCTAGACTAGCCGTTGTATGGCCTAAGCTTAAAAGAGGAGCATTTACTTCATTAGAATCAGTAGTTTTTGCTACATAGAATATACTATGGTCGCCATTCAAACTTCTGAATGGAGCAGGATTGCCAAATCTACTTTGCTCACATATTAAGTTGTCATCAACACCATCAAAGCTTAAAAAAGGATATCTATTGTTTACATTTACAGAATCTGACATCTCATATTTGTATTCAGGCTGATTTGCAGATGTTGATTGTGAAAAGTGATTGTTAAATCCACTTTGGTCTTTCCATTGGCTAACAACCTCTTTACCACCAAAGTATTTTGTTTTTACACCAATATCACTTCTGAGCCAAAGTTGTGGGGTAAGGTCTCTGATTGATTGGTCATCAAAAGCAGCAAAAGCGTGTGAGAAGCAATCTACAGTAAAGTTCATTCTAACTTGAACAACTCTATCGTTTTGTTGATTTGTTTCTCTTTCTATAGTTATTGGAACAGGAACAAGAGTTACTTGTTTGTTTGGATAACTATCAAGAAAGCTTTGCAACCAAAAATGTGCTTCTGATTCCAAAAGTGTATATATAACATCAAGATTTGCATTGGTGTCATTAGCACCTGTGTTACTACTGCTAGTTCTGTATGGTTTTGCAAAGATAACCTCAAACTCATACTCCTCTTTCAAATGTGCATTTATTGGGTCTTTTTCCGTAGCAGGAAGTGTTGATGTTGGTGGAATGACTAAAAGTAAAGGATAGTCAATGTTATGCAACTCATTGATATCATCTTCATAACCAAAAACAAACTGACCACTTGACCATTTGCTTTCCATTCTATCTCTTATGTCTCTTAACCTGTTAAATGCCATTACTTAATATTTTTTTGACTTTCTTCTTTTACAGCTATTTCAAAATCAGACTTGGATGTTTTCCAAGCTATGTATGTTAAAACCTTATATAGTTTTTCGTCTTTAACGCTTTGTATGGCATCTTTACCGTCTTTTGTAAACAAACCATCCATAGCAACATCATAAAGACTGTTAAGCCATCCATATGGCTTCATAATCCTACTAGCCTTTACGACTGCAACAGACTTTGAGTTTCCTGCTCTGAAAACATTCGGATAGCGTTCAGACACATTGTTGTTCGTTTGTTCAAAAAAAAACTGAACTCCCAAACGATATCCATTGTAAGTTTTCTAAATTTAGCGACTTTTTCGTCTATATTATCTAAATCTACTTCCTCATCAACTGCTTTGCACATTATAGCCATTTGTTCAGGCAAAATGTCAAACCTTCCATTTTTCAAATACTCAACCCCCATCTCTAGCTGATTTGCTTCAATATATTCTCCAAATGTTCCTTCACTAAAGAAATTCATTGGAAAATAGTATTTTACGCCATCAACATCAAAACTATCTATTCCCTTTGGCTCATAATCTTTCATTATATTATCTAATGAAGAAATTACAGCATCTACATCATCAACAGGATATTTATTTACATCTTTTTCGCTTACTCCTGTCATATAGCAAAAAAGCTCTCTATACATCTTAGTTTGTTGAACAAAGAAAAACTTGCTCAAATCTTTTCCCTCATCTTCTTTTTTCTGCTCCTCTGTTCTTTGATACTTTTTGATTATCTGATAAATACCACAATAGTAATCTATTGTCATTTCTTCCCATTGACAAGGTATAGACTTTTCTTTACCGTTAATCTCTAATACTAACATCTTCTCTAAGCTTGATAAACTCTTTTTCTAGGTTTTCTCTTTCTTCGTGCTCTTTTAGTATATCAGAAAGATTTCCTACTAAATTTAGTGTTGATTTGATAAATCTATTCTGTTCTTGTTCAAAATCAACAAAATTTTCTATTTTTTTGTTTTTTATACCTGTTAAAAACCCTAAACAAGCGTAAAGACTTAAAGTTGGTATCATATACATCCATTCATCTTTACTTCTTTGTTTTTCAGTAAAAGCTTTAAAATCATTTGAATATGTTATGATTGTATCTATAATTTCTTGAAAATCTTTGAACTTACCATAATTTTTGTCGTGCTCAGTTATTTTATACAATCTAGACTGCAAAAACTTTAAATGACCTGTAATAAGCCTTTTATGTGCTGTATTTAGTGTCTTTACTCTTTTCATAACTATACATTTAGTGTAATTGTTTGTTTTCTACCACCAAAACCTGCTGAATATACTATAACATTATAAGAGCCACTTCTGGGTATTATTGTTTGTATTGTATTAGCAGTTATATTTGATGGTTGAAATATTTTCCAAGAATTTCTATCAAATAAAAATTTTGCTTTTTCAGTTCCTTTAGATGAAGAAGCAGTCCAAACTATAGTATCTCCTTCTTTCATTTTTGCACGATTTGGAGTTAAAACTAATGATGTTGTTCTAGTATATGGAACTTTTCCGTCTATGTGTCTTTCATAAGACTTTTCATTTTTTAGATATTCCATTTCTTCATCTTGTTCTGCTAAAACTTTAGCTTTTAGAGATGTAGATAGTGAGTTTTTTTGCGTTGCCCCATCAATAACACACATATATATGTCGTTTGCAGCATCTAGCTCTGTTGGAAAATCTATACTCTCTCCACTTAAACCTAATGCTCTATTTACGCTATCTATAGCAGATTGACATTCTGCTCGTGTTCCTTTAAAAAATTCTCTAGCCATTATATTCCTACTCTTGTTTTTATATCATCTATTACTAAATCAAAATTTGCATCAGAAAGCCCTGAATTATATACTGCTACTTCTGCTATGCTAACTAGAGTTCCCCCTGCAGATTTATTTCCCAAAACATCTACATCAAATGTAGCAGTTGTATTACTTTCTGTTGTGCTACTTACAACATTTGACCTGCTATTTCTAAATAATTCCAATGTTGTGCCACTTCTTCTTACTGCAAAAACAAAAAGCTGATTATTTACGTGAGGAAATCCTGTTTCAGTACTATCTGTATGTGTATAATTTGCGTCACTACCGTTTCCTCCAAATGAATAATAGCTTCCTGTTAAAAAGCTAAGGTTACCTATAGATATATTATCGTTTGTTGTATCACCACTTATTATAGAATTTATTTTAGTTGTTCCTGAGTTAAAAGGCATCCTTACTGCTAGAAATGCAGTAAATTGATTTGTGTTTGGAAAATCACTATCTGTACCATATGTACTATTCAATTCCATATACTTATCTGTAGAAAAATCTACTGTGTTGTCAGATGAATCAAACACAGGTCTTTTGTTGGTAGCAGTAATATTTCCCATTCTTCTATTGTTACCACTACTATCATCCCAAGTTAATACAGTTGTACCACTTGTTAATATACCTTCATTGAATTTATACCAAGCTTGTAGCCCACTAATATCTGTCAAAGCAAATCCACTTGACCTAACTCTAGGGCTACCTACGCCCATATGTAGTCCTAAACTAAGCATATTATCTAGAATATCCTATTACTACTCCACTTGTAAGGGTAATCGCTGTAACATTTAGCATCAATGTAGTACCTGCAGGTAAAGTTGTCTGTAAACCTGCTGCATTAGTAACCTCACTATCGCAAGTTATAGAAGCAACAACAGTTTCAGTAACGCAATAAACGCAATAGTAGTCCTTGCTTGTATGAGCTGCAGTATTGCTAATAACTTCAATGCTTTGGGTTTCACCCAACATTCTCATCAAAGCAATGTTATCATCTAAAAATTCGTAAGCCATATCGTTTCAATTTTATATATTA
>TARA_R100000329_G_scaffold5443_1_pt1 | contig 15741 bp, 27 predicted proteins | sample TARA_R100000329 | Tara Oceans TARA_R100000329 (sample SAMEA2620783) | marine metagenome | biome: marine biome (ENVO:00000447); feature: surface water layer (ENVO:00002042); material: "saline water (ENVO:00002010), including plankton (ENVO:xxxxxxxx)" | depth 5 m | reverse complement strand
GGGGATGAAAGGGCCTCTAGCTTTTGCTAGAAGCCCTTTCTTTATTGTAAGGGTAGTACCAATACCATCCTACATTTGTGGACCTTACAAATTCTGTGCTTTGTTTTCTCCAAGAAGTCTTTTCTTGTTTGCATAAGCAGACTTTAGCTTGGTCTTGAAAAAAGGTGGAAAATCAAATTTCTTTATGTCATTTCCAATGCTCTCAAGAGCTTTGATAGTTTTAACTGTATTGATTTTTTTGATCAATTCTGAAGACTTTTCATCAGCAATACGATGTTCTTCCTGATTAGATACGTCTACAGGTAGATCCTCACCAGCATATATATTGATACCCAAGCCATGATAAGCAAGACATTTAGCTAAAGCTCTTTGTAAAGCAGTATTGACCTGAAAAGCATCAGGAAACTGTACTGATTTGTTTACATTGTCAGTTACTGGATATATCTCAGACAATGTAATGTCTTCAATAGTTACAGAAACTTCAACAAAAGTATTACCCTTTGTATCTCTCATAAAAGGAAGTGTATTGTTTTGATTGTCAACAAACACTTTCTTCTCAAAGGTTGCATTTGGGTAATTAGCCTTGACTTTATTCCAGGCATGAGTCCAAGAAAGGTAAGTAAACCTACCCTTCTTCTCAGTTAAGTCGCTAGTGTCAATACTAGCAAGGTTTTGATAGACAGATTTAGGTACACCAATAGCCATTATTTATCCTCCTTCTTTGTAGATATTTTGATTGATGGTTCACGACCTTTAGTTCTGGTCATGGTTAGTATATTACCCTTGAGATTGCCACCTAGCTCATGTGTCATCTTACGACACTTTTTAGGCATAAGGTTTCTCAACTCAAGTTTTGCAAAGTCTGCATCGTTCTTGGCTTGCTTCTCTGCAATTACAGATTGACAGTTGAAATCAACTTCCTTGGCAAGCTGTGAGTCAAACTGTTCTAGTTCTGACAACTGCATAGTGTAGGTGTCAGTCCAGTCAGGCATATCAAGCTCTTCTGCACCTTTTGGCTTTATACCATATTCATACCAGTTCCACCATTGCTTGGCATTTTGCAAGTAAGCATCAATGAAGCTTTGGTCACGAAGTATCTTTCTGTATTCAACTCTGGCACCAAGACCAAAAAATACAGTAAGAAAACAATAACCAGTATCAGCAGTATAAATATGGTGCTGGCATTGTGCAGCATACATATCACAGATTTCATCCATCTTCATCATACCCCAATGACACTTAGCTTCTACAGGTATATTTACATCACTTGCAGGACTATTAGTAAGTGCATCATATGTAGAATGAATAGGAACTTGAAACTTGTAAGGACCACCAAGATCAAACTCAGCAACACGAGTTTTACCAAACTGATAGTTGTAAACAGTTGATCCTGATACTTCTTCATACTGTTCAAGGACAAACGGCTCCATAAAAGAACCAGCATCCATTTTAAGTTGAGTTGACTTATTGAAGTCAAGCGAAGTAGCATTGTGCTTTGTTTCAATAAGTTCTTTCCATCTAGCAAGATTACCACTTGAGATAATCTCTGCTTCTGATGAACCGATATAATACTTTCGTTCGTCAAGCTGCTTTTGTGTCAGAGCCATCTTTTATATCCTTTTCTAAATGTGGAATGTGATCGTTTTCTAAAACACCTATATCATCAGGATCAATGTCAGGTTTGACATTTACATCTTCCCATGATTCTTTTGATTTCTGTGAAAATCTTGCAATATCAAATCTTGGATTATTTGCAAAAGACTTAATTGTCCTGGCAAATGAATCATTTTCAATATATGCAGGGTCTATCATTGGAGCTATCTCAGTAGCAAGAAACTCAAAATGATATGCAGTCAATTTTTTCATTTAAGCACCTCATATGTTATTTGACTCGGATTACAACACCAATAATGTCAACCAACCCTAGATCAACATTTGGTGTTTGATATGTCGATCTAGCTATTAAGTATGGTGGCTGATATTCAAAGATATTAAAACTATTCATATCTTTTATCATTACAACATCACCTTCTCTTGGCTTTTCTTCAACATCTACAACAATCGAATTACCGACTTTTATTCCGTATAGGTTCATTGTTTCCCAAACTACAGGGATTTCAAATACATTCATCGGTTTCCTATATGTTGAAGTTTTAGTATAAAAAATTATTGATAATAACTCAATAGCTAGTTATTTATACTTAGGAGGTGTGCTATGGATAACTTTGAGTCGAGTTATACGAAAAAACTTATTAAACAGTTTCGCAAAAGACGTATGCAACTTGGTATTGCACAAACGTCTGTTGATGACAGGATAGGTGTCGCAACTGGTCTTGTAGCTAAATGGGAGACAGGGTATAGAAAGCCAACTAGCTTTAATTTGCATTGTTGGGCTGAAGCCCTCGGATGTAGAATTAAACTAGAGGAGAAACCAGATGCGTGTTTTAGGTATTGATCCAGGCTTGAATGGTGGTATAGCCGTCATAACAAAAGACAATGATACTATGTCATACATACAAGCTATTAAAACCCCTATATTTAGTTTAAAGAAGGGTTCTAAATCAAAACGATTTTTAGATGCTTATTCAATATTAAAGACAATCATGGACTTTGATCCTGACCATGCTTTTATTGAAAAACAACAACCTATGCCAAAACAGGGTGTTACATCTACATTTGTAACAGGTCTTGGCTATGGTATATATTTAGGTATCCTCGTTACAAGAGGTATAGCCTACACTGAAGTACATCCCACGACTTGGAAGAAGTCATTTGGATTATCTTCTGATAAAGAAGAAGCTCGTAAGAGAGCATCAGAACTTATGCCTACAGCATCAGAGCTTTGGAAGCTTAAATCTGATGATGGGGTTGCAGAGGCTGCTCTACTTGCCTATTACGGAATGAAGAGTGGCTCTGCAACGGAGAAGATACTACACTAACATGAGCTTATTTCAAGATAAAGAACAGGAAAAATGGATGCTTAAAGCAATGTTTCGTGCTAAATACCCAGACATCGCCAAACTGATGGATCAAGTACGAAAGTATTTTCCTGGTGCAAAGTTAATTAAAGTTCGTGATCGACTTGGAAAAGAGATCAAATTACACATCAAAGACATGATAAAAAGAAAGACAAAGAGAAGACGTTAGTCTCCAATGCTCTCTAAGTGCTGTTCTGTGGCTTTCTCAGCTTCCTGAGACGCTTGTTCTTCTGTCATTCCTTGATTTATATATTGATTGACAAAATTGTCATATACAAGCTCCCTATAAAGTTCAGCTTGTAAAGGTAAACTACTCATAACTACCTCCATAGTGGTGGGGAAAGGACAATGATGGGGAAGAAATATGCAAAAATCCCCACCATTGCCAGTTTATGCAATCAAAATAGATTACAGTGATCTTACCATTACGAAGCGACTCTTAACCTATCTGAACAGGGCAACACACGGGATAATTTAATAAACCCTTTTCTGGGAACCTGTTCAGGAGACATCTATTTTTTGTAAGACTGATTGCGTGTCTTTTTGGAGAGCTTCTACCCAGAATTACTTTTGATAGATGTTAAAACCACCTTTTGCTTTTAACTCAGCATAGATAGCATCTACCAAATCTGTTTTCTTTACAAACTGAGGTTCTACATTATCGAACAACTCTTTGTAAAGCATTTTAAGCTTGGTCAATGGATACTTACTTAACCAGTTTTTCTCTGGTTGGAACCAAGTCTTTTCATCGATAGTAAAATCGTAGACTTCTTTGAACTCCTTACTTTCGAAATCATAAGCTCTACAACTCCTGATAGCAATGACACCAAGGATAGTATCAAGCGTATTACCATCAAGGTTGTAGTAATAAGAAAACAAACTACCTCCATTGTTCTTAATATGCTCAATAGCATTATCATATACCTGGTCAATAAAGATTTTATGGTCAGAAACATATAACTCATTGGATACCTCTGCTTTTGCATTAAAGTCACATTTGTTTTCGAACTCACCATCGCCAATAAAATTGTGATCGTAGTCCCATGGATGAATACTTCTCATAACAATGATGGCTTTGTAGAAGTTTGCATAATTAAACTCCTTGAGATTATGAAACATATTCTGTCTGAGAAACTCATCACGATACTTATTAAGCATAAACTGTTGTGGCTTTGAAAGCTCGTATGGTGTTTCTTCAGGAACTTCAATCTCTTTGCCATCAGTGCCTACAACACCTGTTGCCTTTGTATCTTGTACTGGCTTTTCAACAAGACGAATAGTATCAATCTCACCTCGTGTTGGAAAATACTGTAACACTAAATGAGTATCAGAATCTTTCTGACGTTTGTCAGGTCTTTCAAGATTTTTACAACGAGGACTACTGAAGTAAGCTTCATCTCTCAATAAGATTACACTCTTGTAAGATTTTTTGGAGTGTTTTGCTACAAGATCATTAAGGTAATCATCTGTCATCTTTTCGAATACCTTTTGATTTGTAATCCAAACATCTTCAGAGAATAAATCTTTTACAACACCAAGAGCTTCTTCATGCCCTTCAATGTCAAAAATAGCTTTGTCAGCTGACACTCTACCACTGTCAAAGAACCAGTAGACATCCTGTGGTCTTATCTTACGACCATTCTGATCTTTCAGGAACTTGTTCTGGTCTTTGTGAGAGCCAAGAGTAAGAGCTTGAGCAACATTGATACCAAACTCCATGTTTCTGAAAGCTCTTTTAGCTTTGTCAGATAAGTCAGCAAGCTTGATACGTTGCTGGACCCAAAGAGTTGTACGTCCAAATTGTGCTGCAATAGAATCATAGTCACCATGACCTTCTAAACATATTCTTTCTATTGCTTCACATTCATCCATTGGATGCATATCCTCATGCATCATGTTTGCATGAAGACCAACGTCAGTCTCACTGACATTATCTTCAAGAACTTTACAGTCAATCATTTGACCTGAATCATTACCATAAATACCTTGCAATGCTTCTAGTCTTCGATTGCCGTCAGTGACTACATATCCCTTGCCATTCTTTTTGACGAGTAGATTTTTTAGTAAGCCATTGTGATTTATTGAGGCGACTAATCTGTCCATAGATGTTTGAGAGGGTTTAGTCTTTCTCACATTTTCTGGATTAGGTTTAAGATCGCATAATGGAATTTGTTTTACTTCCATATATTGACTCCTTTAGCTAGTTGATAGGGGTTTGTCTTATCATTGTCTTCACCGATAAGACGGATTATTTCCCGTGCTTGTTCTTCATAGTAGCACAGGAAAATCTGGTTATTAATATCAAAACGAGGATCCACACCAAGTTCACAATTATTGAACTTTTGGATGAAATCTGGAACAGAAAGTTTATAAAAGTGAACTTCTGTAAGATGAACAATAAAAATTTCATCTAAGCTATGTGGCTTAAGAAATATTTTTTCCATTTAATATCTGCCTTTCAAGTTCAATTACATCAAGTCTGTCAAGATACTTTACTTCCAAATCTCTGTTGATTATGTCAACAATAAGATCAGGTGGACAATCTATACTGTCACCAGTGTTTACATCCACACCCATAAATAGTGCCTTGCCACATAAGGGCATAGGATACAATTCTGGTATATAAAAGAAAGCTAGTGGCGATTTAAATAAACCTTCATCATCAATGAATATTGTTCCTGGCATTTCTTCTTTATAAGAAAAGCCAACACCACTAAACACACTGCAAGAAAGAAGATCATGCTTTTCTTTCAAGCTGTCTCCTTTTACAACAACAGTTTTAACTGTCCTGTCAAAAGGATTAAGTAATAAACCGATCATTTTATAGCACCTCCAATTCCATCATCGAATGTAAGAGTCATAACTGGTGAATCATGATGATAACACTCCTGATATTCGTCTTCATGTTCGCTGTAGATTTTAACATTAAATTTCAGTTCCAAGTCATCTAAGATGTAGCTTGGGTCGTTTCTGCCATATCTGAATATATCGATGACATACTTTTCATCATTCGATAAGGCATAATGAAGATAGTTGTCTCCAGCATCTTTAAACCAAAAACCATCCATCCCATCAATTTCATTTATGACTTCAAAGTCACATTTAGATTTTACCTCTGATATAGGTATTTGACCATCTGGTCTATAATATGTACTCATTCTGCACCTCCACAGTCTATACATAATCTTGAGTTTTCATTTTCCCATTGATCTGGCTTTGGCGTACAGCCACAGTTGATGCAATAGGTTAAGCGACTACCTTGTCCGTTATATACTTGCTTAGTATTGTTACTGCGACCCACATTGGTGCGCCAATAACTGAAACGAGCAGTGTAGGATTGATTCCAAAAGCTATAAGGCTTAGAAGAATGATTGCTGCGAGAATGAGATGAGTTGTTACGAACCACCCTATCCATGTCGCTTTCTTTCTCAAAAATGGAATCTTCTTTAGATTTGTCCACATTAAACCTCCTTGGTTAATTTTTTATTAAACCTTCTGTCTTTGGCTTTGCCTGATTTCTTCATTGCTTTCTCCCAATTACGAGAAAGTGAATGAGTCTTATCTTTCTTACGTTTCCAACCTCTTTGCATTACAATGACTCAATCGGTGGTGGAATAAGAGCAATCATAAAGACATATACAATATAAAGAATAACAATTAATAAAAGCAGAGTAGCTATATCCTGAAACCATTTAAACAAAGTTGACTGTCTAAGCTCTTCCACTATTTCTTTTAAAACTTCCATTTGGTCCTCCAATCTGTAGTCCAAGTATATCTTTTATACCTTTCAGCTGACCATCAAAACCTTTTACAATCATATCTAAATTATTGATCTTGATTTCAATGTTCTGCATTAGTTTTAAAAAGTCTCTTTCATTCTCAACTCTTGAAAGAGTTTCTTCAACGATTTTTTTATTCAGTTCATCAATTTTAGACTGACAAGTAATATTTTTCATAAGCAATACTTTCTCAATGAGGCGAGTAAAACTCACCAAGGTTAGGGATTAGATGCCAGGGTTTCGCCTTGCACTAAAAAAGGGGACCATCTTTCGACAGTCCCCAGTAATAGAGGAAATTTTGAAATTATTCCTTAGAAAGGAATCTCATCTTCACCAAGGTCATTTGAAACCCCGTCCTTGGCTTTAGGGCTGTCGGCTCCATTGCCGTCTGACTTAGAACCAGCAAGTCGTATCATTGAAGACATACCTGCGATTTTGATTTTGAAGCCAGTTCTCTTGGCTCCAGAATCTTTATCCTCCCAACTGTCAATCTGAGGAAAACCTCTGACAAATACAGTTGAGCCAACATCAAGAAGTGGTTCGATAATGTTGGTAACGACACCAGACGGCTTACCATCTTTAGGCTTGCCATCCCATGCTTCAACGTTGTACCAATGAGTCTTGGTGACTTTCTCACCTTTCGCCATGTACTTCTCGTTGACTGCTACGGAAAAATTAGCAACCTTGATGCCATTGTGGGATTTGATCTCAGGTGCTTGCCCAAGATTACCAGATACTGTGATTTCTGCTATGTTCATAACGTCAATCCTCCTTCTACTAAATGTTACAGTTATGAGCCACTCCAAGGTTGAGAAATAAGTAAACGAGTTACCTTGAAGCGACTCACCAAAATAACCCTTGGCTTTTCACCAAAGGTTAAATCAGTTTGCGTTATTTAATTATATACGAGGGATATGTAAAAGGAAACATATAAAGTTATCAGTATGAACTTCTGTCACTGAATTGCAACCTTGCTAGCTAGGTATCAGTGTCACCCTCATTAAGACTATCTAGGGGGAACGTTAACCCAGATAATCTTAAACCCTTTTCTTTGTGGCTTTTCACATCCTTTAATCTTCTTCATTATAAAAAGGACGATAGAAATAATTGCACCACCAATCACTGCTGCCATCATGCCAGCGAAAGTGCCAGCAAATAGAACAACGAGTAATAAGGATGATGCTATGTCAACTGCAATATCAAAAGCCAATACACGTTTTATATTAAATTTAAACAAAAGAAAGAGTATAGCCAGTGCTGAAAATATTCCAGCGATTAAATAAAAAACCATAATAACCTCTATTTGGCTTTCTTATAATTGTCTGAGTAATGTTTAGACACATAATTTGTTAAGTCTTTACTGATTGAAGCAACTGTCATACCTGAAGCTATGACCTGTCTTCTCGAAGTTTTGTAGACTGCAACAACTGCAAGCCCAATCAAAACTGTTTTAGCAAATGTATTATTTTTTATCATTGATTCTCCTTTTCTGCCTGTCTGAGGCGAGTTGCGAAAAAAAGACCACTGGACGAAAACCGAAGGTTTTCGTAAGCGACGACCGAAGGGAGGAGCGCCAGTGGTCTGCGATAATCGCTATATGAACTTGTTCATATTAGTGATTATCTGCATATAATTCTCAGCTTTAGCTGAGAGAATTTAGAAGAAAGAAAAAGCACCTGGCTTTAGCCAGTTGCTCTTTTCTTCTTCAGGAAGGTGCCGAAGCACCCTCCATTGTGGATATCTGAGCCTGAAGCTTACAACCCGTCGGGTACGTTTACCAAACCGAAATCCTCATGTCTATCTGACAATCGTTTATCGAACTCATCTCGGTTGTTTAACAGATTATCCAAAGTCAAGTTACGATCATTGGCTTTCCTTTTGTTAAGTTTAGCCATCTCTTCGAGAGTGGTGTACTGACCCCAATTCATCCCAGTCTGACCTAGAATCTTTGGTCTGAGCTGATCCTTACAGATAACAAAGGCATTATTCAGTATAGCCCATTGCTGTCTTGATCTTTGAATCTTCTCGTTGAGATCATCAATCTTGTTCATGTTGATCTCAGTATTGTTGCTGGCTCTCTGTTCAGCTCTCAATTCAGCTCTGAGTGTAAGACCCATCTCTTTGACGTTGTCTCTCATCTTCTCAAACATTCTGGTAATCTGATCACCAAGTTTTGCTTGGATGATTACGTCATTACCATCATCGAAAAGATTGACTAACATCATACAGACAGAGATCAACTTAGCAGGAAATGCTTCATCATAAGTTGGATTTGGCTGACCCTGAAATGCTCTAGCGATAGCATCAAGGAACTCAGTATCAAGTTTCTGGCTTTGTCTTTCAACAGAAGCCATTCTGACACGACGTTCTTCAAGGTTACGAGCAAGTTCTTCTTCTTGCTCCTTTTTGAAGTCTCGTGCTTGCAATACTGGATGCAATGGACGAGGATCAGCTGGTTTGACCTGAGGTATCTCAGCCAAGCCAGCAGTTGGATCTGGTTTGTACTCTGGATGAGTAGGATAACCATTCTCCAAAAAGAACTGCATCATATAGTCAATGAGTTTGGTCTTACCCAATCTCTTGTCTAATTTCATTGATGCAGTAGCACCAACCATAGCTTGAAGTTCAGTCAGAGTCTTTACTTCAAGAGTTGCTCTGTAAGGCTTGATCTTAGCCTGTTCATTATCGATAATATTTTCTAACATATAACGCTCCATAAGTTGTTAGAAGGTAGGACACCATGCCCTACCTTATTGTTAAAATTACTGGCTTTATTGCACCATGCGTAATCGTTCATGTAATGCTTGGTATAGACGACCTTGCTCTACACGACTATTTGAGTTCTCAATCTGAAAGATTATGGACTCAAGTTCTAGCTCAATGATCTCTTGATTATCACCATTGTCTGCTAATTCAATACTAGGATCAGATAATATTTTATCTAATGTTTCTGATCTCATCTTTAAATCTAATTCTAATTGCATGATTATCTCCATGTTAAGTTTACAGACAAGAATAAGCTCTTGCCCTAGAACTCGACCGACATCACGAAACTAAGCTAGTCCACGACCTGAACGGAGAATAAAATCGTCTTTGTCGAAGCCCTCCAAGGGCTGAGCTATTTTATTTGGAGTGAACTACGAAGTAGACTTTTTGCTCTTGCAAAAAGGGGTCTTTACTCGGTGTATTTCGCTGAGTGTCATCATCTAATGATAAAATGGCGAGAGTTTGTTGTTGTATGGAATACATCATCATGCGAAGGGGTGCAGTGGAGCAAAGCGACAACCCCCTGAGTATGATGATCCAACGCCTACCTCAGTGAGCCGAAAACGGAACGTTTTCTCTGCGTGGTTCAAATGAAGCAACGTCCGTACTCTCTTCTGAAGACGATCATGGAACGTTAGTGCTAATGACAGCTTTAGCTGGCATAACGAAGTGGAATGATTGGCTGAGATGTGAGTTCGCAACGGATATTTCATTTGACTAGCCCTGATCGTTACCCGTATGGGACGAAACACCTCTGGTGGTTCGTCGTAGCTTGGCAACTTGTTGCCTATGCGAAGTAGAGCAGGATCAGCTTCAGATAACGATTACAGAAATGTGAATTGACATAGTTTTAAATAAATATGTATAATCGTCAGTAATCGAAACTACATGGACTCCACATGACCAAAGCAAACAAACAACAGCAACAACAATATAAGAACTCAGTTGTTCCGATGGATCAGATAGAAGAGAACGCAACACAACTGAGACACACACACAGTAAAGTTACCGAAGCACAAGCTGAATTAGTACACATGATGTTGCATGATGGTTGCAACCCAACAGAAGCTGCTGAAAGACTAGGACGAAACAAAGCATGGGCGTATAACTCATTGAATAAACAACATATTATCGAATACAGGAAAGAGTTAGCGATACGAACATTAGGATGGGATGCTACACAAGCACTTGCAACTATGAGAGAGTTACTAAATGCTAAGTCACAATTCGTAAGACTGGAAGCCAGCAAAGACTTGATGGACAGAGCAGGACTGAGAGCAGAGCCAGTGAGAAACAATGGAACAGCAGTACAGATTAATTTTAATATGGAGTAGGGGTCCCAAGCCAGTAGGATACCTCTACAAAGAACCGATCTAAAAATTGCAAGACACTCTGTAACGGGTAAACCACATACGCAAAGGACTTGTGAAAAGACAAACTATAAAAAAAATTTTATTTATAATATAGATTTTTCAAAGGAGAACAATATGGGTGAAGAAAAAACATCAGAGCCAAAAGAAGATAAGTCAACCCCCACTAACAAAAAGAAAAAGCCAAGTAAAGGGTCAGGTCTTACAATATCATCATCTCCTGGCACAAATACAGGAGCAACTATCAGCACTTATGATGGTGGTGAAACTGGTCCAAAAGAAAAGAGCAATATCTATAAAGACCCTAACACTGGATCAACGATTGCTACTAAGGAAGCTAGAACTAACGTTGCTGAAGGTCGTGATTATCAGGTTGTCGCTTCTACAAGTACTCCGAAAACAACCAATAATCCAAAAGGTTTAATGGAATCAGATGTTATTACTGGTCAATCTTTATTTCAAAAGCCTAAAACAGCAGGACCAAAAGGTTTTACAAAGAAGTCTGATTTAGGTGGTGTTTCTCAAGATCAAGCTATTATGTCTAAACAGAAAGAGCTTATTGCATCTGGAAGACCTAGTGAAGATTTAGTAACAGGTGAAAAGCTTACTTATTCTGATGCCACAACGACAACTGCTCTTAATAAAACTAATCCAGCACTAAGAAGAATTTTATTATCTGGTGGTGGTGCAGGTAGTGTAATTAGAAGATTATTTAATCTGTGAAGCTAGATTACACCCCACCTGGCAAAATAGCTAAAAGTTTTATGAAAGATGCCTCTTTTGTTAGAGGTCTAAGGGGTCCTGTTGGTTCTGGTAAATCTGTTACCTGTTGCATGGAAATCATGCGAAAAGCTATGCAGCAACATCCAAACGAAAAAGGGATAAGAAGAACAAGATGGGCTGTTGTTCGTAATACCAATCCTCAACTAAAAACTACTACAATAAAAACTTGGAGAGATTGGTTTGATGATGAATTAGGTAGATTTATTTGGTCGCCACCATATACACATCATTTAAATTTTGGTTTGCCTGATAAAACTGTTGTTGAATGTGAAGTCATCTTTTTGGCTTTAGATAAAACAGAAGATGTTAAAAAACTGCTATCATTGGAACTGACAGGAGTCTGGATTAATGAAGCAAGAGAAATTGGCAAATCTATAGTTGATGCGTGTACAATGCGTGTTGGAAGATTTCCTTCAATGAGAGAAGGTGGTCCAACATGGTTTGGTGTAATTATGGATACTAATGCTCCAGATGAAACTCATTGGTGGGGTATTATGTCTGGTGAAGTATCTACACCTGACTATTTGACTACAGATGAGAAGCTTCTGCTTGTTAAACCTGATGATTGGAACTTTTTCTCTCAAAAGGGTGCTATGATCGAAAAATTAGATAATAGTGGTAATTTAACAGGTTATGAAGAAAATGAAGAAAGAGAAAACAAGGACAATCTTCAACCTGACTACTATCGTAAAATTATTTTAGGTAAATCTCCTGCTTGGATAAAAGTTTATGTTTTAAACGAATATCAAGCATTGATGGATGGTAAACCAGTTTACCCAACATTCAGAAAGGATACTCATGTCTCGAAAGAAGCAATCGAACCCTCCAACCAAAACGATGTCATTGTGGGAATTGACTTTGGCAGAAGTCCGTCAGCAGTTTTCTGCCAAAACCTCAGCCTCGGAAGATGGATCATCTTCGGAGAATACGTTACACAGGATATGGGCGCACAACGTTTCGCAGAGGGTCTTAAAAGAGAAATCGCAAGAAACGGATGGGAAAAGCTAACATTCAAATTTATTGGTGATCCAGCTGGCAATCAGATGGCTCAAACAAATGAAACAACTCCATTTATGATACTTCGTGCATCAGGAATAAAAGCTTATCCAGCAAATACGAATGACACAAGTGTCAGGATAGAAGCTGTAGAAGGTGTCATAAACAGACTTGTAGATGGAAAGCCTGGATTAGTTGTTTCTCCAACTTGTACAAACCTTATTTCTGGCTTTGAAGGTGGTTATAATTATAAACGTATGGTGTATATGGGTTCTGAAAAGTACGATGAAAAGCCAAATAAGAATAGGTTCAGCCATGTTCACGATGCTTTACAATATGCAATGTTAGGTGGTGGAGAAGGAAGAAGAGTTCTTCAAGGGAATCAAGTTCATAAACTCCCCACTACTGTTGAGAGAGCTAGTAATCCATTTCATAGAATGAAAAGAAGAAACAGAATGACATGGAAAGATAGAATGGCAGTAAGGTGACATGGTTATTAGTTGTATTTTTATCAGGAACAGTTCAGGAAAGTGTCTACTTCAGTGATTTGGACTCGTGTCTTAGAGTTGCACAGAAAATTAGGTCGCAAAATCTCGACCCATCACTCGCAGGAGACAGTAAAATCTGGGTCAAGGCTTATTGCGTTCCTAAGTCTTTGCCTAAAAAGAATTAAAAAGTTATGGGGAGCAAACTTTAACACTTAATCTTTGATTATTGTTATTTGCAAATGTAATAAAATGACTGCTCCCCACCAAACAGAATGGATAATATGCTTTACTCCACATACAAACAGAGGAACTTGGAGATTATTTACATTTTGGCGTCCAAAGCATCAACATTGTTTTGCAGTAAGGTATCATAAAGACATAGATGCATGGATTTATGTAGAATGTTCTTCAAAACAATTTCATTTTGATTTATTAACAGGAGATAAGGCAACAGAGCTTATAAACTATATGATGAAAGAATGTGAATGTATCTCAATAAAAATTAAACCTATTACTGTTTTTCATCCTCGCTGGCTTTATTGTGTAAGTTTTGTTAAACATCTTATAGGAATAAGAGGTTTTTTTATATTAACTCCATATCATTTACGATGTGAATTGCTAAAACTTGGAGGAAAAGTAATATTTAACCAACTTAAGGAGAAATAAATGGGTTTTAGTCGTAGAAAGTCTCCAGAATTAACTGCACAGCAACAGGCAGAACAGGCAAGACTTGCAAAAGAAAAAGAAGCACAAGAGTTTGCTCTAAAAGAGCAGAAAAGGCTAAGGGAGAAAAACTTAATTGGTTTTAGGTCACTTATAAGCGAAGAAGAAAGTGGTCTTGATTTAAGAGGTAAAACCAAAAATATGGGTAAATCAATAAGAGGTTAGTATGAGAGATGAAGTAAATGGCGATGCAAGTCCAGCACCAGCAAGTGGAGACACCTCTAAAGATAAAGAATATAAACAAGTCATGGACAGATACAAGAAAGCCAAAAGCAGATGGAGTTCTTGGTCTGATTTATGGGAAGAAATATATGATTATGTTCTTCCTCATAGAGAAAGTTTCTTCAAAACTTCTGCTGCTCAACGCAGAACAGAGAATATTTATGATGAAACTGCTGTAACTGGTCTACCAAAGTTTGCTTCAAGGCTTCAACTTGGCTTTTTTCCACCAAATGGCAGAGCTTTTAAGCTTGCACCAGGTCCTGAACTGCCAAAAGAGTTTCAAAGTAGGTCATTAATGGAAGAATTAGACAGAATTACTGATCTTTTGCATGAAGGATTAAGAAATTCTAACTTTAATGCAGAATTACATGAAGGATTACAGGATTTAGGTCTTGGAACAATGAATTTACTGGTTGAAAGTGGTAGATTTATAGGTGATTTGCATTTTACATCAGTTCCACCGACAAATGTAGCTATATTGCCAGGTCATATGGACACTGTAACCGATTGGTTTAGATGGAATGACGAATGTGACATTACAGACGTAAAACATCGTTATCCCTATGCTAAGTTTAATAGCGATATGACAGCCATACAGAAGAGGGACCCAAGAAGGAAGACTAAGATAGTAGAAGCTACTGTTTATGATAGCACAGACCGATTTAAAGACGAATATACATACTATTTAATATCAGAAACAGATAAAGCTATCTTGTATCAGACAAATTTTAAAGGACAAGGTTCAGTACCTTGGATAACTACCAGATGGAGCAAATCTGGTTTTGAAGTTTGGGGAAGAGGTCCATTGCTACAGGCTATGCCAGCAATTAAAACTTTAAACCTAACAGTCCAGTTAATACTGGAAAATGCAGAAATGGCGATTGCAGGATCGTATGTGTACGATGATGACGGAGTGTTTAATCCAGATAATATAACAATACAGCCTGGAACTTTTATACCTCGGAGTCCAGGGTCATCAATAGATTCATTGCAGTCGCCATCACGATTCGATGTAGCACAATTAGTCATCGAAGATATGAGAAGGAACGTCCGAAAGGCTCTATTCATTGATGAACTTGATACAAGGGCTAATGCAAAAACACCTCTATCAGCAACTGAAGTATCTGAAAGACTAGCTGATGTAGCTAGAGATATGGGAGCTGTAGCAGGTCGTATGCAGAAAGAGTTTTTACAACCCTTGGTTCAAAGAGTCATAGCTATCTATACAGAACAAGGTTTAATTGATATACCTAAAGTAGATGGTCGTGAATTAAGAATTGTTCCTGTGTCACCTTTGTTAAGGGCTCAGGATCAACAGGATGTTTCCGATTTTGTAAGATTTCAACAAACTGTAGCAGGAACTTTTGGTCCAGAGATAACTCCTGCGTTATATGACCAAGAAGCTGTTATAAAGTTTTTAGCAGATAAGTTTGGTATTCCAGAAGAACTGCTTGCAGATAAACAACAAGTCGAAGCAAACATCCAACAAGCAATGCAACTAATGCAACAACAAGGAATGGGTGGACAATGACAAAAGAAAAAATTGATTTATCAATAGACGGCAGAGCCTATACAAAAGAAGTAGAAAATGATCTTAACTCAAAAGCCTATGCTTTATTTGGCTCTGGTGTTGGTA